>Ga0307507_10009824_pt1 | contig 12608 bp, 9 predicted proteins | sample 7_EM_MG_FD_207223 | JGI IMG/M metagenome (GOLD analysis project Ga0307507, IMG submission 207223) | Populus trichocarpa ectomycorrhiza microbial communities from riparian zone in the Pacific Northwest, United States - 7_EM | ecosystem: Host-associated > Plants > Roots > Unclassified | place... | reverse complement strand
TTTTTTGGTAACCCAGACGTAATTCTCCTTTTTAGGGTTGAAACGTCATATTTTAGACAAGTCTCCTAATTTTTAGGGACTGATGTCATTTTTAACGTGTCTCCTATTTTTAGGGACCGACGTTAACCATTTGAAAAAAACAAATTACCAATAAACCCAAAATACAATGGATTATATTCATTATTAACCCAGACGTAACTCTCCTTTATAGGGACAAACGTCAATATTTTAGACGAGTCTCCTAATTTTTAGGGACTGATGTCATTTTTAACGTGTCTCCTATTTTTAGGGACCGACGTTAATCATTTTAAAAAAGAATTACAAATAAGCCCAAAATATAATCGCATTTAAATCAAATAAAAAACACATAAGTAAGGGTAACCTTTCTTTTGAAAGGATGTTTTAAGGGTGGTGTCTACCTTCCCTTAATCATAACTAACCCCGTATCCAAATCTCTGGGACCAGTGTCTAATTTGGGATTTCTAGTTCCCTCAAATTACTAGATGGCGACTCCAATAAAATCTTTTTTTCCCCCAATCGAGAAAAAACCCTTTTTGTTAAACAAACAAAAAAAGCGGGAGCCGTCGCCCGACGTCGTGTATCGACAGTTTTTTTGTTTACCAACTGCTTTAGCGATGGAATGAGGTATTACTGACGAAAGGAAAGCCGACAGACTGTTTCTGTCGGTGATGTTGTTGGAAATAAAATCACCGACGAACAATGAATCACAAACCGATGGAATATTTCCGTCGGTAAAACTGTGAAATCTTGTAATATGATTTCAGTTTGATTATCTGCGTAAAATATCTCTGGAGATGCTTTCGATGGAGATCAGGTCTCAAAATGCCATGCCCACTGCCCCCATGGATCCAGCAAGTAATAATGCAGCCAAGCATTGAATTTCTAAACATCTTACCTTCTGTTTTGTTTGTCGCATTGTTATCAAACTCTTTTGCATTTTATTGCAGCATATTGCTATGTGTATGGCATGCTTTAATCAAAAAGTTGAGTAATCGATGAATGTTAGGCAAGAAAATTACTGATTATTTTTGTTTTCTGCCTCCTCCTTTTCTTTCCCCCACCCTGAAAATTGTCATATTATTTCTGTTTTCAGCCGCCTCTTCTTCCCCCAACCCTGAAAATTGTCGGAGGACACTTTTATGCTTTGAATCAAATCCATCCTAATTCTTTCGCTCATAACTTTATGTGTGAACTGCCGAAGTTTCATTTGTCTTCCTTGTTCAGTGCCTTCTTTTTTTCTTTGACATGGTTTTTCTTTTTGCCTTTTATCTTGAACAACATTCCATAGTATGCCCCCTCAAGTTCAGAATCATGGGCTATTTCTCCCCATCCTATTGTCCACTATTGCTTAATTTCTCAAGTGCACAAATCGTAACAAGTAATAAAGTGATGAGTAGAGTATTGTCCCACGAGGATTCGTAAAAAATTACTACTAATTACCAAAGTCTTTTAAATTATGATCTATTTGAGGAATTAAATGAGATAGTTTATGAAACAAAAATTAATGATAAAAAAACAAACAACCAAATGATTAAATATTAATAAATTGAATTGTACTAGTTCTAGGATTTGTGACTTACCGTAACTATTTCTATGTGAACTTTCTTAATTGAATTAATTACTCCTAACGTTGATTATTAGGTTTTTCTAATTTAAACATTAATCTCTCTCAAGTATCAATGGATTATTTCGACAAGCAAATTTCATATACTCTACAAAAGTTCTGAACTTGTCGAAATTTATTAAGTACCGTAAAACCTGTAATGATTACAAAAGTTCATAGGATATCTCTATCCCATAGATTTCTTAAGGTATTTCAAACAATAGCTAAAACAATTATTATTTTTCAGTCTCAAATTGAATTCTAAATCATGCAGATGTTGGCCAGACATATACAAGCATTACATATAGAATGAAATACTCAACAACTTTATGTAATAATTCAATCGAAGAAATTGTTCATATATTCATAGTAATGTTACATCAAAAACCCCAGAATAAAAGCCTACTCCATAGTTAAATTAAAGAGAAACAAACTTGATATGATGAACATCACTCAAAAGCAGAGAATTGCAGTGGAATAGATAGGTGTCCTCCAAATCTTCTATGCTTTTTGCCTCTGTTTTTCGTCCCTCTTTTGTGCCGCCTCCTCCTCTTTTCTTTAGTCTCTTTTAGGGTTTCTCTATGTATGCCTCCTTTCTCTTGCAGACCCTTCTTTTTTTTTCTTTTATATTGTGGCCTTTTTACCCCGCTGGAACAATTTCCTTTTCTGATTTGAATTCTTTCCTACCCAGACGTTGCGGGCTAGATTTGAGGTAGGAAACGTGCAAATTCAAATATCTCTATTTCTAGAGAAATTGTAGAAAATTAAATCTTCTTGCCAACAACACCGATCTTGCAATTTTTGGACCTCTGAGAATTGAGATAAGGGTCATAAACCGAGACAGTATTTGGAGTACAGGAAATTCGGGTCTGATTCATTCCCTGTTTTTCGACTCACTTTTTGGGCTTCAAAACAGCAAAACTGAGTTATATGCCCTTCATATGTTTTGTAGACCTTCATCTCAGATATTTGAAAATGGTGACAAACATCTAGAACTGAGTTGTGTAGCTTCCTTTGCAGTACACAATAAATCAATGATCGGTTTTACTGCCGAATTCTGTCTACTTAGTAACCTAGTATCTGAAAGCACATTAATTTCCCACGAGGTCAATAGTTCAAAAAGGGATCCAAAATTCTAATTATCTTGTGCAGCACATCCAAAATATTTCAAAATCAAGCATGAATAGTGGAAAATATACATGCTAAAAATTCCCTTATCATCCACTGATCAGTTTCAAGCACGCGAGCAGTTGTTATCACAGAACATGCAAAAATACATGGCATCTAATGGAGTTCAAAGTTCTGCTGGTTTACAAGCGGCACTGCTTCCTGTCCCCGGTGTAACCCAGACTATCCCCAACACTGTTGTCCAGAATCCTAACATGCAGAGTATCCCCGGTGTTTCACAGAAGTCAATGGGGAATTCAATGGGACAAGGGATTCCCTCCACTATGTTTGCCAATTCTCAGAGACAAATGCCAGGTAATGCTCTTTTTGGTAGCTTTATGTGCCACTGCTGCCACTTATGGCATTGCTATTGAAACCATTGCAATCACACACGCATTTGTGACCCCACGATGCCCTCCAGTGCATTGCACCAACTGCTCACCTCTCATTCTGGATTTATAGGGTCTGTCCGTCTGTTTCAATGATTACATAACGTTTAGATGGAGTTCCTAGTACTCCTAGTCCAAAAAGGACTTGTATTCCTCTGTAGGAAAATACTAATAGTCCTATCTAGAATAGGAAAAACCTAATGAAGCTCGCTATACTTTGGGATAATAAAATACTAAATGGAAAATAAAACTGAGACTTGCAATATTCCATAATTTTCATCAAGTTTGAAAATTACAGAAATACCCTTGTATATGGAAAACACACAAAAATACATGAATTCTAATCTTTTGTTGCCCGCATTGAAATTTTTGTAGCATCCCTAGATTCTACAGCACAGACTGGACATGCAAAAGGCGCTGATTGGCAAGAGTAGATCTATCAGAAGGTAATTTCTGTGATTTACTGTTCATTAGATGGAGTTCATGTATGCTATAGTCTTAAAAATAAGAGTGCACTATTTCTGAATGACTTACAGTTTATCTTTGGTTAAGTGAAGAGTTATTCGTACGATTGCAATCAACTTGTTCTGAAAAATTTCCAGTATTGTTGAATTTTATAGAAAATGAGGTTGAAATTTTGAATGTCTAAAGTCATAACTGCATATTTGATAAGGACATTTTTTTTTGGTGCTTAGGTGAGTATTAAAACGGGAATAAGAATCGTTGTTGATAATGATCCATGGGGTCATGCTTAGGATCTAAGGCTAAGAAGCGTTGCTAAAGTTGTGACATCCGTTGACTTGAGCTAGAACAGCAGAAAACAATGATGAGTAGTTTGCAGGGAGACAAAGTAACTGAACTTAACCAACCCCTGAATCTTGTCTAAAGGTGTACTTACACAGTCCTTAGCATCTTTCCATTCCATCAATATCGACATCCTCTTGAGTTTCCAGCATTAATTCCACTCTGCTATTTTTATCTCAACTAATTTATGCTGTCCTCTGCCATTTTTTTGTTATTTTATTTTTATCAATTCCCTTAAGTTTGTTTGTGTTACTTTCTTTCTGACCGGCACCTGAAGAAATCAAACATATGACCGATAATGTTTTGCTGGTTATTTGTACTTCCAAGATCAAAGTCATGAAGGAGACTTATTTCCCTGAAATAAATGAAATGTATCAGAGAATTGCTGCCAAGTTACAGCAGGTAAATTGTCTCTGAAATTTCTTCCGGATTATCTGTCCATGCATGATTATCTGCAATTTCCCCATGTTGAGCTTTTCTATTAATTTGTTTTCCTCATCAGCATTGCCTGTCACCGTATCGTCCGCACTAATCACCTACTCCTCCCCCCAACCGCCCCCTCAACCATGAATCGACACAGAAGAATTGGAATAGAAACATTTTTTTTCACTAATGTTTTGCTACAAAGGATCAATGAAATTTTTAATTCTCGTGTATGTTAACTTTGCTTTCCAGGATGACTCTCATCCGCAACAACCGAAGTCAGAACAGCTTGAAAAGCTGGATGTATTCAAGGCCATGTTGGAGCGCTTGATAACATTCATACAGGTCTCTAAAAACAACATCACACCTAGTTTCAAGGAGAAATTGGGTTCCAATGAGAAGCATATTGTAAGTTTTCTAAACCCAGGCAGATTCAGGAAGCCAATTCCTAATCTACAGCTAGGACAACCTCCACAGTCTCATGTGCAACCCATGCAGCAATCCCAGTCTCCAGTTCCTCAATTGCAGTCCCATGAAAATCAACTGAATACCCAGTTGCAATCAATGAATATGCAAGGTTCTATACCAACAATGCAGCAGAACAATATGTCAAGCTTGCAGCATGGTTCTCTTTCATCTTTATCTGGGGTTTCTATGTCACAACCAATCATGATGATGTGGGACGAGAGATTTTAAGAGAAGAAAAGGGGGATCAGAGAATGATAATGTAGCAAAAATAACTAATCAAATAGAAAGGCTGAGCTTAGAGACAGCACACTACAAATGAAGCACCCAATAGCTAGACATACAATCATAACAAATTCATCTTCTAAAGTTGGAGAACTTGCGAAAACTAGCAACCACAAAATAGTAGCAAGTATCTATGCAGTCTTCGATGAAGTACAACCACCTGCATCGCCAATATGGATTGATGTAGAGAACTGCTGCAATCGTCATCACCACAACTATGTAACATACACCGAAACTGATGTAGAAAAACTCCATGTCTATGAAACCATCATCTCCTTGTTCATCATTAGGCACTGGCTGGGATGACACTACTTCTTCACTACAATTGTTTCGCAATGGAGGTCCACACAAGAAAGGATTTCCTTCGTAACAGCTTTCATCAAAGGTCCCAAACTGATATTTTCTCTCGGGTGTCTTACCTGACAAGTTATTGTGCGCCACACTAAAAACTTCCAGTGTGGTAACTTCAATAAGTTGTGGAGGGATGGCACCATTCAAGTTGTTGTAAGAAAGATCCAAACTCTCAATCCGCTTCAGGTTTGAGAATGTTGCAGGAATAGATCCAGTGAGATTGTTGTGTGATAAGTTTAATGACAGTATCTCACTTAAGTTTCCAAATTCTAGTGGGATTGCTCCTACGAAGTTGTTATTGGAGAGATCAATACCAAACATGTAGCTGAGAATTTTCCCCTTGTAACCATAATACATATTTTTTGTTGTAAATTCTATCATTTCTTCTGTAAAGTTAGGCCGATAATCCTTTACCAAGGTGTACATACTAGCAACTAGTGGTGGACCCATTGTTTCATAATAAGCCTTTTCTATGGACTCTGGTAGGAAAAGAAAAATTCCAAGATCCACTAACGCTTTCTGGGAACTTTCCTTGAAAGTAAGATTTCCCAAACAGGAGGGTAGTGGACCAGAGAGCTGGTTTTGTGAAACATCCAAAATGTTTAATTGTTCTAATAAGCATAACTGAACTGGGAGCTCACCATCAAAGTGATTAGCTCTCAGAAGAAGAACACTCAATGATGAAAGATTGCCAATCCAATTTGGAATTGAGCCGGTGAAGCTGTTATCTCCAAGATCCATCGTAACCAGGGAAGAGCTATTATAAAATCCATATGTTAATGGACTGCTCAATCTATTTTTAGATAGATGCACATGGGTTATTTTTGGTGAATTGAAACAAGATGGTATATATCCAGACAAGTTATTCTCAGAAAGGTCCAAATATTCAAGCTGGTCAAACTTACAAAGAAAGTCTCTTGGGATCAGACCCTTAAAATGGTTTTTGGACAAATCAATTGCTCTAAGGTTCGTAGAATTGACGAACCACCTTGGAAGCATGCCTGAAAATTGATTGTTACTCAAATCCAATACAGTCCACATTTTCCGTCTATATAATGGAAAATCTGATATCTGACCCCAAAAGTTGTTACCACTTAGATAGAGATATTTTGAGGCAGAAGAATTGAACATCGAGGTTGGTACTTGCCCACCCAAATTGTTGTTTGACAGCTTGAGAAACATTAATGTTGGTAGTAGTTCTAGTTTTACTGTGGACAATTGATTGTTGGATAAATCTAAAATTTCCAAAGAGCTAATATTTCCTAAACAAGAAGGAATACAACCCGTGAATCCATTCTTAGCCATCCTTAAGCTCTCCAAATTTGGAAAGATCAAACAAATATCCTTTGGAATTTGACCGCTCATGTTGTTGTTGGATATATCTAATTCGATCATTTTTGGATATGGGTGATCTTGCAACTGAAAAGTACCAACAAAGGAGTTCTCGCTCAAATATAATTGCTCCAATCGTGTATTGTTTTTAAGCAACCATGATGGAAACATTCCGGTGATGTTGTTGTGGGAGAGATCAAGGAATCTTAAGTGGCATTGGTAATAGAGGAAGTTGGGAATTTCTACATTGAGTGCTTCCGTTGTTTTTGACAAGCTAAAATAGACTAGTTGGAACTTTGGAATCAAATGTTCAAAGGCAGCAGGTTCTGTTACTAGTCTGTTGTTCTCATTGCAGAAGAACTTGAGGCTTGAGTGGTTCATAAAAGGCTTCATTGAAATGGGAACTTCAAAGAGGTTATTTGATAGTGAGAGGAATTCAAGGGATTTGAGGTTGGTAAGAGGACCAGAGACAATATTTCCAGTAAACTGGTTTTTAGAAACATCTAATAGTTGTAGAGATGACAAGTTTCCCAAACAATCTGGGAGTGAACCTCCTAAATTATTTCCAGAGAGATCCAACTGCTTCAGATTCTTCAACTCACACCAACCTGTACAATTTATGGATATAAAGTCGTTAAAGATGAAAGCTAAGTCAAACATGATAAAATGCTATCATTAAATTGATCATTGCATAGATATAAAGTCCTCAATTTCTTTTTTATAATATAATGAGTATTACGATTATTGAACATAGTTTTACTTATCAATGAGAAGTTTTGAATAATCATTTGGTTTCATTAGTTTTGAATAATATAATATTTTTGAAAATTATGAAATATTATGTATTTTTAAATAACTTATTTTTTGATATGTTTGTTATAAAGCTTGAAGTAGGTGGGGTGTCCTTTCAACACTGCTCTTGAGTTGCTAGTCATTGACTTAGGGCTCGGGTTTTGACAAAATTGATCTTTAGATAGATATAAAGTCCTCATTTTTCTTGATAAAGAAACAATATAATTAAGAGAATGTCATGTGAAGCATTTAGGTAGAAACTGTGTATTATACCTGATCCTGTAAACATATTCTTTGACAGATCCAAAGACTTGAGGGATGAAAGCCTACTCAGAATTGATAAGATGCTGTTGTTCAATCGATTGCCTCCCAGGCCAAGGTTCTCTAACTTTCCCAGCCTCATCGGTAGGAGTTGAAAACCTACAAGATATATAATTCTCAAATTATACATAAAAAAATATACAGTGCATACATTAAGAAGATAGATTGCAAGTATCCATTCTATACATCGTCACTTGTAATTTTTAATCATCCTAGTTTTGATCTCTTTAATCTCTTCCTGTCTTATTAGAGAAACAATTTATGGATAAGATCAAAGCTCCATAGATATAAATCTTCATAGATGAAAGTGCAATCAAACATGATGAAATGCTATCGTTGATTATTATTATATATATATATATATATAGTCCTCAATTTTCTCGATAATGAGACTGTAACTTACTATTGAAAGATCCTGTCAACTGATTTTGTGAAATATCTAAAGACTTGAGAGATGAAAATCCAGTTAGAGATGGAAAAATGCTATCGTTGCATTGATTCCCTCTTAGATGAAGGTTCTCCAGCTTTTTCAACCTTGATGACAAGACTTTGAAACCTGCATGATGTTTCTCGAGAGCATATTGGAAGGAAATAAACGCATAGAAAAAAATGATATGAGAAGGAGAAAAGAAAAGGTTTCAAAGCTAAATAAATAACTAAAAGGTTACCATAGAAGCTACCTGATCCTGTCAACTTATTATATGATAGATCTAAATACTTGAGAGTGGAAAGCCCAGTCAAGCATGACAAAATGCTTTTATCATTAAATCGGCTATCACTTAGGCCAAGTTCCCTCAGTTTTGATGATAGGACTTCGAAGCCTGGAAGAGAATCATCAAAGCAAGATAATTGACATGAAACACCAACCAACCTTCATTTATTTTATGATTATAATTAAGTGCAGAAACATTGAACTAACCTTCATTCTCCAAGCAACCAACCAATCCATTACCTCCCAATTCAAGACTTTGCAATTCTTTGAAAGGCCGAAACAAAGATGCGTTGAGAACCCAATCGCCCAAGCTCTCATCCTTGGCACCATAAAGATAGAGTTGGATCACTCGCCTTGTAATGTTATCACACTCGATCCCATCCCACTCACAACAATTACTACTGCCCACCCAATCTCCCAAGGAAAAGCCATCTGGGTCGATCAAAGAATGGATCTCCAAGAGACGAATCCTCTCTTCGTCCAAACACCCATAACAACGACCATGCCATTCGCCAACCAAAGTCAATAATGCTAGCAACATCCAAGCCCCCATTCTTTTCAACATCATCGTAGATAATTCTATGAATTACTACGTAGAATATTGTTGTTTGTTATGTGCCTTTGGGCAACCATAGAGGTCCTATTTATACTACACTTTGGCCATTTCCATGACTTTATCTGCATATCTTGTGCAGATTCTATGTTTTGAGATGTTTTCTTTATTTCATTTCTTTTTGGAATATTTTTGGATTTGAATATTATTTTATTTTATTTTATTGTTTAGCACTTAGTCTATTCGCCAGGTTGGGAAAAATATTCAAATTAGTTATGTGCCTTATTGACTGGGAGTCAATTATTGTCGTAGTGCTGGGGTGAATGGAAAGAAAAGCAGGGTTAAAATAAAATAAAATACTTTTCAAAAGTTTTTTTATATTACATTCTGGTGTGAAATTGAATAGAAAACTACAAAAAGGGTGTGAAAATGAGTTACTTCTCCAAAAAGAATATATACAATATTATTGATTATCTAATGGAAAGGATTCATGAAACTCCGCCTAATATATATGTAACAGAGAAATTGTGGATAATAGCAATCATTTTCTTATCTCTTGTATCATATCTTCCACAAATCTTAAGTAATTGATGAGAAAGTGAATATATTATTTCTTTAAATAAATTTTGAATTGTGTTATTTTTTTTTATAGGTGCTATTTTGCAAAAGAAAAAAAAATTCCAAAGAAAATAATAAGATTAACGTTTAAGTTGTCTATTTCTTGGATTTGTAGGTATAACAACTGAAGAACAGCGATGGTGACATGAAAAATAAAAATAACATTCGATATTATATTTTCAGATGGTAATACTGGTAGATATATATGAACAGAAAAGAAAAGCAAAATCAAAAGTCAAAATAAAAGGGACAAAACTATAGCAATAAATTCTAATTCACATCAAATAGAGGACTGTAACCAAGCTATTTTTTTTTATTGTTTTATTTAGATAGAAAAGACGAAATTATATACATTTTCTTTGAAAACATAAAAAAATTAATAAAAATTTTAAAATATATATTTTTTAGTGTATCAGTCTCGTTCTTTTAACCAAATTAATATATTTCTATCCTCGCTGTATTTTTCCTTCGATCCTAAAACCAACCAGACTAAACATACTTATAAATTAATGCCCTTCTCTTATAAATTCAAAACTAAAATAATTCTTCTAAAAATATATAATATTAAGTGAATGATCTATCTTAATCATACTTAAAGTAAACTTATAACAAAAAATGATAATATAATACATACCTAAAAAGGTTAAAACTATAATTATAAAATCCAGTCCAACAAATCAATTTAATGACCTGTCAATTTAAGATCTCGTATATGTCAAGTCAATAAAAAAAAAACTGATTTATTCTATAAAAAATATTATTATTTTTTAAAAATAAAAAATTAAATTAATCCAACTTAGTTTCAAATAAAAATCCCGGGTCAGTGAACACCCTAATAAATTTTGAAAAAAAATACAATGGGTGGTTTAGAAAATTAAAATATATATTCTGTGTTGAAGGAACGTGCGCAACTCACGGAAAGACATTTTTTACTGGAATTTTATGTGCTCTTCTTTTCAAACATCACATTGCTGTAAAATCTAAAATTGGGGCAGAAGAGAAAAATGCTGATTCACAATCAATCGTCACGTTTCAAGGGTGAGAAACATGGCATGAGCCCCACGTTTTATACTCAAAATATTTACCAAATCTTTGAAATATTTTCATATGATTGAAATCCATTATGATCACGCATTAACAATATCATTTGTATCTATAAAAAAAAGAATTTTTCCAGAAATTAATTAGAGAGATATTAATTAGTGGATATATTTCCTACTTAATTCATTTCATTTCATTTCTTTTTTTTTTTCCATGTGAATGGATACATATTGTAAAGCCATTTAATTAGGTGGCATAAGTGATGGAATTTGAGTGGGAGATGAGTTGTAATTGGTGGAGTATGAGTGGAGGATGAGTTGTTAGGCATATATTCCTCCTAAATTTATGACCATTATACCCTCACTCTTGCCTATAAATAGGCAATGCATTCAAGCCTATATGCACACCAAGAATAGAGAAACTTGAGAGCAAGTAGAGCTAAAGAAGAGAGAGTGAAGAGAGAGTAATCCCACAAAATTGTGAGGTATTTGTAAAAGAGTAAGTGAGGTGTTTTCTCCTAATAATAGAGAGATTTTAGTTGTTCTCCTATTGTTAGAGAGAGGTTGTAATTCCCACATTACTTAGTAAAATCCTTCTATACTTGTCCGTGGACGTAGCCAAATTGGGTGAACCATATAAATTCTTGTGTGTCTCATTTCTCATTTTATCCTATCCATTGCCTTTTATCTTATCGGGTTTGCATGTTAGTATCCTAACACATATGAGTCTTGATGTTTTTTTTTTTTTGAATGAAAAACATTAAATTATTGATTTTATTTTCGGTATCAAAATTATCGAATGTGGTTTCATGCATGATGAGCTTCCGTAATATCACCTCACCGATGAACAATGACAGGAAAGTATATAGGAGATAAATATATATAACCCAGTCCATATAATTTAATAAAATTGATTAATAAACCCTTGTAATTTAAAGATAGCTTTGAGTTATTGCTGTGCTCTATTAATGATGAAGATGTAGGAAAACGATCTCCCTTCTGCTGTCTGGAGCTGGGCTTCCTCTCCCTGTAAGAACAATCAACATCTTATCTGGGGGGCGCATCATCACGTGAAAAGCAAGGAGTTGCCACCCATTATAGAGTGTGGATATACCACTTTCTCTTGTATCATATCTTCCACAAATCTAAAGTAATTGATGAGAAAGTGGATATATCACTTTTTCTTCTTTATAGCACTACTGGCGAAGATGAGTTAAAGCATTAAAAGGTTGTGAACGCGGATGCTTGACTTGCTGTGTGCCCTTTTGATTTTTAAACACAACCATGCAGTAATTTCCTGGTGATTTCCTTATGCATACTGGTGGTCTTCCAGAATCTTTTTCCGAACAACTCTCATATTGTTTGATGAATTATTTTCTTTATTCCCGTTCAAATGTTTTCATACATGAATACTGTAGAGTATATATTGCAGCGTGAGATAAGGTTAACTCATTGCATTTTTATAAATTGAAAGGATTTCTCTTCTTTTCTTTGTCAATTACAGCACATGCATGGAGGTGCTCTTTCTCAGAGTAAATGCTATTGTAATGTTTTCACAGACACTCCCCTGTTTTGCAACTAATTCACTTATATATCTTGGAACATAGCATAAATGAAGGGTTCTTCCAGTTCAAGAAAATTACTATTTGATGTCTATGTATTTTGATGTTGTATATTACTTGACAGACACTTGCTTATGTCATTATTTATTTTTACTTTTTGCTAATGATTA
>Ga0307507_10009823_pt1 | contig 12611 bp, 12 predicted proteins | sample 7_EM_MG_FD_207223 | JGI IMG/M metagenome (GOLD analysis project Ga0307507, IMG submission 207223) | Populus trichocarpa ectomycorrhiza microbial communities from riparian zone in the Pacific Northwest, United States - 7_EM | ecosystem: Host-associated > Plants > Roots > Unclassified | place... | reverse complement strand
GCTGAAGTTAGTAGATAATTTGAAATATAAAACCGATGTTGTTGGAAACTGGGCAACTTGTTCCCCAAAGGGGGAGGTACTGAGCAGTAGATCTGAGTAAATTGAGGACGTAGCCGATGTGTATTTTCGACGATGTTGCTCTTGAGGTCAACAATTATATTTAATTGTACAGCGTGACAATTAGCTTCTGTTGCCTTCTTTCGCAATTCGTATCGCCATCTGCTTGAGAATGTCTGCCCGATCGAAACTGGATATGATTGACAGATCCAAGCCATCGTGAACCATTTCCAGTAACCTGCCATGATATCCCTCAGTACCACTGCTGAATGCGCCATTGATCGACGAGATGACTCTTAGGGACTTGAGTCGAGCAACTGGACAGGAAAGCTTTTCAGGATAGGTCCAACGGCATACCAGCATTTCCGTTAACTCTTCAACATTGAATGATAAATTTCCTTCGAGTCTCAAACTGCGAAGATTCGGAAGGAGGGGTTTGTCTGTGGAAGATAGGGCATATAAGAATTTGGCTGATATTTTCTTCGGAGATTGTATACTGATTTGAAGTGTGACGAGGGAAGGGATGTCTTGCAAGCAAGTCATAGCTTCCTCTTCAGATAAGAATGCTTGTTCCATTGAGAGGTTCTCCAAAATACATGCTGACCGCCGTATGGCAGGCGTGATTGATACAGTAGCACTCTCAGCTCGAAGTCTATTGCAGCCAATGCGAAGGCGACGTAAAGCAGGAAGGGTGCAAAGATCAAGGAGAGAATCGATGATGGCGGCATCCGTCCTTGTAATGTCTAGCCACTCCAAAGACTTGTGGGTGAGCGCCTCTGGCCAAAGATGCGCCCGTTCCAATTCGTAGTCACCGATGATAGGGGAGAAATGGCAATTCTTCATCTGAGGGCAATGCCAAAGCACTTTTAAGCATTCGTCCACGTAGAGACGATCACCTCTAAATGTGGTTATCTGATGCCATGGTAGTGTAACCTCCGCGACGTAGACGTAGATTAAGTGGACTTCATGGAGAGATGGTGCGTTCTCGAACATATCAAAAGATCGGTGATGTTCAGCGACGGTAGGATGCGTTATGTGCAGAGTGTCCAATATCGGGAGATTATCCCGGACAGGCTGCAAGTCCCCATCCCATTGATGCGGAGCATACAGTTTGACATTTTTCCAATGCCACGAATGAGAAACTAGAATCCTCAACATTTCCGTCGGCGTTGTTGACTGCCAGTAACCGTGCTTCTGCTCTTTTGACCAGATACGAATGGTCAGGGGGACAGCTTTTGACCGTTGCAGCCATTCGTCCAACAACTCTGCCTGGACCGAGTATCGCTCTGTTGAAAGGCAAAGATCCACATTACTCCACAGGGACGGTGTAGACCACGCGATTGCGCGCCAGTCCAGGCATACTTGCCCAAACAGCAGTGGGGTCTCAGGCGTGCGCCGATGGGTGTCTTGTTCGAGTTGCATCCGCAAGAATATTTCTGCTAATATTTCTGGCGGGAGAGATAGTACCGCGGATGCTTGTGCTGCGCCGCTAGCACGAACAGTATCATCCGATTCCCCATCGCCTGTTAACGTTGTTGCCGAGTAAGATTGCATAGGATGGAGGCTGAACGCTCAGGGTTGGAAAGTTGTATCTGTACTGGCGTCTAGTTAGTCAGGCTTGTGAAGTTTGAAGTAGCAGTTGCGATAGTATCCCCCATCATTTTGTGGTGCTCACCTCAAAGAAAGTGCTTCGTAGTTTGAAAATATCAAGGTTACTTATGAGGGGCGAAGGACCGTGACGAACTTGTTACTTCGGTAATCGCCTTTTGAATGACTCTCCTACGACCCTGAATTGATAATTTCAAACCCGTGCGCCACATGAGAGCTCTCAAAATCATCCCTCACTAACTACGAGTACGCCACCCTAGCGTACGACGGAATGAGATTGAACGCTCTGACAAAATTCAAAGTTGGTGGACTCAAAGACCTTTTTTTCATTGTCTGGTGTTGCTGAGGCAGATAGGACGCGACGAGTTTTTCCTGAGGGGATAAAACGTTTTGATACGAAGCCGTCTATTAGCCCGTCTGTATTTCGAATCTACTTACAACCCCAACTCATCAGCGAAAGGAAGGGCATGCGCGTCTCCAACAACAACATATGTGGGTTTCGAGGCGAGCAGAGAAGATGTAGCCTAGAGGGTAATGAGCACCAATGAGCGAATGGCACCATCAGACTACTGACCTGAGAGAACGCGGAGGTGTTGAGGGCATCCAACGACGAGAAAGAGCTCTCCAAGGTGACATCAGAGCCGCCCAAAATCTTTGCAGACATAAGTCAGGACATACGAAAGGAAAAATCGAAGTGCGTACCTTGGATCCCAGCGCAGCAACTAACCCTTCTCGGTTGTCAGATGCGCTGGCAGCACTGAACTTAGCCTTGGCAATGGCCTTCCTTAAGTCTTCCTCCTTGAGCCCGCTAGCCGACGCCTTCAGCGCCTGAACAGCAACCTTACCCGCCTCCTTGACACCCGCTGCGGTCGAACCTTGGACAAGCAACCCAAACAGGCTCGCATCAGAGTAGGGCAGATAGACCGTCTGAACGGAAGTGCCCTCAGGAATGCCTGTTGCGATTGACGAGATACCTTTCGACCACTTCACCAAGGGAGTAGGTGAGAGGTGTGCTGAAAGCGCGGCAAGGGGTGCAGAAGGAGAACCAGTGGTTCCGAAACCGATGAACACGGTCTGGGGCCCGTGGTGAGACTCGAGACGTGTTTCTCCGCCGAAGTAAGAGGTCGCAGATGTGGAGGAGGAGGTCGAAGCACTGGGAGCGGAAGCAAAGGCTTTCTCGACAAGGCTAGACAGGGTACTCTGGTCGATGCCTGTGCCCAAGACAGCAATGTTTCCCTTCGTAAAGGAGGAGGAGGCGAAAGACTTGACGTCCGCTACCGTGAGGGAGTTGTGTGCTGGAGCAAAGAGGGATTTGCCAAGGCCGGAACGGAAGGCAAGGGAGTGCGCAACGTCAACGGCACGAGTGGTGGGATCTTCTGCGGCTGCTGCTGTGTCAGCTTCTACAAGAGGGAGGACGTATTCTTCAAACTCGTGGCGGGTGAACTTGGCTGAAGTGATAAAGGAGGTGAGGAGGTCAACGAAAAATGGCCTGTGAAAAGTTCAGATGCATTTCTCGAAAGTAGCAATTAGACTCACTCGTCACCACGCAAAAACTCCGCCGACAAAGCGAGATACTCCCTTCCGAGGCTAGCTGACAAGACGCCCCCGTAAAGCTCGCTCTCACGAACGGTCCCGATTGCAGAACGTTTTGTCGTGCTCTACGGCTGGTTATGAAAATTCTGCACAGAAATGAAAAAGAAAGTAAGACAGACCTTGAAGGCAAAGTTTTTGAGTGCATTGGCGACGCCGTCCTTGGTTTCAAATCGGCTGCCAGCCTTGACAAGGACCGTCACGGACGACGTGGGCTGGTTGTAGTTCACTGCGGCGACCTTTACACCAGCCGTGTCGACCGCCGTAGCGAATGAACGCGCTATGCGCTGGATGTTGCGCGCCGTCGACGCTCTAGCTGCCAGCATCGCGAATTTTGAGGTAGAAGTAGAAATTTGGGAAACCCAGTCTTCGGTGTTTGCCTTCCCGAAAACATCCGGCTACAAATATTCCTCAAACGGCATCCTCGAGTGAATCTCGTCTGATCATGAAACCCAGCAATTTTACCTGTGGCCCGCTCCTTCTAAGTAATACTATACGTATCATTACTACTCATATTTTACTTAGAAGTTACAAGCTTCAAGGTCATTCATATACTGGAAGATTTTGCACGAAAAACTGGACTGTATGGAACCGAAAGTCTTGTGATGTTGAGAAGAATCTGCTTCAAGTTTAACGCAAATTATTTTGGAGCCAAAAATCAATACATTGAAACGGAATAGGGTACACAACAAAGGAAAGGATATAGGGTATTAATCAAGGGAGAGGAAACAGGAATCCAGCTAAGAGGACCCAATTAATCATGATGCATCTTGGTCATAAAGGTCAGTAGCGCACAAGGCAGGGAACATAGCCATTAGCAACAACGGCTTGCGTCCTGCGCCTGCCTCTCATCCCGCCCAACAATCTGCACGCCCCCAGGCATACCTCCATTACCGTTACCAGTGTTTTGCCCCCTCCTGGCCGAAGTTCCCTCCCATAGTTCAGGGGTATCAATAATCTTCTCGACGACCTCTTGGAACGCCTCCTTTACACCGACCGACGTCTTGGCCGAAGTTTCTATGAAAAGCGAGGACATCCGCGTTGCGAATTGTTGCGCTTCGGCTGTTGGAACCTGACGCGAAAACTCCTAGTGGCACGACAGTGGTTATCAACCTGAATCAATCGAGACAGGGCAGTTCGACTGACCTTGTCAACTTTGTTACCAACAAGAATCTTGACTACTGAATCCGAGACGTATGTCTCGAGCTCACTGTACCACCGTGGTAAGGCGTCAAATGATTCGCGATTTGCGACGTCATAAACTGCAGATGGAGGAGCCCTTATGAGCGAAGGCATCGCCTGAGAGCTGGGCGAACTTACCAAGAATAACACCCTGCGCCCCTCTGTAGTATGATGATGTGATTGTTCGGAAACGCTCCTGGCCTGCCGTATCCTACGTGCCCAGCTCATAAGAATTTGTCCACCATAAGAGACATTGGTCACACCCATATGCTCAATTTCACTTTCTTCCCCTTCATATCCATCTTATGCACCTATTATTTAAACCACGTCAGCTTGCGGAGTGTACGTGATCCTTGAAGCACCCCGAGCAAGGGCAACCAAACCAGGTAGCTCCCAAGGACGGAGCAGAGTATACACACCCGAAAGTCGACCCCGATTGTCGCACTACTCTCGTCCTCTGGCAGCCATTGCTCGTCGGAAAAGCGTAGCAGGAGGCTTGATTTCCCAACAGATGAGTTTCCAATGAGTAGCAGCTTGACGTTGATAGGCTGGGCTGCTGGTGTTGGTGCCATTCTTTCGTAGTTCGTTTAGACTGTTCAGACTGTGATGAATATCCTAGTCACCTTTTTTTGGACAAACAAGGGGTGTGCAAGATGTATGGATGGCTTCGATGGTGTTCGTGACCCAAATTCTCGTGCGTCACACCCCCGACCTTTGCATTCCCAATCTCATTGCATGCCATCGATCATCGAGTTACGACCACGTACGGTTATAAGTGAATTTGGCGCAAGGTGAGTGGATGGTCCTTCTCCACTTCTCACTGCAGCTAAAATTAGTCTCTTTCATCAGACTCCCTTTGTGAAGATCGTTGGGCCGAAGTCAAATCTTCTCTACCCTCCCCCATCAACACGATGGACAACAGTTCTACTCCAAGAAACATGTCGAACGGAGATTGTGATATCGCTACAAATGATGTCATTCGTTCGTTGGCCAACTTGACGTTGGCCTCTTCCACAAAAACAAATGGCAAAACCACTCCTGCGGCCATTCACTCGCTACTACCACCAGAAATAATGGCCGAGATATTCATGAGGGTGTGCGACTACATTCCACAGCGCCGACCTCCCAGAGTAACTTCCCCGCTGGTCTTGGGAAAAGTCTGTGGCGCGTGGCGGGAAATTTGTTGGTCGATACCATCCCTTTGGGCAGTCGTCGATCTTCTCGTCGTACCAGCCAGATTAGGTGTGCAAAACGAGTTGCTTGAGGAATGGATTTCCAGAGCAGGCTCGCGGAATCTCCACATTTATCTCAACGAGGAAGAGCCACACAGAGGTTGGAAGGAGGCCCCTCCACACAAAATCATGCATACCATCGCTTCCTTTTCCCGCAAGTGGGAAACGGCGGACATATTTCTTCCGGAGGATAATTACCCCGATCTTATTCCAATAAAGGACAATCTTCCCGTCCTAAAATCGCTCTCCATCCGACCCCCTAAGCAGGAGTGTATTGAAGTCGACCTACGCATATTCGAAAATTGCCCCTTACTCCGCAGCCTCGACCTTGGACACTATTACCTGGAAAACGTATTTCTACCTTGGAAGCAGCTCACGAGATTGTATGCTGATGGTCTCCTTATCGAGGAGTGCTTTCATGTTTTCCGCGAATGCCAAAATCTGATCACTTGTCACCTTGACAAGATAATAAGCGACGTCGAAGACATCGTCACACTCCCTGTTCCCATTACGCACCGCGGCATAGAGTCCTTTGACGTCACGAACTCCGAAGTGCAAGACATAGCCTCGGTTTTCGGGAACGTCACCCTTCCTGGACTGAGAATGCTTCGAATCACTTGCTCAGATTGGACGGCGGATACAACTCCACCCTTGCTTGCTTCCTTTTTTTCACGATCTTCGTGCAATCTACAAAATCTGATCTTAAATCGCATCTTTCACCTGGAAACAGACCTTATACGCATCCTAGAGGCCCTCCCTTCTCTCATCGACCTCAATGTTGAAGAAAGAGACTTTCACTTCTCCGTCGACTTTCTTGATCTCCTACACCACCCCGACTCCCATCAACTATTTCTCCCCAACTTGCAGGCCCTGACGCTTTGCGGTATGTTCTCGTTTGATGTCCATGACACGCATAGGATGTTGGAGGGTAGACGGAAGAGCGACAAGATCACGACACTCAAGTCATTTTCTGTTGTAGGTATGGGGAGCTTTAATCCGGGGGTGTGTGAGTTCAGCGAAGAGGTTGAGCGCAAAATTCTTGACCTAGTCGAGGATGGGTTACATCTTTCCATTTTGATGCCTGGCTCCCCAGAGGCGTTATCTCATCTTCCCCCGTGGGTGACAACGCAGTCTGCTTGACGTATACCTATGTACCAAAAAAAAAATACACCCTCAGGGAAAAGTCTCTCTCGAGGTAAAGTCTTTCAGCATCTTTATGATTGAGCATAGGTTGCTGACGCCCTCCGCTTTCAATTCGTTTCCAGTATCAGAAGCTTTGGCGGTTATTGCCTTGCAAAACTTGCCATGCGCTATCACATACCAGAAGCTCCGGTTTTTGGAAATTGTTCCGTCTTTTCCAAAATCCTTTTCGCCCGGTCTCCAGGCCTGAGTTTGCACAGCTACGTGGTGTATTTCAACAGGATCTCCAAGCCAACTAGTGCCACCTCCAAGTCTTGTGCAACTCCAGCTCGATGAAAAATTGCCCACCGACTTCGTTGGAAGGCCTATTTTGCTGACTCGTGACGCGATCCGGGCTCTGCCCCGCCAGCCTCACTCAACATTCCCGTAGTATTATCTAACAACTTAGCAAACCTATCTATCCAATCTAATTGCCTTAGTAACGTCTTCAATCGTGAACGTTTAAAATTAGATCCCTATCTCGTGGTCACGATGTATCATAAAACCCACGGATCTGCTTGCTATCTCTGTTCCGTAAATCACGTAGCGTGAAACTGGAGGACGGTGCATTGCTGATCAAGCGTTTGATGACTGTCAAGCAGGGTGGGATAAAGTACTTGAAAACGGGATGGCGTCGACCAGCCACAATCACCCGCCCGTCATCTTTGAGATAGACCTTCTTCTCCTCGGTGTATAGCGAGAGGACGACCGAGAACCGAGAGTAACATCTAGAACTTTTAGAGCGAATACCCTTCTAGCGCCTCAGGTTTTTGTAAAGCCATTGGTCAATCAAGAAGTCCCAAGGCCAAAACACTAGTGCAAAGATCCCCGACAAGGTGTTATTCTTCTTCATCACTGAGCCAACTGGCCCCGGCGAGACATCCAAATTGGGTTCACGGAGCTTGGCCATATGGGTGGTCCAATGCGAAGGGGCGTGGTTGCGCGTGGGTTTCAAGAGCCGTCCTCGGAGGTAAACGGGTGGGTTATTATTTACGCGATTTAGAAACTTTCAAGAGGACAACGAATGGAATGATAGGTGTTGTTGGGTGTTCTGCATGGGAAGAGGAGCCACAGTGATGACGGTTTAAGAGTGCAAGGCATGACGATTGATGACGACACGCCCTCCAATGACTTTGCGATTCGGACTTGAGCATTCGTTTGTTCCTCATGGGAACGGACATCGATGAATGAACGCCGTTAGGGCTGATGGGAGGTGGGGAGGATGCATAACTAATGTGTATGCTTCAAGAGGTCTACTGAGAGATCATGATAGGAGCCTTAACAAAAGGGGATTGTTTGTTAATGTCAAAGGTGACGCTAAGTTGCCACTTGGCGAAAACAAAGCTTAATGAGTGATGTATTTGATTGAATACGGGACTACGTGCCGATAGAAGCGCTCCTAGGAGTGAGGCATGACCGCATCACCAAAGAGGCGGCTTGTGGAAACCTGATGCCAACCCGGGCCTACTCGGGGCTCTTCGCAAACTGACCAACCAGCAAAGCCTTGAGGTCCACACAGGCTAGATCTGGTTTTTTGGGCAGATCGGATGGGACGCCTTGACGTATCGGCACCTAAGCGCTCGAAGAAAAAACGGCACGCACTGGGATTGATTGGTTTGAACCTTTGTGAGGGAAAGAAAAGATAGGGAGAAGCGTTTAAAGCCGCTATCGTCTGGTGAGGGGTTCTATGTATACCTGACTCTGAGATAACGCTATCTTTTTATCGTTAGATCTTTCTATCGTACTAGAGTTTATCCAGAGAGGTTGCGCCAAACAATGGTAGTCTGACACGGAAAGGTGGCGACTGGTGCTGAGTACTGACCGGAGCATAATGAGAAGGGTTGAAAAATTGAACAGTGCTAGTTGAAATACGGTAAGGAAAATTGCTTGAAACACTCAGGTTCAAAAAACGTGTTAGGTAATTTGCACTAGTGTGCCCCAAAACTTTAACAAGTCGTACGAGCAAGAACTTACAGCACAAACATGCGGGGAAGGCCTGGCGGGCACGCTGGGTGGTAAGTTTAATTTGCATCGTGCAGTGCAGGCAAACAAATTAGGCAGACTCCGCAGTTGCCCTTGATTCAGGCTTTTGTGGCACCAATCCCAGCTAAGCGATAAGTTTATAGTTAAGCTTTGTATGTCGAAGTGATATTAACTAATCTGTGACGGTTACCTCGAAAATCAAAATCAATGGAAGGGTTGATAAGAGTTGCAATGCGATAGAAGGGCGACAATGAGCTCATATGAGGTGAGGGTCAGTGTCTCTGGGGTGATATTCGGAGCAGAGTCAGCCGCTACAAACAGGCAATAACAGGCGGTTGTCGTGGTCACAGCCGTGACTCCAATTCAGGGGTCTTATCTTCCCCTTCCGGTGAACACAGCGCATACGCCGCTCGGACTCCCTCTTAAACAATAGACACCAAGTTCAATCCTTATCCGTTCCCTCTCTCCCCACTTCCCCGAGGGTATACCACTACGCTCCTCTCATTGTCTTACCACCTCTGTCATGCGTTGCCTCTTCGCCGCGTCCCTTGTCGTTGCTACCCTTGCTGGTCATGTCTACGGCCATCGCCACACTGCACCCTGCCCGTATGATGACGGTCCGGTGAAGAGGAGAAAGACTCTGGGGTTTGGACCTGACCATCCTCATGCCGTCTTCCACTCGAGTCCTTACCAGATTCAGACCAATGGCTTCACTCCTTTTGACTCGAACATGTGCCCAATAGAGGTCGCACATCTATTCATTCAAGACGTGCTACAGGATAAAGGTACCAACTACAAGATCCGGAAGGACTCGTACACCGACAAGAACACGGGTGTTACTCATGTCTACGTTCGCCAGGTTGTAAATGGCTTGGAGGTCTCAGATGGAGACATGAACATCAACGTGAAGGACGGCGTTGTTTTGTCATATGGAAACTCGGTGGGTCCTCATTTCAAAAAGCTGTCACACGACCAATGTTTACCCCTTTCGACCAGTTTTACGACGGTCCCGCTCCTATTCCTTTTACTAATCCCGATGTTGCCTTTGTTCGTAATCCTCATCGAGAGGCTTGCGATTTCGTCGCGACCATGTTGAAACCTCAGGAATTCCAGGGTAATGGAGATCAAGTCATTCTTGGTGGTGAACACGTCATCTCTGAGGAACTTTCTCACATCCACAACATACACTGCGGCTCCGAGGTTCCCTGTGTTAGTTCGGAAGACCCGACGGACTTCCGTCCCGCTTTGCTTAAATTCATGGCCACAGCCACTCCTGACCCGAAATTGGCTGCTGATATCGCCAATGACAGTGAGAAGTACTTGAGCAAGATAACTGTCGAGCCCATTAGCCACTTCGCACCCTCAGGCTCAGATGCCGCTGTTTTTGAGTTTGTGGCGGGCAACGTCCCTGATGCTATCAATCCCGTCAAGGCTAGATTGGCTTACATCCAGGTTCCCAATGCTAAAGGGGACTCGACAGATCTTCACCTTGTTTGGAAGGTTTGTAACTTTGATTTTTCTTGAAGCCAATGATTAACCGTCGATTGTGTAGTTCGAGGTTGAGATGCAGGACAATTGGTATGAAACCTCCGTCTCTGCGTCCTATCCCCACAACATCATCTCAGTGGTCGACTGGGCATCGGATTCTCCTATTCCCAAGCCTGCTCCCCCACCAATTCCTGCGACCTACAAAGTCTTTGCATGGGGAATCAACGACCCAGAGCGCGGTGAACGCAGCATTAACAAGGAGAACTTTGACATTCTTGCTTCTCCTGCTGGCTGGCACGCCATGCCTGCCGCGAATGACCCTTCGCTCCGCGGTTCGAGGTCGACTTCAACGGAGTTCTGGAGTAATTCGACCACCACGTGGGGTAACAATGTATCTTTCTTCCCCATGGCTTGTCCGAATCGTCAGCTAATTGTCTCGTGCAGGTCTTTGCTCAAGAGAACTGGGAAGGCCAGGGCGAATTCATTGACAACTATCGTCCTGATGGTGGCAAGAACAAAGTTTTCAACTACCCCTACCACCCGAAGACCACAGACAAGGTCGATGCTCTCGAGGAGGCGCAGAAGTATATCAACACAACGGTCGCTCAGCTTTTCTACACGACCAACTTGGTCCACGATCTTTACTATAGGTGCGTTTCGGTTTTCAATGAATTTATAGGCTTTCCTCATCGTCATGTACAGATATGGATTCGATGAAGTTTCTGGTAACTTCCAGCAATACAACTTTGGTCGTGGCGGGCAGGAGAACGACGCTGTCATTGCCAACGCCCAAGACGGGTCAGGATATAACAACGCAAACTTCATGACGCCACCTGATGGCCAGAACGGCCGCATGCGGATGTACCTCTGGAACACTGCCCTCCCTTACCGTGATGGTGATCTTGAGGCCGGCATTGTGATTCACGAGTTGAGCCATGGACTCAGCACCCGTCTCACTGGTGGTCCAGCGAACTCTGGATGTCTTGGTTGGGGTGAGAGTGGCGGTATGGGTGAGGGATGGGGTGATTTCTTGGCGACTACCATTCGTAGCAACAAGAATTATTCTGACTACGCTATGGGTGCTTGGGCTGCAAACAGGGAGGCTGGTATCAGGAACTACATCTACTCTTTAGTTCGTCACCTTTCTCATCTATGTGACCTTGTTTGTTCACGTTGATTCTGCAGGACGAAAACGTCAACCCATCAACTTACAAGACCCTCGACAAGCCAGGGTACTGGGGCGTGCACGCCATTGGTGAAGTGTGGGCTGAGATCCTTTGGGTCGTCTCACAAGAGCTGATCAAGAAGCACGGATACTCGGACGACCTCTTCCCTCCTGCACCACACCCAGACGGCACCGTCCCCACTGGCGACTTTTACAGGATCACGGAGGTCGGAAAGCCCCTCGTCCCGAAGCACGGTAACTCCCTCATGATACAGCTCGTGCTTAATGGCATGAAGCTCCAGTCGTGCCGCCCAACGTTCTTCCAGGCACGCGATGCGATTATTCAGGCTGATCAGATCTTGACGGGTGGAGAGAACTTCTGTGAACTCTGGCAGGGCTTTTCGAAGAGGGGATTGGGCCCTGATGCGAAGGTTGAGGGGCAGACTCCGTGGGGTGGAGGTATTAGGACTAATGCACGTCATCTCCCTCCTTGATCACTTTCATGACGCTGATGTTGGTGTTTGTAGGGATTCACGGTTCCCATGGCGTGCCGCGATTATTTCACCAAGCACTAAGCTGACTCGTACATTGGTTCGGTCATTTAAACGCTTAGAGTTCTTTCTTGTTATTGGACGGAAGATTTTAGACCTCCCACATTCTTATTTTCTACGTCTTGCCCATCATCATCATCGGTGGATAGTTCACCTGAGTCCCCCGTCATGTCACTGTCGTTGTTTGGTCCTTCCTTCCTGGAGTGGTTTCAAGTTGCATCGTCAGACTTTGCACCGTCAGACTGCCCTCATCGCCGCACCCCCATCGAACCTATGTCGGTTGGTGTTTGTACTATAGTATAGTCTTCTGTTATCGCTCTCGCATGTTTATTTGTCGTTCATGTATATTTACTCTACCATCTACATACATATATAGTATACATGTTCATTGATACTCGTTTCGCATTCATTTGGTTAGTTGTGTGATTAAAAAGTGTGTCAAAATCCGAAGCAACTCTGGCATTATGAGCGTGTTTTCTGAAGGTGAATGCGTATCTTTCCAGTCCGGCCGGTAATAGACGCCAAAAAAAAACCTTAGTCCTTATCTGAACGCGACAATCACTGATGCGCCCAGAA
>Ga0307507_10009822_pt1 | contig 12611 bp, 9 predicted proteins | sample 7_EM_MG_FD_207223 | JGI IMG/M metagenome (GOLD analysis project Ga0307507, IMG submission 207223) | Populus trichocarpa ectomycorrhiza microbial communities from riparian zone in the Pacific Northwest, United States - 7_EM | ecosystem: Host-associated > Plants > Roots > Unclassified | place... | reverse complement strand
GGCTGCAGCTTAGAATAAATGGTAAAATCTATATAACTTCATATTTTTTCTTTTCATGTAGATAGTTTTAAAGTCAAAGATAACAAATATATTTACATTAGACAGGCTCACCCATTTAAATATTACATCTTAATTACTAAGCAATAAAAAACAAATCCACAGAATCAGTCATTATATTTTTTTCTTTGCAGGGGCTAGGCCTTGCTTGCCTCCCCTTGATTCTGCCTCTGTTTCCAGGTGAACATATGAACATTGCGAACAAGTTGAGTAAAATTTAAAATCACATATTTACATGTTAAAAAGGTACATTGTTATATTTCATTATTGTCACTATCAATTATCTTTATAATTAATAAATAAAAATAATATTTATAAATTATACATTAATTTGAAATTATAATTAATGAATAAAAATTATATTAAAATATCACACTTTAAATTATAAATTTGAATTTTGATATTTTATAATATGATTTAAGGTTAATTGAGGGTTAGAGTTGTTTAGAATTTGTGGGAGTGAGGCAAATTCAATGGAGGGGTTTTGTCATAACACAATTACTATTTACATTAGCGGTTATAATAATTCATTAATAAAACGACGACGATTCTTATTAGCGGTTATGTGAAAATGTAATGTTTTCTCAGTACTTTTTTAACTAATGCTTTTACTTAGTTTGGTAAAACACCGACATTGCATGTTGTTATAGTTGGGGACGCAAAGGCCTCGTGAAAAGTTCACGACATTCATAGAAAATTTCCAGGAGAAGGCTCGCTGATGCATCAGAACTCCTCCTATGAAACGAATTGAAATATTCAAATGGGCAGTACCAGAGGTCACGCCACACTTGCTACAGAATATGATCTGGGGAAAGATGGTCTCTGCTCAAACAATTCTGACATCAAAAGAGGAAAACTACAAAAATGATGGAAATACTTTTATCCAATGTCTCTGGCCTGATGGAAGAAAACTAGGAATGATGAAAGCCATTCTCAAACAAAGCAATACCAAGCCCAGTGTGGGATTCCCAATAATAGAATAGTTCATCGCAAACCTGGTTGTGATCAGGAATATCATCAGTGTTGAAAATCCGTATCTAACAATCTTCTATTCCGGTTCAGAATCATCTTTCTTCAATTGTATAGTAAAAGCTAGCAGGTATCTATCATCAACAAATGGGGATTTAAGATTCAGAATTACCAACAAAAAAACAGATGAAAAAAGAAATAAATACAGAAGCAGGATACGGTATCTCCACTCCATACCAGCCCTTTCAGTTCGGAAACGCGGGAACCCATTTGCAGAGGAAGTGTTTCCTCCCCCAACAATCAAAACATTACCGTCGCCAAAAGCTGGCCTGCTGCTACTGAACCCAACAATGTAGCAGCACGCACATGGGAGAGCATAGCAGATCAATCTCAACGAACGACTGCTCGTCTACTAAATATCCATTCTGTTTATCCTAGAAGACGGAGAAGAGAAACTAAATGGTGCGTTTTGGAAGCAGAATGACGAATAAACCACAATTTGTTTCCGAGGGGGGTTTATTAGGAAGCCCATAATAGTAAAATCACAGAGCCCAGGACACTGTAATACTAATGAAAAAATACGCGACTAAACGAACCCGCCTAAAAAAATCTGAAGCAGAGAAGAAGAAATCGAAGAATCAAGACCGTAATCGCGAGAGCTGAATAATGGTAGGTTAATTTCTTGAAATTATTAGCTTGATTAATCAGCGATTAACGCTGTTATTTAATGAAACTTGGGTGTTTCTCAGTTCTCTATTGCAGCCATTAACGATACTGATTCTAAAGAGCAATGGGAACCCTTAGCCCCGACTAAAGAAGCCCAGGCTCGTCTCTCCCTCCCTCCTTTTACTCTTGAACAATAAAGTAATAAAGTAACATTTATTTACTCTAATTACTACACATTCTGTTATTAAATTTAATGCACATATCAATTTTTTTTTTAAAACCTAATTTCATCGCCAATTGTGTGATTTTTTTTCCTCTTTTTTTCTCTTATTATTGGGAGGTTGAATTGCAAATTTCAGGAATTTCATCTTACACAAAATTATCATGATGGGCTGCTTAAATTACAAGCGAAAGAGTATGATAAGGCATGCGAGTTATTGGAATCGGTTTTAAAAGATCCGTTAATATCAAATGCTCAGGTATTTTTATTTATTTTTTTGCTTTTCTTTTCTGAAGGCTAATTTTAAAATATTAATTTGTTCACCGTGCTTGCGTAGATTGTTAAGTATGTTGTTTATTTGTTCTTTTAGGCTGATCGTAATGCGAGTGATGGTCATTTGCTACAACTCAGGTCTGTATCTGTTGCATTTTCTATTAATTTTTTTGGAGGGTTATATGATATGCTATTGATTTTGTTGTTTTGTAGATTCTTGGTGCTGAAGAATCTTGCAACTGTTTTTCTTCAACAAGGTCCTAGTCATTATGAGAGTGCTCTTCGCTGTTACCTCCAAGCTGTAGAGATTGATACCAAAGATTCTGTTGTCTGGAATCAGCTGGGAACATTATCTTGCTCGATGGGTTTGTTGAGTATTTCACGTTGGGCGTTTGAGCAAGGGCTTCTATGTAGCCCAAATAATTGTAAGCAGTTATCTTGTTCCAATGTTCTATAATTTGTTGCTTGGCCAGCGTCCAAACTCTTTGTTTAGTGTTTGTTTGTGTTAATTGTTTGGATATATCATTCATTCTTAGTGTTTACACGTTACAGTTTTCAGTAAAATTGCATCATTTTTTTTATGATGTGGACAAGTTTGTCTTCTCTCTTTGTCATGCATTCAGGGAATTGCATGGAGAAACTATTGGAAGTTCTTATTGCCATTGGTGATGAGGTCGCATGCCTTTCTGTAGCAGAGTTAATTTTGAGACATTGGCCTTCACATTCTCGTGCTTTGCATGTCAAAAATACTATTGAAGAGTCGGAGCCAGTTCCATTTTCTCCTAGAGGTATAGATAAGCTGGAACCTAAGCATGTCAGGCTTAAATTTCTTGATAAGAGAAAAGCAACCAATGAAAATCTTGATGAGGGTATTGCATGTAAACGGGCAAACCACAACATAGAATTGCTCCTACCCGAAGTTTCATGGGCAGCTCTCACTGATGCCATTCTGGAAATTTTACTTAAACTCAATGGTTTTGGTTCTGAGATGGGGGGTGACACAGTATGCAGATCTGGGGATATCAGGTTAACTATAAACATGCCTTCAAATATGGAAATTATCATGGAGTCTGTGGAAAAGAAAGGGTCAAAATCCATCCCTAGCGTTCAAAGCATGTCTTTTGTCGATTGTAACTCTGAAAGAGCCAGCAGTGTTAAGGAAAGGGATCCAAATATTATTGATGAACAGCCTCATGAGAGGCGGAGCACTCGTCTTAGGAGTCGTAAACCAGGAAAAGAAGAATTGGATTTTGATACCAGAAAGGATCTGGCCAAAGTCGTAGTTCAGCTCATAGAACCTTTCATAGTTAAAAATGAGGATTCTGATCTTGTGGGTAGTTGTTCGGTTCCATGTTTTGATCAGGCTAATTCATTGGACACGGAACACAATGATGTGGCTGATTTTGTAAGGGAAACTTCAAAAAATTATGGTGCTTACCATATGGGCCATTTGCTTTTGGAACATGCTGCAAGCAGGGGCCTTAAGTATCAAGATGCGTTTGTCAAATTCTTGGAGTTGGAGAGGTTGACAAGACATTGGGGGAGAGATAGGACGCCTGAATGCTGCCTTTTTCTAGCTGAACTATATTATGATCTTGGATCGTTACCTTCAAATGTTTCCAAGATGTCTGAATATTTGTCAGAGGCTTCCTATCATCTTTGTAAAATAATTGAATCAGTAGCTTTGGATTATCCTTTTCACTTGACTCATGTATCTGGAAATATAAATTTCTCTTCAGATAAGAGTTTCCAAGATAGTGATGAAACATTAAAAGAAGGCACTGGAGGCTGGGATTCACTTTTAAACATTTCCTTATTGGACAACAAAAGTTCCTTCTGGGTTCGGTATTTCTGGTTGAGTGGGAAATTGTCTATCGTGGATGGAAACAAGGCAAAAGCTCATGGAGAGTTCTGTATTTCCTTGTCTGTTTTGGCAAAGAAGGAAGTAACAAACAGTGCTCCATCAGTCTGTCTTCCACACCTGAAGATTGATAAAGAGTTAACTGTAGACAGGATTCTGCATGGAATTAATCTATTAAAGCTTGATCTCTTGCTTGAGAAGACCGTAGGAGAGAAGATTGAGAAAGAAATGTATTCGGATTGTATAGACTTGCTTGCTCCACTTCTATTCTCTTCCAAGCATGTTCACCTCAATGTATTGCCATTGCCTGCTGCTGATAAGAAAGGTGAAGAATTTACATGCATCGAACTTTCAGCATTAGATACATTAATTGAAGCATGTGAGAAGGCAAAGCCAATGGAAATTGAGGTATGTTTGAAGAGTCACCAACGGAAGCTGGAAATACTCTTGATACTAGCTGGTATGGATGGATATGTAACCTTCCATCAGAAGTCTGAGTTAAAGGCATACTTTGCCTCTGATATAGTGTCAAAAGAAAATCCAGAGAAGCACTGGAATGACTTGGTGATGGAGGAAGTGAAAGCAATTTCACAATGTGTATCACAATTCAAGAACTTTCTGGGTCCATCTGTTGATTCTGTAAGTTGTTTATAAAAAGAAATACTTTTTTATGGTCTTTTTTTTTTGTCAAAGAACAGCAATTTGTTTCATCAGTTTAGACAAAATTTACAGTTTATAGATGTTTTCTGTACATGATGCAAATGCAGCTTGTGACCGTATGATTCTGTTGTTTTGAGTAATGGCTCTTTTCACCTCCTACATAGTTATCATTATTTCCATTGCTACAGAATCATGCATTTGTGTATATATTATGCTTGCAGAATGGAAAAATCATTCACTTTGGCAGTATTGGCGACATTCAGTCTTTGCTGCTGGCTGTCATGTGCCATATTGCAAATTACTTATCTAAGAAATCTTCTGTGCCAGCGATTAGTGAAGAATTAGAACAAAAGCAAATTTGCTGCTTTGTTGATGCAGGCATTGCATACTGCAAGCTTCAACATCTCGTCCATACCATCCCTGTTAAAACCCAAGTAAGCTATACTTTTCTAATGTAAAATTAAACGTTGGATGTGAGGGCATATTAATCATTTGCAATCTTTTCTTCTTCTCATATTTTTTTCTTGAATTCTTATTTCCAATGCTTCCAATGCTAGGTTGAACTAATTGTTGCAATCCATGACTTACTTGCTGAGTATGGCCTCTGCTGTGCTGGCGGGGATGGTGAAGGGGAGGAAGGAACATTTCTTAAATTTGCAATAAAGCATCTCTTGGCATTGGACATGAAGCTCAAGTCCAACTCAAACTCTTCCAACATAGAAGCAATTCAACATGATGACAAGCTTTATAGCCCAAACAAAACATTTAAAACTGAGACAATATTAAATACATTGGGTGTAGAGGGGGGTGGAGCTGAAATCAATGAAGTAAGTGCTACTATGAGTGATGGTTTTGGAGGGATTTCTTCCAAAGATGTATCATCTCCTGCAGGTCTAGAGAAAGACCATGCAGATGTAGAATGCAGAAAAGTAGGTGGCAATGAGGGGAAGAACAAAGGAGAAAAACCCATAGAACATATCAATGAACTTAGTGAAGATGAAAGAGAGGAACTTGAGTTACTAATTGATAATGCTTTGGATCAGTGCTTTTTCTGCTTGTACGGTCTCAATATTCGATCTGATTCTTCCTATGACGATGACCTAGCCACTCACAAAAATACCAGTCGTGGAGATTATCAGTCCAAGGAACAATGTGCTGATGTTTTTCAGTATATACTGCCATGTGCAAGAGCTTCGTCAGTAAGTACTCTCTCTATCTCTCCTCTCACCATTTGTATAAGGTCTGTTTTAACGCAGTTGTGTGCATATGCATCTCAGAAAACTGGATTGATAAAACTTCGTAGAGTGTTAAGAGCTATACGCAAACACTTTCCACAACCGCCAGAAGAAGTTCTTGCTGGAAATGCAATAGATAAATTTTTAGATGATCCTGATTTATGTGAAGACAAACTCTCAGATGAGGCTGGATCTGAAGGGTATCTTGAAACCATAACAAAGGTAATATTTCCTGATGCAGGAAGTGTCAAACAGCACAGGGCATTGATGGTCAGAAGGTATTTTCTTACTCAGATAAGATGTAACTTCTTTTTGAGGTGCACTACCTTTAAAGAATGAGCTAACTCCATGAATAATTTACTTATTCAGCTCCGAGCCATATTTTGAAGTGTATTGCAACTTGTATTATTTCCTAGCCCTTTCAGAGGAAATGAATGCAACTGATAAATGGCCAGGCTTTGTACTGACCAAGGAAGGGGAAGAGTTCGTACAACAAAATGCAAATCTCTTTAAATATGATCTACTGTACAACCCTCTACGCTTTGAAAGTTGGCAACGGCTTGGAAATACTTACGATGAGGCAAGGTTTATTTTAGTGTCAGTTTAATTTTCATTACTCTGAAAACCAAAGATAGCTGGTGTGGTTTACAGTTTTTTCTAGACTTAGTTTGAATGTTTTTTTGTTTTCACTAAAGCAGGAGGTAGACTTGTTGCTAAATGATGGAAGTAAGCACATAAATGTGGCAGGGTGGAGAAAAAATGTTACTCTACCTCAGAGAGTTGACACAAGTCGAAGGAGGAGTAGGCGTTGTCTATTAATGAGTTTGGCTTTAGCAAAGACACCAGCCCAGCAGGTTTGTCCTTTCTCAGTATTATATACAAGGGGCACCAGATATATTTTTTTCTGGTTTCTAGACTGTTTCTATAGTTATGTCTTTCATTTCTTAAACTGTATGGAGGTGCCTTAATCTATACAGCAGCTTGCTGTGCATGTGGCTTGTTTGAGATGGGACACATTCTCATGGTTTATTTGAGGATGATTACATGATATCACACTGAAAGTTCTGAAGCAACTTATGATGGATTGTTTTTGAAGTATTATTTAGTGCCATTCCATCATCAACTACTTTCAATCCACATTAACATAAACAAAGTATATCTTATTAGACAGAATGCATGTCCAGCAAGTTTACTGAACATAATTTAAGGTTAAGGTTTCTACCTTGATGATTTGTATTCTTGGTATAATTTGTTTTAACCAGCTTGGAACTTTATCTGTCTCTAGTGTGAGATACATGAGCTGCTGGCACTGGTCTGCTATGACAGCCTTCAGAATGTGGTACCTTTTTATGACCAAAGATCTGCCATACCCTCGAAAGATGCAGTATGGATGGCATTTTGTGAGAACTCATTGAAGCATTTTAAGAAAGCTCACACACAAAAGTAATGGATCCTTTCTCATATGATATTACTGTTTTATGGATCCTTTTTCATACGATATTACTGTTTTATTCTTTTATTATGATACTCCTATATAGACTTTATAGAATTTGTTGATGTTGCAGGCAGGATTGGTCGCATGCATTCTACATGGGGAAACTCTGCGAAAAGCTTGGATACTCATATGAGACATCACTATCATATTATAGTGTAGCTATCGCTTTGAATTCATCAGCTGTGGATCCTGTCTATAGGATGCATGCTTCTCGCCTAAAGTTACTTTGCAAATCTGGAAGACTGAATCTGGAGGTTTTAAAGGTTTCTTCTCTGGCCTGCACCTTTCATAGAAACAGACTTCGAAGAGAGAGATTCCTATTTTTATCTCTAACTCCTTTTCTTATCCTTTTGGACTTGTTTTCCAGCACATGTTGTGCTTTTGGATTGAACTGCAATCTCTGTACTTGTGTTGTGTGTGTGTTTGGCTTCTTCGTGATGTTTACTTGTGTTTCAATGGTTATCATCTTACAGTTCTAGGAATTACACAATATTTATATTTATCAGATGCCTGCATATTATCTTTATATCTTATCTTTTCTTTGTTACAGGTCCTTGCAGAATATTCCTTTAATGAATCAACAAAGGATTCTGTCATGAGCATACTTAGTACATTTGCACCTGAAGTGTCATGTTCAGCAGATAATATTGAGGACATAAGCACTGAGGAAAGTTTTGAGAGAAAACATGAGGAATCAGTTCAGTTAGAAGAGGTGTGGCAAATGCTTTACAATGATTGCATTTCTGCTTTGGAAGTTTGTGTTGAAGGCGATCTCAAACATTTTCATAAGGCCAGATACATGCTTGCACAAGGACTGTATAAAAGGGGTTTGAATGGTGATTTGGAGAGAGCAAAGGATGAACTTTCTTTTTGCTTCAAATCTTCTCGCTCATCCTTCACTATAAATATGTGGGAGATTGATGGGATGGTCAAAAAAGGAAGGTATTAGTTCCTTTATTCCCTACCTATTTCACAATTATTTGTGCAAAATTTGGGGGCCACATAGACATAAGATCTAGACAAATTTTTCTGGTGGTTTATCACTTCGTAGAGAGCATGGTCTCACTGCTATTCCATGGTTCATGTTGAAGGCTTTCTTGATTTACCAGCAATAGTAGCATGGAAATTACATGAAAATCATTCATGGGGAAAGAAGAATGCTATTTGTAAAATTGATTTAGAAATGTGAAAGGGCATTGTCCTTCAAATCCCAACTTTATCTAATACATGCAACAAATCTTCTCACTGAAATTTCCCTAATTCATTTCATAAAAACATCAAGTCACTTTGTCTCTTGGTGGTATCAAAATCCCCTTGATAATTAGCATATTCTAGTTGTTGCTCATCTTGCTGTTAATGCTGACGTGCATTACATTTGTTTATTATATTTGGATGTCAGGCGCAAAACACCAGGTTTTTCTGGGAACAAAAAGGCCCTCGAAGTAAACTTACCAGAAAGTTCCCGGAAATTTATTACTTGCATTCGGAAGTATTTGTTGTTCTATCTGAAATTGTTGGAAGAAACTGGAGACATTTGTACACTTGATCGAGCATTTATATCTCTAAGGGCAGATAAGAGGGTAAAAGCTCAACCCTTTTAAACTTTGTTTTCTTTTACATTGCCTGGCAAGAGCCATGCCTGCTTCCATTTTAGTCATCCCATCATATCTAGGAAACGACTTCACAAATGCTTGATTGTTGCAATTAAAATTGTATATCAGAAAAATGTTCATACTTTTGTTAACAACACCATCAATATAGACATGGCTATACTTTGAATATCAAAGTGCTCTCCACCTTTATATTTCTGCTCCTAATTTGTTCACTCATTTTGTGTTAAGAGTGTAGGAAATGGAATACAAGCAGGATTTTTTTAATTATTGTCAAGGGCTCTGCATGCAACTGCAGAGCTTGTTAGTTATCTCATGCCTAGCCAAATAATATCTTCCTATCATTATCAACATAGAAATTTCTAGGCTTATCTACGTTTATGATTTCATTCCATGTTCCATGATCTTTATTTGAGTATTCATTTTGGAATCTAATTTCAATTTAAATCCAGTTTTCGTTGTGCATTGAAGATCTTGTACCAGTAGCTCTTGGGAGGTTTATCAAGACCCTTATATTATCGATATCTCAAGTTGAGACTGCCGACTCTGGTGTTCCTGGCAACTCTGGTCAGCAACTGGAGAAGATGTTCTCATTGTTTATGGAACAGGGGAACTTATGGCCAGAGATATTAAGCTTGCCTGAGATCAGAAGCCCAGTAATTTCTGAGAGCAGCTTATATGGGTAACTAGAATATTTGTTAGATTTTGTCCTTATCTTTTATGGTGAACTTCTTTTGGCTTCTTCCATTATAATTTTGTTAGTGGTTCGTCTAGAAATGAATTGTTCAACTTAGGTGTTTACTTGTGAAAATATCTTATTCTGAATGACTTCATCGTAGCATTATGTGCTAACCTTTGTCATAATTTCAGATTGCCAACTTCTCCCTCAAACTGTCTAGCAATGTTTTTTGAAAATTTCTGTATCATTGATACCCTATTAATCACAAGTCTTCTATCAAATTCTTAATTGTTCAGCAATATAAAGTTTATTTATGAGATGTCAGTATTCTGACTCATATCAAGATAACTGATGTTTATGAATTTGTGTTTTTGGCATGGTATTGCTAATTGTTATTTGGCCTATTGTCTTCTCTTAGTTGTACCTGTCTAAGAATTTACTACCTTGTTACAGATATCTCCACAGATATATTGCTTCACTAGAGGGGAATGGAAAGCTTGAGACACTTGAAGCAATAAATGAGAAGATTCGAAAGCGCTTTAAAAATCCCAAGTTGTCCAATAGCAACTGTGCAAAGGTATGCAGGCATGCGTCCTTTGCCTGGTGCCGATCTCTTATAATCAGTTTGGCATTGATCACCCCCGTACAATCTGGACTCCAAAGTGAGATACATGCCCTTAACTCATCAGATAGCAATTTGGAAAGTAGTCTTTTGCTCTGTATTGATCTGCAAACAAATGAGTTATGGAGTCAATCATTTGAGGATTCTACCTCCTTGGGAAATCTTGAAACAAAATGGAACCCCATGTTGAGTAGAATCAAGAATATAGTGATTAAGAAAGTTTCAGATGAAAATATTGAGACTGCTACCTCTCTGTTTAGGAGCTCTTATAATTTCTACCGTGAGAGTTCCTGTGTAATGCTCCCATCTGGTATCAACCTTTGTTTAGTTCCATCTCGGCTGGCAGTACAAGCCCAAGTTCAGCCTAACTTGGACGGAGTTGAAATTCTTGATCTTAGCATTCCAAGGAAGCTTCTCTTGTGGGCTTATGCACTATTGCATGGCCGTTATGCTAATATCTCAGTTGTTGTGAAGCATTGTGAAGAAAATGTGAAGGTATGGGTGCTAACTTGCTCTTCAATGATGTTTTGTTTGGCATGCCAGAGACTTCATTCATCACATATGTAGTAATATGGAATCTACAGCTTATATACAAAGATAACTAACGTGAGAAAGTAGACACAACTTTCATTCGTTCAAGTCCCTAGACCATTGAATCCAAGGGTGTCCAACTTTCATTCGCTCAAGTCCCTAGACCATTGAATCCAAGGGTGTCCAACTTTCATTCGTTCAAGTCCCACCATTGACTCCAAGGGTGATGGACACGGCAAAAATGCACTTGTCAGTCTTAGATTTCTAATAAACTATTTCTGCATGAAAACATGATCTAGGACATGTTTTTCTCTGTTTGGTGTAGTTTTCTAATAAACTATTCTGCATGAAAACATGATCTAGGACACGTTTTTCTTTGTTTGGTGGTGGCACGTAGCTAAGGGAAAAAAAAGGGTTCATTTGCAAGGTCAATAGTAGATTGAATATTTTTATTGTCAAAGAGAAAATTGACTGAAATTGAAGTGGACACATGCATCATGATCATTGTGGTTGTGTTTTTGCAGTCAAAGATGAAAAAGGGACCTGGAACCTCATTTGTGCCATCCAATGCAAGCCTGCCTGCTGCTACCGTTATTCATACAGGTCATTTACTCCACCTTATGAAGCAACAAGTTTAATTTTCTTACTCAAGGTCGCATAAAATTTGTCTTTAGATTAGTGTGTATAGCTTCCCTCTTATGCATCTCACCTCTCTCAACAAGATGTTCATGGTTCCTAGTCATTGAAGCTATCTCCTCCACAGCTCAATTTACATTTGCACATCAGATTTTCATGCATCTGCATGCTGATGGCTGTTTTCAAATCCTATGTCAGCTACAGGTGGTGGGAAAGATAGTGCTACTCAAGGTGGTAGCAATGAACCAGAGGTGCCTTTGGTTAGCGTACCAGTGACTGCTGTGACATCGGTCTCATTATCTGAGGGTGATAGCATACAGTGCACAAATCCGCCACTAACTTCTGATGAGGGCCAAAAGATTTTATTCGCTACTCCCCAGCAAAATCAAGATAACAGCACCCCTGACGGAAGGAATTTTGCAATGAATGAATGAAGAGATCCAGATAGTGCTGCCTTTGTTTTTAAACTGATTGTTGTAGAAAATAGTCCATGCATGTCAGAATTGCTTCTTAACACCCTTTTATAGAAAGGAAAAGAGAAGATATGAAAGAACAATGTGAGTAAATTCCACATGTGACTCAATTTTAGGACCTGTAGAGCTTGTGTAAAGAAACAAGCCGTGTGTTGTAATTTTTGCTCGTGTAAATAAATACAGGAATTAGCTTTGTTTGTTGAGCTCATTGGGTATCGCTTGATATTTGTAACTTGCTAGGCTGGACTAGCCAGCTTGTTACGATGGAATTGGAGCATAAGGCCTTTGACAAATCATCGAAGAATACAATCTGAACAGATGCTTTGATTTCTCCATCCCATTGTCTTACTTCGAACTCTCATCCTCTGTTATTATTGAAGATTCCAAATCAATGTGATCACAATGTTTTAAGACAGCAAGGACATATGTAGAAGGGACAGAAAAGAGGAATGTAGATAATAAATCTGTCTTCATGATAGTTTTTGCGTGAATTTATGTTTTTTTTTAAAGCATGAGTTGCATAAAAAAAAGAAAGAAAAAAAGACTGGCCATGGTTAAGAGAAACTGATGAAAGGTAAAATTAGAACGAACAGATACTTTAAGAAGGGCAGCATAAATATTGAT
>Ga0307507_10009821_pt1 | contig 12611 bp, 3 predicted proteins | sample 7_EM_MG_FD_207223 | JGI IMG/M metagenome (GOLD analysis project Ga0307507, IMG submission 207223) | Populus trichocarpa ectomycorrhiza microbial communities from riparian zone in the Pacific Northwest, United States - 7_EM | ecosystem: Host-associated > Plants > Roots > Unclassified | place... | reverse complement strand
ACCATAGTAAACATATATAAAAGGGCAGCCGCCAAGGCGCTAGCGGTAAGCGAGCCAATCGTAGGTTGGCAGAATATGGCAGCAGTATGGCAGAATTTGGCAGGTGACGCGCTCTAGCACCGTCACATAATATTTATAAAGAAGGCGCGGTTAAAAGATATATTAGATTCTTAACGCCTAAGTAGTTTCTATAGTATATTAAGGATATCCGCATAGTGGGTTTTAGCTTTAAAGTTAGCTATAAGGCTAATAAATTAGTTCCTTTGCAAACCTCCGCCAGTAAAGGTCCTTAAATTATAAATTAATTGCTTATAGAACCTAGCTCCGCTACTATAAGCCAGCTCGCCTAGATTATTAATATAAAGTTCTTTAATTATATTTAATATCTATAGGTAGTTAAAATATATAAAGTGTTAAAATATGCTATTAAGTATGCGGATATTAGCCTTCTAAAATATATAATTACCTACCTTTGCCTTTACTTTACTGGATTAAGGAGTAATAACTATATATCTAAAATAATGTACTTTTAAAGGTTAATTATAATAGAGGCGTATAATCTAGTACTAATTTAATAAGGCTACAGATAATATGCCGGAGGACTTTTAAATGCTTAGGCTTATGGTATATTTCTGTCTTAATATATTAAGCAAGTTCTTTTTATTAATATTAATTCTAGCTAGCGTATAATCTTCTTAGTGCGTAGTATATAACATAGTAGTTAGCTATTTTATGGTGCGGATATATAAATATCTTTATCTTAGCTTATACGGATATCTTCACCTTAGCTTATATAGATATTATAATATTAATTAAGTATATCTATTAAATTTAAGTCGGAGACTTAATTCCTATATATATAGTAGCAAAAAGGTAAGAGCTACTATTTTATTATTATAAACCCGTAATAATAGCTAACCCATAGTAATAGCTAACTTGTATCTACTTATTTAATATCTAGTAGCCCAGTATTGCATATAAGTATAGTAATACTACGCCTTAGGAACGCAAGCTTATCCTTTATTTTACTTAAGGAATCTCTAAACTTATTTAACCGGCGGTTTATAGCTCGTATATCTTTCGCTATATTAGTTACCTATTTACAAACTATATTAATACGCGCAGAAACAGCGATTGCTAAATACACCCTAATAGATTCTATGCTAGTAAAAGTAGTAGCAGTAATAGCAGTACCTAGCGTACTAGTAATTAGTAAAAGAGTTAAAGGAGCAGCGGCAGAGCGGATGCCTCTATGGCCGCGTATACTACTGCAAGTAGGAGTTTTAATAGGGGAGGAGGTCTTAGTGGGGGGGGGGGGGGGGGGGGGAAGGCGTAAGAGCGCGGGCGGGGATGGTATAAGAACAAAGCTATACGGATATTAGCAATATCCGTATTATTAATACGTGGATACTATACCTTCTTAGTAGGCGTTTTAGCTGGATTATTAGCAGAAGTTAATTTCGTATATTTTCTGCCCTAAGGTATAACCAGCTCTAGATTTAGTAAACTTTTCTATATATATGTTAGCTGACAGAATGTCAGTCGTTGTCTATAACTGACTAGTCATGGGGTAGTTATGTATACTGGTTACGTAAGCTAAGCGAGTATGAAATCCACCAGAATCCACCTGTAGAATAGTATCAACAATACAACAACTTCATCTATGTATCTTGATATACGCATCTAATTCCCTTACACCTCTACTGCACCTCGTCAAGTACCAGCCTTAACAGGTTATGAGCCCAGCTACGCCTATAGAGGGTTTTAATATAGCGTTTTTAAATAACGCGTAGAGAGAGCTATGACGTGTAATTATAGTAGTTGTTAAACGATTAAAGGACGCGTATTATCCGCGGAATTAATTACTACCTTACTAACCTATTTGACTCGCTGAGTCTGATTAGAAGACGAGAGCTAAAAAGCAGGTAGGAGATAGTAATAGGTCGAGCCTGTAACTGGATAACAATTAATACGACGCATATTAGGAGCTTAACCATAACGCGTCTAGTAGCATATACCACCTACCAATAACTTAAGAAGTAGACGACGATCAAAACCAATCAGAACGATCTTAATTATGACACCGCGATATAAATACAGCGAGTTCCTAATTAACTTAATACCTAATTACTGTACTTAGGATAAGTAAAAGCAGTAGCAGTAAGAACCTACTGCCCAATAGCATGAAGCTAAAGGGAGAGGAGAACTATATTGCATAAAAGGAAGTAATAGAGGATATTACCATTGTGAACGGATTACGACGTTATATTTATAAAAAGGGAAAAGCACCTAAATACGTAGATGAATTTAATAAGAAAGCTAATAAGACAAAGCTAGCAGCATGGTTAACATAGGAAGCTAGAGACTCAAGCATAAAGATTATTATTAAGCTTAATGTTAAAAGTACCCCTGCATAGATGCTAGTAGGATATAAGTTAGCGCGTAAGATATAGGTAACTCTATAGACTTAGTATAAGGGAACCAGAGCAGTTCTTAGCTATAACGCTATTAAATTATACATAAAGATTAAGTATAATGACTACCCCAATCTTAAGTACTTTATTATTGCATTTAAAAAGGCTATTAAAAATCTGGCGAACCTTAACATTTCCCTACCTAAATCATGGCATCCAATTCTCTTTATTATGGCCCTATCTAACGCATAGCCCATCTAGGCAGAACAATAGCAATTAAATTCTTAAAAAGAATTAACCCAACTATTACTCTCCGCGTTAATTAAAGATATTATAAATAAGGCACAAAACAAGGATAAGAAGGCTGAGGGAGGTATACTATATAGGGGGAAGCCTAATAAGAAGGGTAAATAAAAGGTAAAGGAGGATAAGGAGAAGAGTAAGGGAAAGTACTATAAGAACTGTAAGAAGCTAAACGCCTGTCATAAACCTAAAAACTGCTTTGTTACAAATAAGAAGCTATATTATAAATGGGAAGAAAAGATAGGCAAGAAGTTCATTCTATATTAGGAACCTAATAAGAAGAAGTTAGGCAGCAAGAGCAGGAAGGAAAAACCTAGCAGTAACTCCTTAGATAATGACGATGCTCGTATATTTACAAAGAAAGAGTTAGGGTACCTCTACGCATACCTAAATAGGAAGAATTAATTACCAATTAAGCAAAAAGGAATACTGTTTAATACTAAAGCCAAAACCTATATTGCCAAATTAATTAACGACTTTAATACTGGTACGTATATACCAGCATCTCTACCATTAATTAATATAGTAAGTAGAGAAGCTACGCCGCTTGGCTTTAGCAAGAGGACGATTATCTATGCTATAGATACAGGAGAGACGCATACGCTAAACCTTAGCAAGGTGCAGTATCTACCAAACTGTGGCATCAATATCTTTGGAGCTAGAAAGCTCCTAGGTAGAGGTGATATTTAAATTAAAGATAGAAACCTTGTGGTTAATAAAGAAGGCCTTAGCATATTCCAATTTAATAAAGATATAATAATTATTAAAGCACCCCATATATACGCATTCCCTACAGTCACATAAAAGAAGCCATTAGAGATATTAATTTGACTCTAGCATCATTACTTTAGCCATCTTGGCCTTAAGAATATACAAAAGACCTCTAGATTGGTTAAAGGCATAACCCTTAAAAAGGAAGAGCTGAGCGCCATATAACAGGAGGATGAAGACTTAAGGCTCTATAACCTATGCGAGAAAGGAAAAGCCATAAGGCATATACAAAGACACACTAAAACGCGAAATCTATGGGTGTTTAACAAAGTATATATTAACGTGGTAATAATTACCCCTTAAGGCATTAGAAAGAAGAAGTATGCTATAATATTTACTAAAAAGGCAACTTTAGTTCAGTGGGCTTACTTCTATAAGTTAAAGAATGGCGCATATAACGCTCTAGTTAAATACCAAAAGATGGTAAAGACTTAATTTAGAAGAGTTATTAAAAAATGGCGTATGGATAGGGGTAAAGAATATAGCCTAAAGAAGCTAGCTAAGCTTGCAGATAATCTAGGGTAGGTAGTAGAGCTTACTATACTATATAACCTAGAGCAAGACGGCACTTCTAAACAAATAATTAGTATTCTCTACAAGCGTACATAAACTGCGATAATTAATATAGACATTTCACAGTTCCTCTAGCCACTAATATTTAAGTTAATGGTACTAATTACTAATTAAACAGCTACCTCTTTGTTAAAGGGCAAGACCTCATATAAAGCCTTTATAGATAAGTTTTACCTAAATTAAGACAACAGACCATCCGTAGCTTATCTATAGGTACTTGGCTGCAAGATATATGTCTAAATACTAAAGAAGCGCCAAATTATTAGCCAGAAGGTTGCTGTACGGGCTAAGATAGGAATCCTTATAGGCTATAAAGGAAGCCATATCTTTAAGGTATATATACCTTTAAGAAAAGGACCCGCCGAAAATAGGATTGTATAATCCTTAAATATTAGATTTAATAAAGGAGGCTTAATTACAAAGCCCCTATTAGAAGATAATACTAATATTCTAGTATCTACTAGAAACAGGGGTAAGAGCACTAAAAATTAGGATTAATAAGACAGTGACCTAATTTATTAGAGAGTTCCCAATATGCCTAGAAATATTAAGCATTAACCCTAATTAGCACTTAAAAAGGCTATTACGCCAGAGCTTTAAATTAATAAGGATTTGGAGCAACTAGATATTAACTCCAATATCAAACCCAAATTAAAATATGATACTAAATTAATGCCGGAGACTACTTAGGAGAGAGTCAAAACCAAAACGGCACCTAAGTTAAGGGGTTAACCTAGAGGTTTAAAGAATAAGGTCTATATCCTAAACCTAGAGCTTAGTAGAGAGACTTAATAAGCCGCTTAACAATTAAAGCTAAAATTAAGCTTTAACTCTAAATTAAATACAGTATTCTATACTGCATATACAGCTGGCCTTGTGTCATTAATCTATAATAATCCTGAGACAATTAAGGAGGCAAAGATAAGACCCAATTAGCTAGAATGGAAGAAGGCAATTAAAAAGGAGTATTAAGGCCTAGTTCGCAAAGGAACCTAGAAGCTTCTAAGACAATTAGAGCTGCTAAAGGGTATCAAGGTACTGCCGGGAAAGCTCATCCTAAAGACGAAGAGGGATAGAGACGGTAAGATCCTAAAGCGGAAGGCAAGATAGGTTATTAAAGGGTTCAGGCAGTAGTACGGAAAGGACTTTAACTAAACATTCGCGGGAGTATGCAAGAGTGTCACATAGAAGCTAGCAGTCGCCCTTACAGCTCTATTTAACTTAGAAATTAAGCAAATGGATATAGTTAGAGCCTTCCTAAACTTAACTGCTAACACGGATATCTATATAGAAGTACCACCTAACTAGGAAATTAATGAGGAGATCTTAAAGGATACACCTAAATGGGCATGCAAGCTCCTAAAAGCGCTATATAGTCTAAAACAGGCACCTCAACTATAGCAGAAGGAATTAGCCTCTGCACTTTAGCAATTAGGGTTTAAAGCATACACTAGTAACTAATGCGTATACATTAACAAGTTAATAGGAATTCTGATTATTATATATGTTAACAATATATTAATTATTGGTAAAGATAAGGCCAAGATTAAGGCTCTAAAGAAGAGTCTAATAAGAAGATTTGAGATGGAGGACTTAGGCCCTGCAGAATACTTCATAGGGGTAAGAATAACTCGAAATAGGAAGGAAGGGACGATTACCCTATGCCAGGATGCATATATCAGCAAGATCCTTAAACGATATGGCATGGAGAATTGTTATCTAGTTAATACGCCAATGGCAGCTGGAGCTACTGAATTCATGGTACCCTTTAACGGGCAAGCAACGGTTAAAGATACTAAGCTTTACGGATCGAAGATCGGCTCCCTAATATATCTAGCAATCTAAACTAGACCGGATATCGTATACGAAGTCTCTGTACTGTCACAATTCTTGTCAAACCCCTCTCCGCAGCATATAAAAGCTGCAGACCGGATACTTTAATACCTGCAAGGCACGAAGCTCCTAGGAATTGAATACCAGGGGTGCGCAGGTGATCCGAAGACACTCCTTTACGGATATTGCGATGCGGATTATAATTAGGGCTCCTTAAGCTTGGCTGAGAACCCCGAGTTTTATCAACGGATGAAGCATATTGATGTTAAACACCACTTTATTCGAGAGCACGTTGCAAAGGGAACGGTCGATCTGTGGTATATTGCTAGTTCGGAGATGGTGGCTAATGGTCTAACTAAACCTCTTTCGGCTGCAAGTCATGCGAAGTTCGTAAAGCAGCTAAGGTTAAAGGTTATTAAGATTAATTGAGCCTATTTGGAGTATCAAGTCAGTCAAATACAAAGGGGTGTGTCAGTCGTTGTCTATGACTGACTAGTCATGGGGTAGTCACGTGTACTGGTCACATAAGCTAAGCAAGTATAAAATCCACCAGAATCCACCTGTAGAATAGTATCAACAATACAACAACTTCATCTATGTATCTTGATATACGCATCTGATTCCCTTACACCTCCGCTGCACCTCGTCGAGTACCAGCCTCGACACAGAATAATAGTATACTATTAATATATACCTTTCCGCATAGCCTGCCACCTACATAATATCTTAAGCACGTACCCCTAAAATAAGGCCTGGAGTCCTTCTTATAAACGCGATATTTATAGCTATACTTCTCATATAGAGTATATAGTAGGTTACGCAGCTTACTAAAGCTATCCTTAATATTCTAGACGTGTGTTAATATCCGCTAGCGACTTTCCTTTATATTTTCCCAAACACCAGCTTTTAGAGTATACTATTTATTCGCCAACGGTACTTGGATAGGAAGGCGCTTATTTATATTTATGGTACTATAGAGATTGTAAGGGCTGCGGAGATTGCGAGGGCTGTAGAGATTACGAGAGGATAGAGGAGGGCTTTTAGAAGAGTTGGCGTTATTAAAGTTGCTCTCTTTATTGTTATTTAAAATCTCTAACATTTCTGTTAGGTTACTATAAGAGGTAAATTAGTAAATAAGATATTAAAACAGTATAACTAATATATACGATTTAATGGCTATCTTGGCCTTTAGATTTGTATTAATAGCCTTTTTAGTCTACTTTTTAAGAAAAGAAGATAAACGAGCCTTATTAAGCCTCCTTTTATAAGTATTAGGTAGTAGTAGTAGAGAGATAGATGGCGAAGAAGCGGATAGCAAAGAAACTAACGGCAAAGTAGTCTACGGCAAAGATATAGGTAACGGAAAGGCAGGCAGCAAAAAGGTGCGCGGATTTTTAGCGGATTTCGCTCTATCTATATTTTTGTTATCTACTAAATCCTATAAAGAGCGCTTTAGTATATATTTTCTAAAATCACATTAGCTATAGGCATAATTTAGTATTAAAAAGCTTACTCTTTAAGAATAGAGTCTAAAGGCTTAGTAAGAGCAGCTATAGCGTGCTTAACAGCATCCTTATTTATTTCGCGTATATTAAGTTGCTTAACTGCCTAGCTACTGTTATTTGCATTAATATCATTTATAGGTGTAAATAAAGGCATTATAGATAGTATAATGCCAAGGGACAGTGGATAAAATAATAATAATAAAGTTTGCGGTATGGTGCTGTAAGGTAGAAGGTTAATAGAGGAAGAAGATATATAGAGGTTAATTTAAGGTAAATATCCAATCTGCAAATTTTATTAAAATAGCGCACTAATAAATAATTGCTGCTATAGTAACTTACCTTAGTAAATATTAGCGGTGCGGATATATAAATATCTTTATCTTAGCTTATACGGATATCTTTATCCTAGCTTATACGGATATTATAATATTAATTAAGTATATCTATTAAATGCAAGGTAGAGACTTAATTTATATATAGTAGCAGGGAGATAAGAACTACTATTTTATTGCTCTAAACCCGTAATAACAGCTAACCCGTAGCAATAGCTAACCTATATTAACTTAAATCCTATATCTAGCAACCCAGCATTATATATAAGTGTAGTAACACCACGCCTTAGGAACGCAAGTTTATTCTTTATCTTACTTAGAGAATCTCTAAACTTATTTAACTAGTAGTCTATAGCTTAAACATCTTTTACTATATTAATTACCCATTTACCAACTATATTAACGCGTATGGAAACAGTAATTACTAAATACACCCTAACAGATTCCGTGTAAGCAAGAGTACTAGAAGTAGCACTAGACGTACTAGGAATTAGTAAAAAAGTAAAAGTCTTTAAAGGAGGGGAGGTCTTTAGAGGGGGGATAGTGCGGGTATAAAGCTATACGGATATTATATCTTCTTACTAGGTATTCTAGCTAGATTACTAGCAGAAGCTAATTACGCACGTTTTTTACGCTAAGGTATAACCAGCTTTAGTCTTAGCAAACTATTCTATATACGTGTTAGCTAATAGAATAATAGTATACTATTAGCATATATAGTATATACCTTTTCATACAACCTGCTACCTAAGCGATATCTTAAGTATATACCTCTAAAATAAGGTCCAGAGTCCTGCTTATAAACGCGATATTTATAGTCTTGTTTAACGCATAGAGTGTATAGCGGATCGCGTAGCAACTAAAGCTACCCTTAATATTCTGGATATAGGTATATATCCACTAGCGAGCTTCCTTTATATTCTCCTAAGCACCAGCTTTTAGGGTATACCATTTATTTACTAACAGTACTTAAATAGGAAGGCGCTCGTTTGTATCAATATTAGATATTATAGCTTAGGCCGTCTATATACCGTAGAGCTTATAAGGGCTACGGAGATTATAAAAGGATAGAGAAGTGTAACGGGACTAGCCCAGTTACAGTAGGAATGTCTCGGTGAAACACTCGACAGATAAATTCCAACGCTTTAATCAAATTCTGCCAAATTCCGCCAACTCGATCGAATTCCACCAAATTCCACTGACGTAATGGAATTTGGTCAAAACCTGTCGAAACCCGCGTGCGTACGTGCCCACGCGTCTGCTGCCAAGACTCCCAAATATTTAGTTACAAGCTTCCTATGTTCCTTTCTCTTCTTTACGCAACGTCTTGTTCCTAGCAAGAGCTATATACCCTTAGATTTAGATAGAATTCATACTATTCCTTCGAATCTTCCCCGAAGTCTCTTCGCGCCCTTACAAGAAGGGCTTTTGGGAGAGTTAGTGTTATTAAAATTGCTCTCTTTATTATTATCTAAAATCTCTAACATTTCTGCTAGGTTACTATAAGAGGTAAATTAGTAGACAAGACACTAAAATAGTATAGTTAATATATATAATTTAAAGGCTATCTTATACTAAATATTTTACATAGCAATTCTATTAGCCTACCTCTTAAGAGAAGTAGAAGCATAACAACGATTAACCTTTTTAGAAGCGGTAGGTGGCGAAGAGGTAGGCGGCGAAGAAGTAGGTAGTAAAGAGCCAGGTAGTAAAGAGGTAAGCGGATTTCTAGCGGATTTTGTAATAGCCTTATTATAGTGCTCTACTAGATCCAATAAAGAGTGTTTTGGTATATATTTCCTAAAATTATATTAGCTATAGGCATAATTTAGTATTAGAAAGCTGACTCTTTAGGTAGAGACCCTAAAAGATTAGTAAAAGAAAGGGCGTCCTTAAAAGCATCCTTAATTATTTTATCGTCAACGTCGCGTATATTAAGTTTCTTAACTAAACAGCTGTTAGACGTGTCTAGAGGTATAAAAAAAGGCATTATAGATAGTAGTATGCTAATAGACAGTAGAAAAAACAACAATAATAAAGTTTACGGTATAATACTGTAAGGTAGAAGGTGCGGAGGTTAATTAAAGGTAAATATCCACGCTGCTAATTTTATCAAATTAGCTTACTAATAAGTAATTGCTATAGTGACTTACCTTAGTAAACATTAACCACCTTATAAACGCTTATTTGTAACGCGCAAATTCTTTATAGTTAGGTTACTACTAATTAAGGTAAGTAGGTACCGTTTGGTTAACTTACAAAGTAATATTAATATAGAATTACCGCTTAATTAAGGTGCTAAAGAAGGGTTATAAGCGGATATTAGGTTTACTTAATAAGCGGATTTCTTACTTTTAAAGTACGCGGATACATCCTTTTGTTTTCTCTTACTATAAGGCGGATCTAATATTGGCTAAGAGTTTTAAGGTATAGTGGCCTAAGAAGAACAGATAATATCTAGTTATAAGAATTATAAGACACTTAAACTAAATGGCTAATATAATATAGGTTCTATAGGTTTTAGGAGCTTTAGGTATATACCTTAGTGTCTCTCTAGATAAGAATCTACTGGACTATTTAAATGCGTATGCGGAGATCGACACTTAATACCTAGATATTAATTAGAGCTCTTACCTAGTCCTAGTTAAGTTAACAAATAAGTGGAACGCTAAGGAATATAGAATACCAACCTACTAAAGCTGCGTTATATCTAAAACCGAGGGCGGAGATTAAGCACTAGGCCATAGGTTCCGAGCTGCGCTTAGTTTAAAGAGCGGAGATTAAATATTAGACCGTAAATTCCAAGCTGTATCCAATTTACTAGTTGGGGATTAAGCATTAGTATATAAATTCTAAACTGCGCCTAGTTTAGAGGGTGGAGATTAAGCATTAGCCTATAAACCCTAAGCCTTAAAGTTTCCTAGGAGCGGAGATCTAGTATTATAACCTAAATCCTAAGCCTTAGGATTTTCTAGGAGTGGAGATCTAATACTACGTTACGAATTCTAAATTTCCGGATTTTCTACTACCTGGGAACTGGTACTACACTACAGATCTTAAACTTTGGATTTTTTTGTAATTAGAGATCTAGTACTATATTACGAATATTTAACCTTAGGCTTATCTAAAAGTTAAAACTTAGTATTATACTATAAGCTCTAATACTTAGACTGCCCTAAAGATTTAGATTTAATACTTTACTATAAGCTCTAATGTCTAGATTACTCTAAGGGCTAAGACCTAATACTGCGCTATAAGCTCTAATATCCAGATTATTTTAAGGGTTAAGATATGGAGCTGCCTTGTAAGCTATAATACTAAGCCTACCCTAGAGACTAGTTTCTAATACTATAGTATAGACTTAAATATCCTAGAGCTGTAGGGAGTTAATATCTATTATTATAGTATAGACCCTAATATCCGAGAGGCCAATACTTAATATTAGATAATAACTAACACTAATTATTGCCCTAGGGCTCTTAATACTTAGCCTAACTTTAAGATCCTGGATATCCGCCCTATATTAAATACTGGACCTAACCGTCGCGTTGCTAGAACTGATATCCGTTATAGGGTTTTAGTATACTTAGCCTAAAGGTATTCTGCTAGCTAGAGTTTAGGCTAGCCAGCTACGCATTTCTGCTAGATATAGGCTAAAAAGGTAATAGTGTCAGCAGCCCTATATATGGATTTTCGGCGGATATTAATTAAGATAGCTAGGCTACTTGTATTTACGGACTTTAAGCTACTAATACTGTACGCTTTTCCGCTACCCTAGACCGTAGTAATATCTGCTCTGCGCTATTTTTTTTAATTTGCTTACTAATACTAATAGCTAGCTTTTTGCCTAATTTACCTTTTCTACCTCCTCTTAAATAAAGGCAATAAACTTATCTAGATTATTACCAAGCTAACCATAATTCTAATTAGGTAGGTTTTTCTTAAGTGCCTTATAGCTGGTTATATACTAGGCGTAGCTATAAAGAGTAATAATTTGCTTATTGGATATAACGTAGTTTAAGGTTAGATTCTAAACAGCGTGTTAATATTTCTTCTCCATCTAGTTATAGAACCAGTTTTTTATGCTTATAGTAAAGGCCTTTTGTTATATTTTCCTTGGAATCCCCTCTATATACAGCTTATAGATATTAAACTCTTTAAAAGCCCGTAAAGTAGGATTATAGTTAAAGCAACAACCCTAGCCACTAGTGGATAGAGACTGTTCCTTATAGTTCTCTAATATAATTTTTTATAAGTAGCCTTTTTCCTTATTTATAAGAGCATATATATAATTAGAGAGAGCTGCTCTTTTCTTAGCTTTAGTCTTTAGGCGCCACACTGGCTTCTTTAGTAGAATATCTATAGGTGTCACGGCACTGACCTAACACGTTGTTATGATTCAGTGTTGTCATGACACGAGCACGGACCTGACCCCTGAGCGACGTGTATATATACCACCTCACCTCCTACATAGATCCTCACACGACATCGTTTGTCAATGATACACAGTACCTCGTACCTTGTCCCTCTGCACGTACTGTGACAGTATGTCGTGTCATCTCTTACGCCCCCGGTAGGGCTTTGTTTCCACCGTTCCAAAGCCAAAGCTACGACCCTACCCCGGGCGGGATTCTTACCCTCGTTCCACGTTAATGCGACCCAGTAAAATCTCTGTTAAATCTATTCGAGTACCCGAGCCGATCTCTCCGTCTCCTCTTCGAGTTTCTAAGCTGGCAGCAGGGAGACACCCTGCGGGCTATAGTTTCTCTTCTCAGTCTCTGAGTTTCCTAGGCCGGCAGCAGGGAGACACCCTGCGGGCTATGGTTCCTCTTCTTAGTCTCCGAGTCTCCGTATCTAGCCATGCTTCTGCTTCACGTCCC
>Ga0307507_10009820_pt1 | contig 12614 bp, 3 predicted proteins | sample 7_EM_MG_FD_207223 | JGI IMG/M metagenome (GOLD analysis project Ga0307507, IMG submission 207223) | Populus trichocarpa ectomycorrhiza microbial communities from riparian zone in the Pacific Northwest, United States - 7_EM | ecosystem: Host-associated > Plants > Roots > Unclassified | place... | reverse complement strand
TCGATTGTATGGGCGTTCGTACGGGCGTTCGTACGAGCGATTGTAGAACCTTCCTAGTATATTAGTGCTGCGTGTTAGTAGAGCTTTTAAGCTCTATATAGGGCTTCAAGTAGAGCCTCGAGTAGGGCTTCGGGTAGAGCTTTGTGCGGAGCTTCGTGCAGAGCTTTTGCAGAGCTTTAGTAGAGCTCCGTGCAGAGCTCCGTGCAGAGCTTCGTGCAGAGCTTCGTGCAGAGCTTTATGTAGAGCCTCCGCAGAGCTTTGTGCAGAGCCTCCGCAGAGCTTTGTGCAGAGCCTCCGCAGAGCTTCGTGCAGAGCCTCCGCAGAGCTTCGTGCAGAGCCTCCGCAGAGCTTCGTGCAGAGCATTGTGCAGAGCATCGTGCAGAGCATCGTGCAGAGCATCGTGCAGGGCATCGTGCAGAGCATCGTGCAGGGCATCGTGCAAAGCTTCGTGCAGAGCATCGTGCAGAGCTCCGCAAAGCTTTGTGCAGAGCCTCCGCAGAGCATCGTGCAGAGCATCGTGCAAGGCTTTGTGCAGAGCTTCGTGTAGAGCCTCCGCAGAGCTTTGTGCAGAGCCTCCGCAGAGCTTCGTGTAGAGCCTCCGCAGAGCTTCGTGCAGAGCATTATGCAGAGCATCGTGCAAAGCTTCGTGCAGAGCTTTGTGTAGAGCCTCCGTAGAGCTTCGTGCAGAGCCTCCGCAGAGCTTCGTGCAGAGGTAGAATTGTGGCCTCTACCGCGACGACTTCCTCTCAACGTCGCGCGGGTATAAGGAGCCGAGGATCTCATAACTTATAGAGTAGGCTTTTCTCTATAATTTGGTGTAATTTTAATGATAACAGGTATTGTGGGAGGGTAGATTAATTTCGTCAAAGTTAATAGGGTCTTCTTATATAAACTATGTTTAGGTTTCCTATAAATCTTGCCAAAGTCCCTTAGACCAAGAAAACGATTGCCGTCCTAAATCAGCTTAGCGGACGGTGCGGATATTCCTATATCCGCACAATCGATTTCTTAGTATTACCTCAGCAAGCTCAGACCATAGAATTAATTAGCGGACATACGTATATCCGCAAGCGGATATCGCTAACCTTTTTTGTCAAAAAGTTGATTCTATGGTCTAAGGGACTTTCGCAAGGTTTCTTAGGCGGTCCAACTTGTTTTATATATAGAGCAGTTACTTTTTTTAATGAAATTGATCTCTACCTCTACAACAGCTATCGTCTTAGAAATACCGTTAAATTAATCTATAGAAGCGGCTCTATAATCGATTAATATATCTACCCTATTAGCCCCCGCGATGTTAAGTAGAAAGCGCCGCTAAATAGGTAATATATTAACAATTGAATTGCCCGCCCCCACTATAAACACAATACTAGTTAACCGGCGGACGCCTATCCAAACGCTAGCTGGAGCATCCGCCGAGCGGATATCGCGCCCAGTAACAAAGGATAAGAAGGTTAGAGTTATTATAGAGCATTTACTATAACGGTGCTAGAGCGCGTCACCTACCATATTCAACCAATCAGGATTTTCTATGCCCGGCATGCAAAATCGCTATTAGCTCGCTTACCACTAGCGCCTTAGCGGCCCTCGCGACATGTCTACCTACTGCCCCTAAACAATTCTTCTTCTTCTTCTTCTCCTTAGCTTAGTATTCTTATATAGTAGCAATCTATAAGCTTTAGTTCAGAAGCATTTATATAAGCCTGTTATATTATACTAAGCTCTCCCTATATTACCTGGGAAGGCCTTAATAATATCCTACCCTAAAAGAAGACCTTTGTCTGCAACAACACGTTAACACATTATACTTAGATATTAAAAAACTCACACTACTATGCCTAAGAAGGCCCTAATAATATCCCACTTTATAGGCCAGACTATACTTAACCTGCACCCCTAAAAGAACCCCAGAATTAAACCCAAATTATATAATTCTAATAAACTTTAGGAAGCTAACGATGGCATCTAAAGTAAGCTTATTTAAAAGACCTACCTCTACCTAAGAGGAACATAAGATCTAGTTAGGATTAGAAATTAAAGATAATAACAACATTATAGGTGTATACGAGCAGATTTATTGTAACCGACTATCGCTACCATGTCAAAGGTCATCTTATGACTCACTACCGTGCCCTTTTGTCATTGCATGTCTCACTACTTATTTCTATTACCTATTCATTACCTATTACCGACTAAGTGGCAATGTAGACCTGGTGGCCAATTAGGTAACAGTTATAAATTATTATCGGCGTCTCCGTCAACCTTTGCCACCTATTTCGTGTATATAGTATACCTGATTTCCATAGATTTACAATTAAGTTGTTTACTCAATTCTCCCACACTGCAAAGCTTACATTTATACCCTTGCTGCTAATTAGAAGGTCAATTATCTTTAAGCCTAAAGTATATAAGAGACTCTAAAGGAGATCCTAGAAAGCCTTACTGCCTTATAAAATAACCTAGCCTCCCCTTTATAAAGCCTTAGTTAACCCATTTGCTTAACTAAATATAATATACTAGAGAGTACGAATATAATAATAAAGTAATTAAAGTCTGTTAAGCTCCCTAACTCTCTACTATTATTAGACGGTATAGACCCAACCTCTAAGAATTAGAGAATTTAAGTGCAAGGAAAGCTTTATATTAACTATAACTATTTCTCCTTTAAAGAAGCTAAAATACTCTACCTCTTTGGTTAAACTATTAGGGACACCTAGTAACACCTTTAGGCTAAGTTTAAGAATAAGTTACCTATTTAGTTTATATTTATTAATAAGATAATACAGTATCTAGCTGCTATTTATATTAATCCAAATAAAGTACAGGATGCCTGTTATAACTATAATTGCCTAATAATAAAATTGAACTAATCCTTTACTAAGTTTTAGATTTAATTCTTATACCTAGCAGGTAAAGGCTAAGTTCCCCCTAAGAACTATTATTTGGGCCTATATAATAAGCTAACAGTCTAGCTATAAGAGAAGATTGTGGTAGCCTTAAACAACCTACTAACCTACCAAAGACTTACAGCCTAATATTTATTACTAGATTTAGAACTAAAATAAATTAATGCTTATTCTAATTAACTAAAGCGGCCCTATAGCAACTATAACCTATCTACTATACCAACAGGAGCTGGCATTGGAAGATAAACTATAACCGCCCTTATACTAAAAGCGGTTATAACTACCTACCTGCGAACCTCGCCTAACCTGCTATATACTATACCTTTAACCAATGCTTATTGCAACACCCTAATTAACCCTGCTATGGTCACGTGCTTTAATTATAGAAAGGATAGTTACTTTACTATATCCTACCTAGAGCTAAAGGATATAGGTAATATTAAGGAAATAGAGGAAGAAGAAACGTCTAATAAGTTAGGAAAAGAAGAACCTTAGGGAAAGACTCCCCCCTAGGGTATCCTATTAATCTTAAAGAGATTAATCTAAGTTAGCTAATAGGTGGAAAACACTTTATGGTTCTATATATAGTATTTTAAAATGGATATAGAGTTAATATAACTGCCCTTATTAATACTAGAGCAAATAGCTTTACCTTTATAAACACTGCTTATATAAATAATGTTGCTAAGTTTTTAAATATAAATGCTACCTAACTAGAGAAGCCTATTTAAGTAAAAGGCTATAACGGTTAAGCTGGTATGCCAGTTACCCATATTTTAAAGCTATATATCGCTATTAATAGACAACGCCAGTTTGGTATCCCCTTCTGTATCCTAGACCTAGGGTTATATAATATAATTCTTAGCCGAAAATAAATGTCTTACTTTAATATTTGGCTAAACATTTAATAAAGATAGTTTGTCTAGCTAGAGAATAGACTAAAGTTACTCTCCTTTATTAGGGAAATCTACACTAACCGCAAGATATTAGCTGTAAAGGCTAATCCTACCTACTAGTAGAATGTCAGGAACCGCGACCTAGCCTTTACCTAAGAAAATGCCCGCCGCAAGGCCGGTAGGAACTCTATACCAATAAGGATACTCCCTTAAAGGACTATAGTTAAGGAGGACTCTACTTACAGAAGTAGAACGGATACTAATATAGACAACTTCTAAATTATAGAGATCTGGCTAATAGGGAAGAGGACATACTAATAGGACATAAAGGATAACCTTTAGAAGATGCAATAAGAGCTAAAAGGAGTGAGAACAATGCCAATACCCTAGAAGCCCCTAAGGCTATAAATAACCCTACTATTACACGACACCCCTATAGTAGATATCACAGCAATTAGTGCTATAGGTTTCCACTTTAATATATATTAAAAGGACAACAAAGTCTTTACTACTAGTTTATATAAAATTGACTAGATTATTGCTAAGAGGGAAAAAGGGCTAGTAGAGGAAACTAACGAGGAACTAGTTAAGCGCCTCCTCCCTACTTACCTCTTAAACTATAGAGACGCGTTCTTAAAAGCAGCTTTAGATATACTGCCCCCCCACTAAACCTATAATTATAAGATTTAGTTAGAGACTAATAATTCCCTAGGCTACAGCCCCCTTTATTAGCAAACTATAGAGGAACTAAAGGCAATAAAGCAGTACCTAATTAACAACCTCTATAAAGGGTTTATTAAGCCAAGCCAGGCTCCCTTTACTTCCCCTATTTTATTTATAAAGAAACCCAATAAAAGCCTTTATTTCTATATTAACTATTAAAAGCTAAACACTATTACTTAAAAGGATCAGTACCCTCTCCCTTTAATTAATAAAACCCTTATATATCTAAGCTAGGCCAAAATCTTTACCAAGCTTAATGTCTGCCAAGCTTTTTACCAAATTAGAATAGACACTATATTAGAAGACCTAACAACGTTCCGCACCCATTATGGGTCTTATAAATATAAAGTCCTTCCTTTTAGACTAATAAATAGGCCAGCCACTTATTAATAGTACATAAATAATGTTCTTTTTAATTACCTTAACGAATTCTGTACGGTATACCTAGACAATATTCTTATATACTTAGACAACGAACTAGAGCACCAAGTTGTTACAGACGCTTTAAGTACAATATTACGACTACTTGGGGAAGAGTCGCAGGAAGCTAGTTAGTTAATACAGGCACGATCTAGGATAGATCTAGTGGAACCATGTGACAAGGAATAGTAAGCGAGTCATATAATGTTATACGCAGTGTATAAAGTGTACGCAGTGTACGTTTACGTATAACACGTATAACACGTACCTCACATATAAGAGAGGATTTCTTAGGAGTACGGTTGTGTATTTAAAGGACCTCAGTCTCTACCGTAGATAGTTCTCTCCTTGTAGTAAATCTTAGAATATAATTAGAGTTAATCTGTTAGGTAACCACTCCACCAGTTATTATTATGTTGTTAATTTGTTCTTACCTATATACCCAGCCTAATAATAGGACCTACTGTAGTTTCTACTATAAGGTTCTGTTACACATTTACTACCAAGGTTATAGTATTAAATAAGATCGAATAATATACTACCTAAAGCACTAGTCACGTCAATAGCAGCCACAACCTTAGGACCAGGAGACACTAGTATAGCAGATACGGATTCTTAAGTAGTTACACAAGGTTGGTTATAGGAAATAGTTAATTACTTATAAGATAATAATAGGATACTTAAAGAACGCATTAATGGAATCAGAGCAGCGAAAATTAAATTACCTTTAATTAAACGGTTCTTAGGAGAGAAGTTAAAGCTTAAGGGGTTTCTTATACAGATGCACTTTAAGGTTATATAGAAAGGAGCGAAGTTAGTAATATCATTAAATTAAGTAGCCTATGCAGGATTGTTCCTAACAGGGAGGGCACTTAAGTGGTTTAAACCGTATCTTACGGAAATATAGGCTAATAGCATAACAACTACTAACCAGGACGTACAGTACATATTTACCAGTTAGAATGGGTTCGCAGAATGGTTAACGCAGATATTTAGAGACCTAGAGGCCATAACCACAGCGGAACAAAAGCTTTAGAACTTAGTATAACGCACTTTAGCAATTGAGTATATAACGCAGTTTTAAATACTAGCCATATAGGTTAAGTAGAATGACAGGGCGCTTATAGCACAGTATAAATAGGGACTTAAGGCTAAAGTCCAAGACGTAATTATCCTAATAGAAGATACGGATACTCTAAGAGAGTTAATAGACCAGTTAATAAAGATTAATAATAGGATCTATTAAAGGGAACAAGCCAAGAGAGGGCAAGACAGAGTTCCACAGTTATATAAGGCGCAGAGTACGTAATAACAGACATAGAGTTAAAAACTATGGAATAGCGCAGAGCTAATAGACCTAAGCGGTACTAAAGAAACCTAAAGATGGGAAAAGAAACTATAGAAACCCAGAGGTTAAGAATCTAGTAATTAAAAGACCTAAAAGCAGAGGCCAAACCAGGGATCTTAGTAGTAGAAGACGTTTAGGCGGACTTTATAGCAAGAAAAATGGTTTAAAGACGGAGCTTATATAAATTGCGGAAAACAAGGTCATTTTGCTAGAGACTATAGAGGTGGTTAGAGTAACCACATAGTAAAGGGAACTAGGCCAGCAGACAGCACGTATATACAAAGGGATAATAGTGCACTATAAGGAACAAAAGAATGTTCAATTAACAGTTTTGCGTATTGTTATAACAACGCATACCGAATTTATAAGGACGCTAAGTACAGCGCAAGCTATTAGCTATAGGAGCCATTATTATCTAAGTTTAGAGGAATTAATAAACTAGCTTATAGATCGGATATTAAAGACAATAAATTTAACATAGGCGAAGCATTTACTAACAATAAGGTAATAAAGGCAGCTTACTAGGAGCATATAAACCTCAGAGAAGTTAAAATAGAAGTAGAAACTAAGACTATTACAGAATAGGGTTCAGTAACGGATATTATAATACCATTAGATACAATTTCCATTGCTTTATAAGACAATAGGAGTAACGTTTAAAAGAAACTAAGCAAGTAGATAACTGCTAGTGCTAGCTTATTACTTAATAAAGGCAAAAGGCCATAGGCTTAAGATTCTTAAGAAGAGATATAAAAAGCTTAAGATTCTTAAAATAAGATAAGACACACCTAAGGACCCACAACGGACAAAAACCAATAGGAAAGAGTAGCTACTTAGTTTAGTAATAGACGAATAAGTATAGGACGCAAGTTTAAGAACTACAAGTTTAGGGAATAAATAAGAACGTTAGCAATCCTAGATAAACATAGTGTTTAGCCTAAAGATTAAACAGTTAATACTAGGATTAAAAAGCAAGATAACTATAAAGATCTAGCTGCAAGACGCAAAAAACAAGAAACTATAAATAAGTTTAGGACAAGAATTATTATATAGCAAGAGCAAAAGCTAGATAAGAGATTAGCTATACTAGGGCGTATAAGGAACAGAGTACCCGTATAAAGAGTTACTAATAGGCCAAGTATAGGGACACCTAGGGCAAAGTAATTAGATAAACTAAAATAAGAAGAGGATCTAGATATCCTAACTAGGTTCGAAGAAAGACATACTAAAAAATATCACAATGCAGCGATAACAAGGTACTTTCTAATAGATAAACCATACACACCAAACCAGTTATACAAAAAGTGGTATAGGCAACGACACAACAATAAATAGGAAGACTTTTATATATAGCTAAATAAAAAAGTTATTTAAGACCAACCCATTACGGAGAAACGTATAAGTCACATTAAAGGAGTATTAATTATAATGTTAAGGAACCTAAAAGAGGGATCTAAGGACTAGAGAAGCGAGCAATAAATCTTAGTACCTATAGTAGAGATACCAGTAGTTAGGTTAACTAGGTATAAGTTTAAACTTAAGGATAAAGATAAACCAAGAGTTAACCTAAAACATATAGCGTATTATACACTATTATAGATAGCTTGTGTGGATAACATATACAATATATATAGAGCACTAAAAGACAAGAACCGAAAGTACCTAGTAAGAATATATTAGGCACTAGAGGAAAAGCGGTTTAGGAATGCTAAGTATATATATAGATAGCACCTAGTAGAAGTATAAGGTTAAGGGGACTTAATACTTTAACCAGGAAGATTCCTTACGGAAAAATACCTAGATAAATAATAGTGGTGGGAGTGCCTAGAGAACACTTGTCTATGGTATATAGAGGAAAAGAAACAAACTAAGTATTGGCCTAAGTTGGACTAAGTATAGGTAGGATCTAGCAGCCAATAGTTAGAAAAAGGGGAGGCGCATAGAACTAGAGGGAACTAGTATTAGAGCCTTAGACCCTTAAAGGAATTTAAGAATAATACCTAAATTTACGAGCTAAATAGCAAGATTAGTAGTTTAAAGTATTGGTAGATAGTAAAGCAACTAGGAACCACATATTACCAAAGGTAGTAGAAAGAATAGGGTTACTATATAGATAAAAGGAATACCTATATCCACTTATAACAATTTCCGGAGATTAGATAGCCTATAAAGGAGGCATTATTAATCTTAAAATAGGACCTATTTAGCTAACTATTAAAGGAAGACCAGTCAGAATGTCTTTTAATATCCTACTATTAGGACAAGACAAGGCGATACTAGGAATGCCTTAGTTATAGGAGTACAATCTAAAGATCGATTAGGTTATAGGTTAGGTTAATATTAAAAATACTTAATAGCGCAAAGTACGACAGTAAACTAAGTTGGTATGGTACTAAGTTAGAGCGATATATAAAGAGACTAAGTGAGGCTTAAGTTATATACTAAAGAGATACCATAAGTATAGTAAAAAGTTATAGTTACCAGAAAGTAAAAAGCTGTTAGAGCATATAGCATGGGACCATAAGATAGAATTAGAAGAAGGAATAAGTCTAAAGTTCTTTTTAATCTATAAGCTTACTAAAACGGAGTTAGTAGCGCTTAAGGGGTTTATCCAGAAGAACTTATATAAGGGATATATTAGACCATCGCAGTTATTAGTAGAATATCTAGTACTGTTTATCCTAAAGAAAAACGGAAAACTTAGGATGTGTATAGACTATAGACAGTTAAACAGCATTACTAGAAAGGATAGGTATCCTTTACCCTTAATTAGCGAAATCTAAGACAGGATAGGCAATGTAAAGATCTTTACAAAGATAAATCTAAGATAGGCGTACCATCAGATTAGAATTAAGGAAGGCGACAAATAGAAGGCAGCCTTTAGGTCAAAGGAAAAACTATATAAACCATTAGTTATACAATTCGGGCTTATAAACGCACTAGTAATATTCCAGAAGCGAATTAATAGTGTGTTAGGAGAACACCTAGACGAGTTTATTATAGCATATTTTAACAATATTATTATCTACTTAGAAAGTAAGGAAGAACATAGAGAACATATTAAGTGGGTCTTAAAGAGACTACAGGAAGAATAGATACTAGTAGTAATTAAGAAATGCAAGTTCTTTATAAAAAAAACCAATTTTATAGAATTTATTATTAAACTAGGAAAGATCAATATAGACCTAAAGAAAGTTAAAGCTATAGTAAGTTGGTAAAAACTAGAGAACGTTACACAGTTAAGGTCGTTTTTAGGGTTTTGTAACTACTATAGGAGGTTTATAGCATAATAGTTAAAAAGCATTAAGCCATTTATAAGACTAATAAAGAAAGAGGAACTATAGGTTTAGGGTAGTAAATAGAAGAAGCTGTTCTAGGAACTTAAAGAGTTGTTTACCTAAGAGCCGATCCTTAAGATCTATCAACCAAAGTTAAAAACAGTTGTTAAGACAGATATATTAGACTTCGCACTAGAAGCATATTTACTATAGAAGTATTAGGACGCATAGCATCTAGTAGCATACTATAGTTGGAAAATAACACTACTAGAGTTAAACTATGACATCTATAACAAGGAGTTATTAGGTATAATTACAGTACTTAAGAAATAGAGAGCATTCTTACAAGGTATAGAGAAACCATTTATGGTTAAAACGGACTATAAGAACCTTACAGGATTCCTAATAATAAAGGAACTTAACCAAAGACAGGTTAGATAGGTAGAAATGCTTATAGAATACCATTTCAAAATTTAGTATACTAAGGGTACAAACAATGCACAAGCAGACGCTTTAAGTAGAAAGGCTAAACTATAAAGTAATAAAAGGCTATTAGGAGCTTTATTATAAAAGGATTAAGATAGATTAATTAGGTATAATTATCTAAAGATTATAGCAACCAAGGAAAGTTAGATCTATAAGTTACTAGAGAGTAATTAAACACAAAAAATCTAAAAAGCATAGGTAGAGGATCTAGACTTAGAGCAATATAAAAATAGAGAAGCAACGTATATGCCTAAGTCTATTACAGAAGAATTTGTTAAGGAATTCCATAAGGGAATAACACAAGGATATAATAGGTCTACAGGATTAGTGTTAAGGCTTTAAAAGGAGTACATTATTTAAGAAATCTGGGGGCTAGTAAGGCAAGTTATAAAAAAATATCTAGATTGCTAAAGAAACAAACCAATAAGGTATAAGCCGTATAGAGGGCTATAACCTATCGAAATACCAGGAAGACTATAGGAAGTTATATTATAGGACTTTATTATTAAGTTACTAAAGTTAAGAGATCCTATTACAGGATAAAATTATAACGCGATTTTAGTAATAGTAGATAAGCTAATAAAGTGGGGATACTTTATAGCATACACTAAAGAGATATTAGTAGAAGATATCGCTAGAATCTATATAAAGGAAGTGTTTACAAGATATAGAGCACTAGATAAGATTATATCGGATAGAGATCCAAGATTTATAGTAGTATTTTAGGAAGTATTTCTGGTAGAATAGGGAGTTCGCGCAGCAACCTCTACAGCGTATTATCCGCAGATGGACGGATAAATGGAAAGACTAAACTAGACACTAGAATAGTATCTAAGGCACTATATTAATTACGCATAGAACAATTAGGTATTGTTATTACTAGTTATATAGTTTATATACAATGCAATACTATAAGAAGGAATGGGGATATTACTATTTAAGGCGAATTATGGGTACAAACTAAGAACATTATTATCGCCACATTAAGCAAAGAAGACAAGTAGCACAGCTAAACAAAGAATGGAGACGTTAATAAATCTTTATATAGACCTTATAGAAACAGCTAAACTAGTACAAAAACAAATAAAAAGGTATTATGATGCTAAGAGATCTGAGGGACCAGATCTTAAGGAGGGAGATAAAGTGTGGCTACTATACAAAAATTTCAAGAGTTGATGACTAAGTAAGAAGTAAGACTATATTAAACTAGGACCTTTTAAAATCAAGCAAAGAATTTTATTAGTTATATATAAGTTAAACCTACTAGCTAAAATAAAGATCTACCCTATATAACATATCGCAATGCTAGAACTAGCACGTGGAGATATTAAGCCACTAGTTTATAAGGCAGACATATATAAAGGACAAGAAAAAGACAAATAGCAAGTTTTAAAGATTATTAGTTACAAGGACGTAGATAACGAAATATAGTATAAAGTAAAGTAGATAGGCTATAATAAGACTACCTAGGAGCCACTAAGCAACCTAGAGAACGCTATAGGAAAGGTAAAGAAGTATTAGAAGAGAGTAGGTTAGGGAGTATTAAAAAAGGATTGCCAAAGAATAAGTTACCTAAGGGGGACCTAAGAGGAGCAATTGCTAAGCTACTTGGAGTTATTTCCCTCATAGGAGAAAAGCCAGTCCTTTTATTACCTAGCTTGTCAAGACCCTATTAAATAAGTTTCTACTTCTTAGAATAAACCTTCTTATAAACCTTCTTAAGATAGGTTAACCAAGCAAACGCAACCTACTAAGACTTAAAGGAGTAACGTTAAGCCTTAAGGGCCTAAGCGGTCTCTTCAGCAGAACAATAAAGTTTGGCGCGTGCGGCGGCCAACTTGGACTTAAGCTTTACAGCGGTAAATTAAACGCGAGACCCTATAACAAGTTACTTAGGGAACTCAAAGACTGTTAAGAGTTATAGGACGCGCACACTTAGCGTTAGAGATAGAGCGAACATCGCAGGACGATTAAATGTTTGCTTTAGTGCACTCTAAGCAAGATAAGGGTTGTTAAGACAAGGGACTTGCTATTATAACATATACTAACCCCGCTTTCGTATAATAAGAATATAGAGACGACATTATCTCACTAAGCGATAGTATAGCAGCCACAGTATGAGCACGACGTTACGCTTGTAAAGAAGAAGAAGCTTTAGGTATAATAAGTAAGGATATTAACCAGACTAATTAAACGGACATTACACCTCTAGTAGACGACTTGGAGATATTAGGAATCTTTAAGGACGAAGATAAAGGGAAGGGAGATAGTGTTACAGACGCTTTAAGTATAATATTATAACTACTTGGGGAAGAGTTATAGGAAGCTAGTTAGTTAATATAGGCATAATCTAGAATGGATCTGGTGGAACCATATAATAAGGAATAGTAAGCAAGTTACACAATGTTATACGCAGTGTACGAAGTGTACGTAGTATACGTCTATGTATAATACGTATAACACGTACCTTACGTATAAGAGAGGATTTCTTAGGAGTATGGTTGTGTATTTAAAGGACCTTAGTCCCTACTATAGATAGTTCTCTCCTTGTAGTAAA
>Ga0307507_10009819_pt1 | contig 12618 bp, 9 predicted proteins | sample 7_EM_MG_FD_207223 | JGI IMG/M metagenome (GOLD analysis project Ga0307507, IMG submission 207223) | Populus trichocarpa ectomycorrhiza microbial communities from riparian zone in the Pacific Northwest, United States - 7_EM | ecosystem: Host-associated > Plants > Roots > Unclassified | place... | reverse complement strand
GGGTGTCCTTCGGGTCGGCGACCTCGGTGGACAGCCACTGGGAGGCGGCCCGGTAGGGGGCGTTGGCGTCGGTGGTCATGGCGGTGCGGTCGCCGTCGTACCACTTCGGTACGACATAGGCGCCGGCCGCGATCGCGAGGACCACGGCGAGCGTGTACCGACCCCCGGTGACGTACCGGTTCTCCCCCTCGCTCCGCCATCTGCGCAGCACCGCGTGGGCGACGGAGGCGGTGCCCCCGGCCAGCACGAGCGCGAGGAAGGGCAGCGCGCCGATGATGTACATCGCGGGCAGATAGCCGTTGGGGCGCATCGAGACCAGGGCGAGGATCGCCACGGTCATGGCCGGTCCGGCGAGCGAGCGGGCGGTGACCGACCAGCGCCAGGTGGCCAGCAGGAGCAGCGCCCCGGCGAGACCGCCCAGCGGCAGGACACGGTCGTAGTAGAGCCAGGAGTGGAGGACGCCGTAGGAGCCCGTGCCCTGGTCGAGGATGAAGCCCGAACCCGGTCTGGTCATCTGGTACTTGAGGCCGTCCCAGAGGGAGACGTGGCCGCTGCCCGGCAGCAACTCGCCCTTGAGCAGGGCGAAGAGGGGGTACGCGAAGCCGATCAGGACGCAGGCGGTGATGGCTCCGGTGAGCGCGAACTTGCGGGTGTCGCGGTGTCCGTGGCGCCACATGGTGAGCAGCAGCGCGGGCAGGACGATGACCATCGTCTCCTTGGTGAGGACCGAGGCCGCACCGGCCAGACCCGCGCCGAAGTGGTGCCAGAGATGGCGACTTGGGGACGCGGCCAGGCAGAACGCGAGCAGCATCCACATCACGGCGATGTTGTCGAGGAAGATCTCCCGCTGGAGGATCACGGACAGCGGGGAGAGCCCGAAGAGCACCATGCCGAGTCCGGCCGCCCAGCGCGGGAGCGAGAGCCGGCGGGCGAGGACGTAGACGAGGACCGCGCTGATCGCGCTGATGACCAGCATCGCGAGGCGCATGGTGCCGACGGTCATCGAGTCGGGGCTGAAGTGCGCGGGGATCCAGGTGAGCAGGGCGATCTGGATCCAGCCGAGCGGCGGGTGGTCGTACCAGTAGGTGTAGTGGGCCAGCCCGGTGCCCTGTTGGACGGCCCAGGCCTGGGCGAGGTAGGTGCCCTCGTCGTCGCTGAGTGTCGGGTAGTCGGCGATGTTCCAGCCCTGCACGACGAGGATCGCCGTGAGGAGGAGGCCGCAGAGGAGGAGGTCGGGGCGGGAGGAACGAAGCTTTGAGGGCGGCGTTGTTCGACCTGTCGAACCGGTTTCAGGCGCAGGCTGCCGCTGCGCGGGGACCTTGGTGGTCACCGCGGGGAGTGTGGAAGTCACGCAGGAACGTCCTCTCGGATCACTGCGGTTTCGGTGAGGTGCGCGCCGACATGGGACGTCAACTCCCAGTCGTTCCGGCCGCGTTGCTCACGCCACACTGCGCGAATAGCGGCTCCGGCGAGGAGGACCTGGTAGAAGGGGCCGCCCACGACGAGCTTCAGATAGTGGACGGCGCGGACGCGCAGTCCGTACTGTTTGCCGAAGTCGTGCAGTCCGACGACCTCGAAGACGAAGGTCACCGCGGCGGTGACCAGCGGCAGGAAGGTGAGGAAGGCGATGCCGACCGGCACGTCCAGGAAGAGCGCGACCGCCGCGTTCAGCGGGATGACGACACCGGAGAAGGCCTGCAGGAACGGTGTCATCAGCGTGTAGCGGGCGAGCAACCGCTGCCCGAATCCCGGGAGTTGCTTCCAGTCCTTCTTCCGGTAGACCTGAAGGAAGCCCTGGTTCCAGCGAGTTCGCTGCTTCAGCAACGACATCAGCGAGCCCGGAGTCTCCTCCCGGGTCACCATGTCGGAGTCGTAGGCGACGACGACCTTCTTGCCGACACTGGACAGCCGGACGCCCAGATCGCAGTCCTCGGCAAGGCAGTTGGGGTCCCAGCCGTCGGCCTCGCGCAGGACGTCGGTCCGCACGAAGACGGTGTTGCCGCCCAGCGGGATGAACCCCTTCTGCGCGTGCAGATGCAGCCGGGACCGGAACCAGAAGAAGTACTCCAGGCAGTTGCGCAGGCTGTACCAGCTGGAGTGGAAGTTGATGAGCTGCACCCCGCCCTGCACGACGTCCGCGCCGGTGGTCGTGAACGCGTGGTCGACGTGGGCGAGCAGCTCCGGATGGACCTGATCCTCGGCGTCGAAGACCCCGACGACATCGCCGCGGCAGTGCGGCAGCGCCGTGTTCATGGCCTTCGGCTTGTTCTTCTTCTCGTGCGTGTCGACGACGACCCGGACGCGCGGATCGCGTTCGGCGGCGCTGTCGGCCACCGCCGCGGTCTCGGGGTCGTCGTGCCCCACGATCACGATGATCTCGAAGTCGGTGTGCGTGGATTCCAGCAGCCGCTGGATGGTGTGGTCGAGCACGGCCTGTTCGTGCCGGGCCGGCAGCAGCAACGAGAACGAGACATGCTCGTCGCCGTCCGGGCTGCTGAATCGGGTGGAGGCGAGCACTTCGGGCGTACGCCACGCGTGCATCTGCCACCACAGGGTGAAGGCGGCCATCCAGAACAGGGCAAGCGAAACAGCGGCGATGAAGACAGACGTCAACACAGATCCCCCCAGGATCCCCAATACCCCCTGGCGCGACGGTGAGTTACATCCGTCGCGTCACGGGGCCGAGACTATGGGCGGCCTGTGAAGGGGGCAGGTGATTTCAGTGAAGACCGTGTTTCATCACAATGGGACCCGCACGTGCGCATTTCTCGCACTGGTCGCGTTTGGGATGGTTACGACTCTGGGGTTTCACCTGCTCAACGCGGTGCGCAGCCGCTCCGGGTCGGTCGTCGGCGCATCACAGGTGAAGTTACGGCAGACATACGCGGCCGGTGCACCATCGACCAACGGCCGGTCGGCGAGCAACGGGAGTTCGTCACTCCCCGCTGCCCCGAAGGCGACCACCGCACCGGGCGCGGTCCCCAGAAGTGCCGTACGGTGCAAGGCTTTTGCACCTTCGTCGCCGAGCGAGGGCCCTACGACGGCGACCTCGCGCGGCCCGTCCAGATACGCCTCGGCGACGGCCAGCCCCCACCCGATGAACCGCGGAACGCGCGGCCCGAGCGCCTTCACGACCCCCAACGCCCGCTCGGCGGCGGTGCGATGGGGTTCGGCGCCGGTCTGCGCGGCATAGCTCAACAACGCGCCCGCGGCAGCGGTCCACCCGGACGGGGTGGCGTTGTCGGTCGGGTCCTGCGGCCTGCGGATCAGCTGCTCGGCGTCGGCGGCGGTGTCGTAGAGGGCCCCAGACGCGTCGACGAACCCGGCGAGAACGTGGTCGAGCAGGAACCCGGCGAACTCCAGCCAGACCCCCTCCCCCGTGACGGAGGCCAGCGCGAGGAAGCCCTCCGCCACATCGGCATAGTCCTCCAACACCCCGGCGTTCGCCCCGACTTGGCCGTCCTTGCTGGTGCGGGCCAGCTTGGCGTGCTGGTCCAGATGCAGGCGTACGAGGAGATCGGCGGCGGAGACGGCGGCCTCGACCAGATCGGGGCGGTCGAAGTAGGCGCCGGTCTCGGCGAGTGCGGCGATGGCGAGCCCGTTCCAGGCGGCGACCACCTTGTCGTCACGGCCGGGGGCGGGACGTTGCGAACGGGCGGCGAGGAGACGGCTCTTGACCGACTCGATCTTCTCGGCGTCGAAGACACCTTCGCTCTGCGGGAGTTGGAGGACGGACTGCCCTTCCTCGAAGGTGCCCTCGTCGGTCACGCCGAAGTGGTGGGCGGCGAGTGCGGCATCCTCCTCACCGAGGACCTCGGTGAGCTGCTCGGGCGTCCAGACGTAGTAGGCGCCCTCGACGTGCCGGCCGGTCCCGTCGTCGCTGTCCGCGTCGAGGGCGGAGGCGAACCCGCCCTCGTTCGTGCGGAGTTCACGCACCATGAAGTCGGCGGTCTCGACGGCGACGCGCCGGGCCAGCTCGGAACCGGTACTGCGCCACAGGTGCGCGTACACACGACACAGCAGAGCGTTGTCGTACAGCATCTTCTCGAAGTGCGGGACGACCCACTCGCGGTCGACCGAGTAGCGTGCGAAACCGCCCGCGAGCTGGTCGTAGATACCGCCGCGCGCCATCCGCTCACAGGTGTCCTGAGCCATCTCCAGGGCACCCTCGGAGCCGGTGCGGGCGTGGTGGCGCAGCAGGAACTCGATCGCCATGGACGGCGGGAACTTGGGCGCGCCGCCGAATCCGCCGCGCTGCGGGTCGTACTCACGCGTGAGCCCGAGGAGCGCCTGGGCCAGCTCCTCCCTGCCGGGGGCCTCGGTGCCGCCGTAGTCGATCTCCCGCTGGGAGAGGTCCCGCACGATGTTCCCCGCGACCTCGGCGACCTCGTCCCGCCGGTCGGTCCAGGCGCTGCGCACCCCTTCGAGGACCTGCGGGAAGGAGGGCATGCCGTGGCGGGGCTCCGGCGGGAAGTAGGTGCCGAAGTAGAAGGGTTCGGCGTCCGGGGTGAGGAACACCGTCATGGGCCAGCCGCCCTGACCGGTGGCCGCCTGCACGGCCTCCATGTACACGGCGTCGACGTCGGGGCGTTCTTCGCGGTCGACCTTGATGCTGACGAAGTGTTCGTTCAGGTAGTCGGCGGTCGCCCGGTCCTCGAAGGACTCGTGAGCCATGACATGGCACCAGTGGCAGCTCGCATACCCGACGCTCAACAGAACGGGTCTGTTCGACTTACGGGCCTCTTCGAAGGCCTCGGTCGACCAAGGCCACCAGTCGACGGGGTTGTCGGCGTGCTGGAGCAGATACGGGGACGTCTCATGGGCCAGTCGGTTCACCGGTCCACTCTCCCACGGGCTCCGGCGCCGCGTAGAAGCGCAGGCTCATGTGGCGCGCCCCGTCGGGGGCGTCCTCGCGGGTGCGGCCGTGACGGTCGAGCAGTTCCTGATACTCCCGCACGAAGGCGTGGAGGTCGTCCTTCGTCATCCAGGCGCCGGTGCGCTGCACCTGGGCCCAGCCCTCGGGCCCCCGGTACTCCTCGTGCGCGCGGCGGAACAGCCGGGTGTCCACCTCGATCTTCAACAGGGCGAGCTGCTCGGCCGCCGCGTACTCGTCCGGGGCCATCGTCGCCGGGTCCGGTGCGGTGTGACGGAAGGGCAGCGCCCGCCACCAGCGCTCACGGCCGCCCGACTTCTCCGGGATCTCCTCGATGAGCCGCTGCTCGGCGAGTTTGCGCAGGTGGTAGCTGGTCGTGCCGGAACTCTCGCCGAGTTCCCTGGCCAGCACGGTCGAGTTGGCCTCGGTGTGCTTGCCGAGGTAGTCGAGGATCCGGCGGCGCAAGGGGTTGCCGAGGGACTTGTAGAGGGCGGTGCGTTCGAGGCTCGTCAGCTCGGAGTGCGTCAGCTCCGAGCCCGTCGGCTCCGATTCGGGCGTGGGACCAGGCATGGGACCAACGGTAGCGCCCACCGAGGCTCTTTGCCGAATTAGTTCTGCAGAATTTTATTTGCAGAATTTCCTCTGCGGTCCTACGGTGGAGGCATGCGAAGGAAATGGACCCTGATCCTGCTCGGCTCGGCAGCCCTGCTGCTGGTGCCGTGGATGGTGGTGCTGGCCCTGACCCTCCCCACCAGCACAGAGGTGCGGAACTGGTCGCTGGCCTGGATCGGCCTCGACGTCCTGATGGCGCTCGGCTGCGCCACAACCGCCCTGCTGGGCCTGCGAAGTGACCCCCGAGCACGGCTCACGGCATCGGCGACAGCGGCCGTGGCGATACTCGACGCCTGGTTCGACATAACGACGGCGCAAGCGGGCGGCGACTTCGTCCAGGCGTTGGCCTGCGCGGTGGGAGAGGCTGCGTTGGCGTGCGCCTGCGGGGTGGTGGCGTTGTCGAAGGGGCGTGTGGGGGTGCGTTGAGGTGGTGGAGGTGGGGGTGGGGCCCTCTGTCGCTTGAGGGGGTGGGACCCCTGCCACGTCGTGATCGTCGCCCTCTCGCGCTCACGCCTCCCCCGAAGGACACTCATAGACAGAGGAGTTGCCGCCGAAGGGGGACGTGGATGCGGGACAGCCATCGGACCGATGCCGAGCGGCTGTTGGCTCGGGCCGTGGAGGAGGAGGTGCGGCGCTCCGGCGGGCGCACCGACGGGCAGGTGCTGCTGACGCGGTCCCGGGCCGCGCTGGACGCCATGGCGGAGACGGCGGCGGAGGAGTACGGGGCCTATACGGGGGCTCTCGACGAGGCGGCGGCCGGACAGCTCACCTTCGGGCAGCGCTATGCGAAGGAGGGCGGCGGAACTCCCTTGCTGGTGGCGGCCGTTGCCGCGGTCGCGGCGGTGGTGGCCGACCTGGCCCTCGGCACCGGAACGGGCACGGCGTTCGGCGCCGGTGTCACGGTCGGCGTCGTGGGTGCGGCGGCGACGGTGGTGAAGGTGACCGCCTCCCACCTGCCCGCCGCGCATCATCGCGCCGGTGCCGCGAGCCAGCCCGGCGGCCCGGAGCAGCTGCGGTTGCAGTGGCTGACGGCGCTGGAGGTGCGGGGCATCCGCCCGTTCCTGGACCAGCAGCGGGTGCTCGCCGCCTCCACCGGTCCGACGAAGAAGCCGGGGCCGCAGTTGCGCGGCACGGACAAGAGCGCGGCGGCCCGCAGACGGAGTGTGCTGGAGCAGTCTTTCGGTCAACTCCCGGAGCCGGTCGGCTCGTTCGCCGGCCGTCGGGCAGAGCTGGCCCGGATCCGGCAGCTGGTGCAGGCAGGCCGTGCGAGCACGGAGACCCGGCCGACGGTGGTCGTCCTGCACGGCGCGCCCGGCTCGGGGCGCACCACTCTCGCGGTCCGTGCCGCGCAGGATCTGCGGGACCAGTTCCGCGGGGCCTGCGTGGTGGACCTGCGCGGCGACAGCCCGGGAGAGACCCCGCTGCCCACCCGCGACGCCCTGCTGCACCTGCTGAACCGGCTCGGCGCACCCCGCGAGCAACTGCTGTTTCGTGAGCGCTCCTCCCCCGACCAACAGGTCAAGCGGTTGGGCGAGTTGTACCACCAGCACCTGACAGGACTCCCGGTGACGATCGTCCTGGACGACGCCTCCGACGTCGCGCAGGTGGCCACGCTGGTGCCCGAGCGCTCGGACAGCCTGGTCGTGGTCACCGCCCGCAAGCCTCTCGACCTGCCCGCCGAACTGGCCGCCTGGGTACACCAGTTGCCGGTGGAGTCGTTGGACGCGGCGGGCGCGGAGGAACTGCTGGGCGCGGCGGCGCAGGACAGCTCGGGTCCCTACGACGCCGAATCCGCCGACCGGATCAGGCAGTTGTGCGGCGGGTTGCCGCTGGCGCTGCGGATCGCCGGTTCGTCCCTCGGCCCGCGCTCACCGCGCCGCCTGGCCACGGACCTGGGCGCGTACGGCCCGGTGGAGCCGGTCGAGCGGGCGCTGTGGATGCGCTACACCGACCAGTCGGACCAGGCCCGCAGGCTGCTGCGCCGGCTGGCGCTGGCGGGCCGGGCGTCGTTGGGTGCGGCAGCGGCGGCTTCGCTGCTGGCCACGGACGAGACGGAGGCGACCCGTCAGCTGCAGGCCCTGTCCCGGGCGGGCCTCATCGACCACGTCCGCGGCACCCGCTACCGCCTGCACGACCTGGTCCGCGCCTTCGCCCAGGCCCGCCTCCTCGACGAGGAGGAACCCTCGGAGCGTACGGCCGCGCAGGAGCGGCTGATCGTGAACTACGCCGAACTGGCGGACTCCGTACTGCGGTTGGTCGACGGCAACATGTCGACGCGCTCGGACCGGTTCGGCCCGCACGGCTTCACCTCGCTCGACGAGGCGCTGCGCTGGCTGGACGACGAGTCGAGCTTCATCACCTCGACGCTGCGGCACGCGGAGGGCGTCGACCAGGGTGCCGTACTGAATCTGCTGGGCGCGCTGTGCGACTACTGCCTGTTGCGCGGCGACCTCTACCGCCTGGGCGAGATCAGCGAGTTGGCGCAGGCCGTCGACCAGGGGCTGCTGTTGCGCTCGGTGCAGTGGCGTACGGGTATCGCGGCCCGGCAGCTCGGCGAACTCGACAAGGCGCGCACCACCCTCACCTCCGTCGTCGACCTCTACATGGAGGCCCACCACGACGCGGGCGCCGCGCGCGCCCTGTGCTCGCTCGGCATCACCCTCCACCACCAGGGCAACCTGACCGAGGCGGCGACGAGACTCCGCGAGGCACTGGACCTCCAGGCCGCCCCGCAACTGGCCACGGACCGCGCCTGGACGATGCACGCGCTGGCGGCGGTCGAGCGCGACCGCGGCCGGCTCCCCGAGGCGATGCGGCTGCTCTCCGAATCCCTGGTCCTGCACCGCGCGGGCGAGTCGATGCACGGCGAGGCGTGGGCCCACTTCCAGCTCGGCCAACTCGGCCTGCGCATGGGCGACATACCGCGCGCGGAATCCGAACTGACCACAGCCCTCGGCCTCTACGGCCGTACCCGCGACGCCCGCGGCGAGGCCTGGGCGCTGACCCAGCTGGCCCGGGCCCGGCTGATCGCCGGCGACCCGTCCCCGGCGGTGGACGGCCTGCGCCAGGCAGCCGCCCGGCACCGCGACAACGAGGACGCGCGCGGCGAGGCCTGGACGGTCTACTACCTGGGCCAGGCCCTGGAGGAGACGGGCAACCTGGACCTGGCGGTCAGGGAACTCGAACGCTCACGGACGATGTTCTCCCGCATACGGGACGTCTACGGCCTGGCCTGCGCCCGGCACCACTCGGCGCGCGTGACCCGCGACCAGCGCGCGGCCCAGACGGGCTCCCTGCGCAACTCGGGCTTCGCCCGCCAGCTCCTGGTCGACGCCCGCGCCGACTTCCAGCGCATCGGCGTCGCCCACGGCGAGGCGTGGACCTGCCTGGAGCTCGCCGTCGTCGACGCGGGCAACGCCCGTACGCAACAGGCGCTGACGCTGTGCGACGAGGCGGTGACCCTGTTCACCTCGTACGGCGACCGCCGCGGCGAGGACTGGGCCCACTTCCTGCGCTGCACGCTCCTGCCGTACGCGGCCCCCGGCGGGGTCGAGGTCGGCGCGGCGGTCGCGCAGGAGGAACTGGCCCAGCTCTCCCGCACCGGCCACCCGTCCCGCGACGAGAAACTCGACGACTACGTGGAGGCGTACCAGCTGCTGCTGGAGCGGGGCGTGAACCTGGAGGCGGGCTGGCAGGCGTGGCGGCTGGGCATGGTGCCGAGCCGGCACGCGCGGGAGGTGATGGGGGTGGCGGTGTCGAGCACCGCCTGACGCGGCCCCGAGCGGCGCTCGCGGGACGCGTCCCCCGGGCACCGCTCGCGCAGCCCGCCGGGTGGGCCGTCTCAGCCCTGCTTGGCCTTGGGTTCGGCCGGGACGGCCTCGGACCCTTCCTTCGGGTCCGGGGCCTCCTTGAAGTCGACCTTGTTCATCTGCTTGCTCATGGACTTCATCAGTCCCCATACGGCCAGGGCCATCACCGCGAAGACGATGAAACCGAGGACGCCGGGGGTGACCTTGTTCTCGTCGACCTCGGCGAGGGGGACCAGGTGCGTCATTGCCAGGGCTGCGCTTGAGCTCATGTCAGGCATTGTCGCGGATGCCCGCAAAGAGGTCGTCCTCGGGGAGGGAGGTATCGACGAGGGACTTCGCGAGCTCGTACTCCTCGGTCGGCCAGACCTCCTTCTGGATGTCCATCGGGACCCGGAACCAGCCGCCGTCGGGGTCGATCTGCGTGGCGTGCGCGATCAGTGCCTTGTCGCGGATCTCGAAGAACTCGGCGCACGGAATGTGCGTGGTGAGCGTGCGCTCACGCATCGTCCCGGACTCGTCCCAGCGCTTGAGCCAGTCCCCGTACGGGGACTCCAGGCCCCGGTCCAGCAGCGCCTTGTGCAGTGCCTCGGTGCGCTGCCGGTTGAAGCCCTGGTTGTAGTACAGCTTCCGCGGCTGGTACGCCGGGCCGTACTCCCCCTCCGGGTACTTCTCGGTGTCCGCCGCGTCCTCGAACGCCACCATCGAGATCTTGTGGGTCATGATGTGGTCGGGGTGCGGGTAACCGCCGTTCTCGTCGTAGGTGGTGATCACCTGCGGACGGAAGGCGCGGATCTGCTTCACCAGTTCGCCGGCCCCCTTGTCGACGTCCTCCAGCGCGAAGCAGCCGTCGGGCAGCGGCGGCAGCGGGTCGCCCTCGGGCAGGCCCGAGTCGACGAAGCCGAGCCACTCCTGCTTGATGCCGAGGATCTCGCGGGCCTCGTCCATCTCCTTCTTGCGTACCTCGTGGATGTGCTCCTCGATGTACTTGTCGCCCTGGAGCTTCGGGTTGAGGATGGAGCCGCGCTCCCCGCCCGTGCAGGTCACGACCAGCACGTCCACCCCCTCGGACACGTACTTCGCCATGGTGGCCGCGCCCTTGCTCGACTCGTCGTCGGGGTGCGCGTGGACGGCCATCAGTCGCAGCTGGTCAGTCAAGACTCAAATCCTCGTAAGTCGGCGCCCGCATGAACGGGTGCGATCGGCGGCTTCTATAGTGACCGAATCCGGGGGCGAATAATTCCGGGGGCCCTCCTCGGGCACCCGTTGCCGAAAGGACGATCATGAGTACGGCGAGTACGCGACTGCCCGAGGGCCGCTACGGCCGCTCGTCGGACGAGCGTGCCGACCACAAGCTCAAGGTCGCCGGTGCCGTCTTCGCGGCGGCCGTGCTCGCCCTGGTCGGCTATTTCGCCTACCACTACGTCGTCGAGGCGAAGATCAGCGCCGAGGTGATCACCTTCCAGGCCTCGGGCAACGAGGTCAAGGTGCATCTGGAGGTCCACAAGGACTCCGGGACCAGCGGCTACTGCACCCTGCGCTCCCAGGCCGCCGACCAGTCCGAGGTGGGCCGCGCCGACTTCCACTTCGACGGCTCCGCGACCCGCATCGACAAGGTCGTCACCCTGCGCACCACGGCCAGGGGCACCACGGCCGAGTTGCTGGGCTGTCACTCCGACTGACGTCACCCTCGTTACGTAGGCGTTGACCTGCGTTGACGTATTTCTGACGGCTTATGTCCTCCCCCTGACGCCGTTGAATTGTTAGGCTCGTGGTTTCGCCCTTCCATGAAGGAACATTCTTCTGGGTAGGGCGATGCTTTGTATTCCCAGTACCTACGAGGAGCACCTGTGACCCAGACCAGCGAAGACGTCACCTGGCTCACGCAGGAGGCGTACACCAAGCTCAAGGACGAGCTGGAGTACCTGTCTGGTCCCGCGCGCGCCGAGATCACCGTGAAGATCGCGGCCGCTCGCGAGGAGGGCGACCTGCGCGAGAACGGCGGGTACCACGCGGCCAAGGAGGAGCAGGGCAAGCAGGAGCTCCGCATCCGCCAGCTGACCCAGCTTCTGGAGAAGGCCAAGGTCGGCGAGGCTCCGGCGTCGACGGACGGTGCGGTCGCGCCCGGCATGGTCGTCACGATCGCCTTCGACGGCGACGAGAGCGACACGACGACCTTCCTGCTCGCCTCGCGCGAGTACGCGAGCGCCGATATCGAGACCTACTCGCCGCAGTCCCCGCTGGGCTCCGGCGTGCTCGGCCACAAGGTCGGCGAGGAAGCGCAGTACGAGCTTCCCAACGGCAAGAAGGCCTCGGTGACCATCCTCAAGGCCGAGCCGTACAACGGCTGACCCGCGGGACCGGCCTTGGTCCTTCGCCTTTGACGAGCCCCCGGCGGCCTTACGGCGCCGGGGGCTTCGTCATGCTCACGCTCCGGCCGATGCCCTGCGCGTGCCCCTCAGACCGTCGCCGAGCGGTACTTCCGTACCGCCAGCGTCCGGAATATGAGGATGATCAGCAGCGAGTAGATCAGTGAGGCCCACACCGGGTGGACCATGGGCCAGGCGTCCGAGGGTGACTGTCCCGGGTTGGCGAAGAGCACCCGGCAGGCCTGCACGGTGGCGCTGAAGGGGTTCCACTCGGCGATGTGGCGCAGCCACGGGGTCATGTGGCTGGTGTCCACGAACGCGTTCGAGATGAAGGTCACGGGGAAGAGCCAGATCAGTCCGCCGGAGGTGGCCGCCTCGGGCGTCCGGACGGTGAGGCCGATCAGGGCGCCGATCCAGGTGAACGCGTACCCGAGCAGAAGCAGCAGGCCGAAGGCGCCGAGGACCTTGCCGGCATTGGTGCCCCCGTCCGACCCGACCCGCCAGCCGACCAGCAGGGCGACTATCGCGAGGACCAGCAAGGTCAGCGCGGTCTGCACGAGGTCGGCGAGCGTCCGCCCGGTCAGCACCGCACCGCGCGCCATGGGCAGCGAGCGGAACCGGTCGATGAGCCCCTTGTGCATGTCGTCGGCGATGCCCGCGCCGGAGCTGGCGGTGGCGAACGTGACGGTCTGCGCGAAGATGCCCGCCATCAGGAAGTTCTTGTAGTCGGTGGCGCTGGTGCTGCCGCCGATCTGCATGGAACCGCCGAAGACGTAGGTGAACAGCACCACGAACATGATGGGTTGAATGAGCCCGAAAATCACCATTTCGGGAATCCGGGACATGCGAATCAAGTTCCGGCGGGCGACGACCAGCGAGTCGTGCACGGACTGGCCCAGCGCGCTGCTCGGCGCCGCGATCGGCGACGCGTCGGTAACGGCACTCACTTCGCGGCCTC
>Ga0307507_10009818_pt1 | contig 12618 bp, 14 predicted proteins | sample 7_EM_MG_FD_207223 | JGI IMG/M metagenome (GOLD analysis project Ga0307507, IMG submission 207223) | Populus trichocarpa ectomycorrhiza microbial communities from riparian zone in the Pacific Northwest, United States - 7_EM | ecosystem: Host-associated > Plants > Roots > Unclassified | place... | reverse complement strand
GGACTTGACTTAGTCTCCCTTTCCCTCACGCAACGGCTACGCGCACGAATCCCTTACCATGTACTGGAAAAACAATTAGAACTACCCTTCCTCTTTTCTCGCTGTCTATATTTCTTAAAAAAAAAAAAATAATTTTGATCCATCTCCTTCTCTCTCATTTTTTTCCTCTCTCTCTAAAAACTGAATCCTGCCTCTCTCTCTCTCTCTCTGTCTGTGGCGTCGTCTTGTGCTTTAACGCCTTTTAAGCGTTTCCGTTTCACTTCATGGCATTTTGTTTCTCTTCTTTCTCTCAGGTCATTATCTCACTCCATTTATTTATTTATTTATTTTGTCTATTTTTGATCGTGTGAAATAGGAACGAATTTGAGTCTAGTTTTTTTTTTGGAGATTTAATTGGTTAATGCAATTGTTATTGATTTTTTTTTTTATAATTTTGAAATGTAATTTGTTCCTTTTTTTTTTAAGATTTAATGTTTCTTAATTAATGTGATTCTAATTGTAATCGAAGATCAAAGCTAGATGATTTGATTTTTTTTTTAGTTTTCTATTTTTGAACAAGTAATTCCTGAGAATTCTGAATCTTTGTTTTTTAGATTTTATGTACTTTTGATTTATCAATTAATCAACTTACTTATTATTGAATTAGATTTTTTTTTATATTCTATTTTTGAATTTGTGTGTTAATTTATGAGATTAGGTTAATAAATGTAATTTAGGTTTGATTTTGCTTGTGTTTTAAGCTATTTAAGTTTCCTAATTTTTTCGTATTTGGGTTGTTTTGCAGGTTAAGTTCCTGAATTAGAAATTATTTGAGTAAATGTTAATATTAGAGGGATTAAATTATAACAAAGTGTATTATAGAGGAAAATTATTAATTCAGTCATCATCATTGTTGTTGTTGTTTGTGTAGTTGTGATTAAGGAGAGAAGTGTGTAGTAATTTTGTTGAAGGAATGGGGTATTTGAATTCAGTTTTATCATCTTCAAGCCAAGTTTATGCTGATGATGCACCAGTAAGCGGTGGCGGTCTCAGGTTTTTCTTAATTATATCTTCCTTGTCTTTGTTCGATTTGTAATGCTAATGTTTTGGTTTGGTGCAACCAATGATGAATTGTGTGTATTTGGTAGTATGTTGTTGTTTATGACATGAGTTATTGCTTTGTTGTTGTTTTTCTGTTGATTAATATTTGATTGTAACTGACAAGTATCTTATGAGTTCTGGCTATGAGATGCTTATATATGACTGATGATTAATGTCCAATTGTGAAACCTTTGGTTTTTTTTGTTTGAACATGTAATTTGGATTAAGATAGTCTTGAAATTAATGCATATACGAAGCCCGCAAATTTGGAAAGGTGTATCATATATTCTGTTGATATTTGGTTCTTTGGTTGATTGTACAGCTGCTTGATTATTCTCTGTGATTTTTTTGCATGTCGTTTTCAATGCATCGGTAACGTGTTAAATGAGAGGAATACAACTTAAATCTCAGTTTTGTCATGTTCGATATGTAACTTGCCTTGAAAGAAGCATGCTAGAAAGTCTTGATTCCCTCTTTTATGGATCTGACTTTATTAGATTTGTCGTGTTGGATATGCCAGTGTGTGGTGGAATGAGTTGTTATGTCCTCGCTCACTCTTGTACTTAACTTCTAGAATCCCACAAGACATGTTTTATGAACTTTCCTAATTAATTATCACGTCATGTGGTTTTGACTACTTTGTCTCAGACATGTGCATTAATACTATGAACAGACAGAAACAAGATGCTTTAAAATTTTGAAATGTAGCAAATAGAACTTTTAACTCGAGTATTATTGAATTTCTGTAACCAGCATTTCTTGTTACTCGCCAATTTGTTTTTTTTTTTAACATTAACCGAGAAGTGGCATTCATGTAAGCCATTTGTGATGCGCTACATAATTCTAAGGATCTCATTTTGCATCTCAAAGATTACTTCTTCTCCTCTTCCTCTGCCCTGATTATCTTCCTAAGTTCACAAGATTTGTCTTGATTTGAACTGTTTTCTGCAACAGTCAGAATGGAAAATTCAGTTATGGATATGCAAGCTCTCCAGGGAAGAGATCTTCCATGGAAGATTTTTATGAGACAAGAATTGATGGTATTGATGGAGAGATAGTTGGTCTTTTTGGAGTTTTTGATGGTATTTCTCTTATGCTCCGTGTTTCTTCATGTAGACATATACATAGCAAGATTACGAGGCCATTGGGAATTGCATTCCAAACTGCGTTTCACTAAATTTTGATTTTTTTTTTGCTTAAAATTAATATTTTTTTAATGTTTTTGGATCGTTTTGATGTGCCAATGTTAAAAATGATTTTACAAAAATGAAAAAAAAATTATTTTGATGCATTTCCGAGCGAAAAGCACTTTGAAAAGCAACTGCTATTACACTCCCACACACTACCTTCATTTTCAGGATTGTGTAATGCAATAGAGATATGACGAGGGGAACTTTCCACTAAATGCATGATTCAGCAATGTTAGTTTGATTAGTAACTATAGCATCCTACTTGCCACTAATCTCAGTAATTGTTGGCGTGTGACAGTTATTAGCCATGCAAGCTTGTTGTCTGATGTTGTGATTCTCCATAAATACCTTTCGCAACTTCTTGGGTCCATTTTCTCCTTTACATGCCATGTAGTGCATTATTTTCTGTCACTGACATGTTGTATCCTCAACTAAACTAGTATCTAGAAAAAATGAGACCATCATGCTTTCATTGACATGTTGCATCCTCACTAAAGTAGTCACTAGACATAATTGAACTATCAAGTCTTAGCTCATGCTGAGGTGGTCCACACCACTTTGTTATGCCATTATTTAGGTCAATGATTAATCATGCCTTCTTTTTTTTGTATTGTTGCTAGCTAGTTGAAGCGTAATATAATCATGGCATATTCTTTGCAAGAATTTGCCTTTTCAGATTTATGAGAGATAATGAAGCAAACTTTTCTGGTATGGGTTTTCAGGTCATGGAGGTGCACGAGCTGCTGAATATGTGAAACATAACCTTTTTAGCAATCTGATCAAACATCCAAAATTTATTTCTGACACCAAATCAGCTATAGGTATCTCATTTCCTTAGTGCCAATGTTCCTTTTTTTTTACAATTTTTAATTCCTCATTCGAAGAATCTGATGTTTAATTTTGAATTGCTCCCTCTTTCGGCAGTTGATGCTTACAATCACACAGACTCTGAATTTCTGAAATCAGAAAATAATCAGAACAGGGATGCTGGATCAACTGCTTCTACAGCTATTCTTGTTGGTGATCGTTTGCTCGTCGCTAATGTTGGAGATTCCAGAGCTGTCATTTGCCGGGGTGGTAACGGTGAGACTCACAATAGTTGTATAACCTTTGCAACTTCTAGGATTCTTTTCATTTTTTCAACATGTGATGCATTTTATGAAATCGCTACCACCAGTTTGCTTTTGTTTTTTTTTTTGGTTTAAGTTGGCTATTGCCAAGAATTCCAAACAAAATTTTCAATTCATAGTCATCCGACACTGTCTAAAGAAATGATATAGCATAAGGCTACATTGCTGTTGTCAAGAATTAGAAAGAATAATGCAGAAGCAGAAATGATGGCTGAAATAGAATCTTGGTTATATGAGTAGGTATCACTTCACTCGTTATTGGGAAGCCTTAATACAAATCAATGTGAACCTTTAAGATGCGTACAAAATCGTTCTTTGAAATTTGGAGAGCTCAATCTGTGAGCTTCAGTTATAGTCCCAGGGTGTTTTTTTTAAGAGATTAGTGCAAAAGATTTGCCCATTGTAAAGTTCTATAGCATGTGTTTGATTATTGATGGAATAAAAGTGTATGCTATGGTAAGATGTAATTTATAAAGTTCAAGAAAATTTAGTATTGGCCTGTTAAAGCAGGACAATGACAATGAAGCAATACAGATAGAAAGAAAACCAGATGCTCTGGGATGGAGCATTATAGATTATTTTTTTTGATTACTGGGGTGTTGACTGTTTAGTTGTTAATAATTAAGTCAAACTATCTTGCCATTTTCTTCAGCTATTGCTGTTTCCCGAGATCACAAGCCAGACCAGACTGATGAACGACAGCGGATTGAAGATGCTGGAGGATTTGTCATGTGGGCAGGTAAGGACTTCACCCAGCCTTTTGTTTTAAATACTTACTGAAAGCTTTTTGGCGATAAATTCTTATGATGACTGAAAACATAATGATAGGTACTTGGAGAGTTGGTGGCGTCCTAGCTGTCTCCCGTGCATTTGGTGATAGGCTTTTGAAGCAGTATGTTGTTGCTGATCCAGAAATCCAGGTCTGATTCTTAATCTATTCAAAGAGCAAGGGATGTAGGAAGAATGGTTGACAGTATTCAAATTAAGATATATCTTAAAAGGATAAACCTTCCAAATTTTTGAATCTCATTACTCGTGAGCACATATACGCTAGCACCTAGATGTTTACAGTGGTGTGTTTTGGAGATAGTAATTTATCCACAAATGCTTGAATATTGCTGAAGTGTCGTTGCATTTTAGGGTTCTCGAGCCTTGTATTGCTTTTCTCCTCTCCATCTCACTTTTGAGCATGTTTTAGCCACTGACATTCTCATGGAAACTGTAGGAGGAAAAGGTTGACAGGTCCCTTGAGTTTCTCATCCTTGCAAGTGATGGATTATGGGACGTTGTCACAAACGAGGTTTGGAACAATCTCTTTTTGTTTCCTTTATGCTTTTATATCACGGGGTGTATTGGTTTCCTGTATTCTTTCTTGCAAATGATCTGGTGTAAACTGGCCTTTAATGCAATTTAATAAGGTTTTTTGCTTGTGAAAATAAAAACAAAGGATGGTGTTTTGCTGCTGCCATCACCATCTGATGCTACATCCTTTCTCCTCAGGAAGCTGTTGAAATGATCAAGCCGATCACGGACCCAGAGCAGGCAGCAAAGAGGTTGTTGCAGGAGGCGTACCAGAGAGGAAGTGCAGATAACATCACCTGTGTTGTCGTTCATTTCTTGGGCAATCAAGGCGCTACATCTCACGGTGGCTCCGTGTGAGCGTGCTGAACTGGTGCTATGCTAGGTTTTTATTCTGACCAAAGGATAAATATGGCCAACATTAAATCATGCGGTGCAAAGCCAATCATGATAATAGCATCGTATTATTTTCAAGGATAGATAGATGATAGAAGTCAATTGGCTGCCAAAGTGTATTGCATGCTTTAGCTTACATAATCGTGTCTTTGAGGTAGCTAGAACTGTGCACTTGTGAATCTGTAAAGAGTCTGAAGTCTTATGTTTTATCCATTTCATCCGTCTGCTGTAAATGCGGTTCGATACTCGTTTTCTTTCTCTTGCTAATTGCATCTCTGTTTCGGTTTTGCTCCGCCGCCCGTCTGAAGCCTCTTGCTCCTTCTCGACCGCGCGCAGTCTTAAACCTGTTATCAATTTGTCGAATTGAATGAGTTTATGCTGCCAAAAAAATACCAGTTAGAGGATGCTTCATCCTTTATGCCATGAAAAGTCTGTGATAGGCAGTTCAAAGCGAAGGAGAAAAGGCCAGTTGTTCTGGACTTGCTAGCTTAAAAATTAATTCCTCAGCTTCATTTTCCTCCCCAGCATAAAATCATTTTAATACTATTTATCCAATTTTAGTGTTTGGAAAGCTTTAAGCAACATAACTAAATAAATAAATAAAAGTGTGGTTTGCTTCCGAATTGACCGTGAAAAATTTAATTGCGGATTCAAATAAGCTGCCAATGACAATACCACTTCCACCATGTTGGACCTCAACTGGAAAGGAAAACGAAAAATAACATTAATGTAATTAATTAAGGATGACGTGAACTCAATGCTTTATGGCAAGAAGAAAATAAGGCGTGCGTAATGCTGCCTAGTTTTATGAGATGAAGAGAGGACTCAGAACAGCAGTAAAGCAGGCTCGGCAAGGCAAAATCTCGCCATTACGTCCGGCGAGCGAACATATATAGTATCATCATCGTCCTCCTCTTATATGATAGATAGCTGACAACAATTGAAGAAAAACAGACACACACACAGAGGGAAAGAGAGAGAGAGAAGCTGATAAAGAGAGCAAATCAGCTGTAATGGTGAAGAGCGAAGAGGAGCATGTTTAATTTATAGGCATGAAGCGTGCGTAATGCTGCTTAGTTTTATGAGATAAAGAGAGGACTCAGAACAGCAGTAAAGCAGGCTCGGCAAGGCAAAATCATGCCATTACGTCCGGCGAGCGAACATATACGGTATCATCATCGTCCTCCTCTTATATGATAGATAGCTCACAACAATTGAAGAAAAAAAAAACACACACGCACGCACACACAGAGGGAGAGAGAGAGAAGCTGATAAAGAAAGCAAATCAGCTGCAATGGTGAAGGACCAAGAGGAGCTTGTTTAATTTATAGGCATGAACTTTCTAAGAGGACAGTGCCTCCAGGTTATTTAATTGCGAGCTGGAGGTCTTTTTTTTATGAATTCTTTGCCTTGCTCACCAAGGGTTTAATAATTAATTATACATAAAGTGTACAAGAAAGCACATGAGCGTCTGCCTAATACTGGTCACAAAACGACTAATGCTATGCTTGCTAACCAAGGCATGAATAACGTGGGGGGAAAAATAGTGATTTTAGCTATTAGTTGGGGAATGAACATTTCTTTCTTATTAAACTATTCTTTAACCATATTTTATACATTACAAATTAGTAATAAATTCTATTTTATCTAGTTTTTAGCATACCACTAGTTTGTGCTTCCACGCTGTATTTAAATTTTTTAAACATAAAAAAATATTCAGGTCTCAAGAAATTTTTTGGTATTTTTGTTAAAATTTAAAATACAATCGTTTTGATTTGTTTTTCATTAAGATATTTTTTTTAATGTATCTCTTGTTCATCTTACTCAACACAATATTTTTAACCGAAATCATTGTTTCTATTTAAAAATAAAATAAAAAACCAAAAAAAAAAAGGAAAAAAGGAAAAGAAAGCAAAGGGATAGACCTAATACCCAGCCCATTATTAGGAGACCAGGCGCCCAAGACCATGCTTCAATTTGTATTTTTGTATTAAGGGGGGTGAACGAGACAACATGTCATCGGTCACAATTTAGCAAACATGCATGCTCCTAGTTGGATACAAACCAAGGGCTCACATTGATTTGATTTGTGATCACCTCACATTTGTCTCACGTGCGCTAACCACTCCAACTACAACACGGAATTGGTATAAGATAATTTAAAAAACATATTAAGATGTTTCACTGTTCATATAAATAATAAAAAAATATTTTAAAAAAATAAAGATGCCAAAATATACCAAACATGCTCAAAATGCCTATCCGAACACAAACCTAGAACTTGAAACGAAAAGAATCTGCTTTTCAACATCTTTATTGAATTGTACTATGATGTTTTTTCATGATCTTCGTTATTTACAAAGGCATGGTCCCTATCTACCCACCCGTGACCATTTAGGAGGAAAGTTGTCATATGGTATTAGGGTTAGTCGCTACGAGCACAGATTTTGAAGTCCTGTTTAATGGGCTTATATGGCACAAAGAAGAGCTTGCAGAGCTCCGGCCAGACCTTCAAAGAAGCCATTTGAACGACAACTCCAAATCTTATTAAGGAAAATGTTGAGCAAAATTATTACATCTCTTCTTTGTGTTCTAGTTTTTGTGTGTGCAAGTGCTTCGCTAGTTATAGGTTTTTGTTCTATCCTTGGAATCGTATTAGCTCGATAGAAACTGAATCGAACACCATTTCAAGGTTAGGGTTCGAGGGATTACTCCGGTCTCCTCTTCCATAAATCTTCTAATTTCAAAACTCAAAATTCTTACTAAAAGAAGATTTGAATCCGTGACTCTTCTCATGAGTTAGAATCATATTGGTCAAAATTTGGTTATAGTTGGAAGCTTAATTGTTGCATGGAGAGTCTTAGCTTCTTCTTTTTTTTTTTTTTTTTAATGTATTCTGTGTGCGTTTCGATTTAATTATATTTATATTTTTTAAAGTGTTTATTTAATCAACGCACATCATAATTTTGCACTAAATTTAATAAAAAAACTCCACTGTATTTGCAAAAACTAGAGCAATAAATTAAATCTCATGTCTAGACCTAACCTGCTGATTAAGAGAGTATGGAAAATAATTAAAATCTTGATTGAAAAAAATATAATTTATAATTTATTTTTTAAAACTGTAATTACAAAAACTATCGCTATAAATTAAATCTCATGCCTGGACCTAACCTGCTGATAAAGTATGGAAAATAATAATTGAGTTGTTGCTGGTAGGTGGCAAAATGCAACTTGTCATGCCAAATGAATAGACTAACTATTAAATTTTATAATAAATAAGAAAAAGTTGACCAATATAATCCATTCAGAATTTCATTAATTTTTTTTTAATTTAAATGATTTTATTTTGACTATTGTTTTAAGTTAATCTGAGTTAATCGTAAGCATGAGTTGTGGATCCACCTCCCATGGAGTTTAATAACTGTGATAGATAAAGCTCGAGCCATAATGCAATCATTTATTTCAGGGCATTCTTTGAAATTTCGGCGAGCAATCAACACAAGCCACCAAATAGATTGATACAGTGTCTATATCAACTACAAAGAATCTGCAAATTCAGACACTAATTTAATCACAAAGACTGTCCAAAAACATCGAATCCTGATTCGCAAATCTGTGAAATCAAGAGATGATTTTCTTCATCCCCATGATCTGATTATTTTATCAAGAAAATAACTTGCATCCACCCATAAGATCAGTGATTCTGATTTTGCCTCTTAAAATATAAAGAAAAAACTGTTCTTCCACATGCTTAAATTACTTTTTTAATCACATCAAAACAAAAGTTTAATCCGCCAATGGCATCACTGATTATGATCAAGGATTCTGATTTTGCCTCCTAAAATATAAAGAAAAAAATGTTCTTCCACATGCTTAAATTACTTTTTTAATCACATCAAAACAAAAGTTTAATCCGCCAATGGCAGCACTGATTTTGATCTGACCACCTTCCATGAAAGAGCCAGCCGACAACCCATCTTTCAGTTCTTCCTCAGCAATGGAATTGCCAGGAAACAGGAAGCTCATTCTTATCAAAAACAAAACTCATTACCACTTAAGAGCTGCACAAATTCAAGGGTCTCTAGCGCTCAGTACCATCATTACAAGATAGAAATCCATTCTACTTATATACAACACCACTGGTGGGCAACAAAGATTACAACATCAATCTCCTATACAAAAGGAGATACAAAAAAGACTTAGAATTATTGTTACAACAAGGAGGGAGTGATCACCAATGAGCTTGAAGCTCATCGGAACTCGCCAGTCTTCTTGCTAAGCAAGAGGAGTGAGGTCGACGAATTCGAATTAGGGAAAGACAAGTGAATTTAGAACGATGGAACGACACCGAATCCATAAAGACTGCTTCGATCAACCTCGACTTCAGTATCTGTACGTTTAGCGAACCTTCCTTTGATTCGTGGCCTTGTTTCGGCATAGGCTTTTCTTGATGCGTATCGAATTGTCTTCTCGAATTTTCTGTTCTTCCTCTTCTCTCTGTACCTCAACACCCTTGCTTCACGGTCAACTGCCGATAGTTGCACTGTCTGGTTTGCTGACTCCATTCCGTTGCACACTGATCTACTACAGTATGGGTTAGATATGTCTGTCAAGGTACTTCCACTTCCATCTGGTACCACTCCAACATCAAGAGATGAAGAAGAAACCTGCAGTGAAAGCTTACAAATTGAGGACTGGAGATTCATTACTTTATACTTTCTATAAGAAACAAAACATTCAATTAAGAAAACTTACACTCTGGCTCAAGGAGTTATAGCCATAGCCACCACCAAAAGACTTGGATCCAGTAGAGAAATCCAACTCATAGCAGCAATGATCATTGACCAAAGCAGGAGATTGAAATCCTAGTTTGTTACTTTGCACAGGCACCACCCCATCAGTAGTCCCTGAACTGTTCTGCTCTTGCACTTCCACTTTTGGATCCACATACGGATCCAAATCCAAATACGGATCCATTTCCGAACCAAACACATACTGACCGGTATTCAGATCCATACTATCCACCCCCTTAGTAGTCCCCCCACCCGGGTTAGGCAACAGCCACGACTCCGCCTCTGCCTCCTCCCTGCTAACATCACCACGACCACCATCCACTTCATCAAAGTACCGATCCTCCAACAAGTTCACGGCTTCCCCACCGCCGTGCACAGTGGAGGATGAGTCGAAAAACGGAGTGATAGGGACACGCTCGTGCCGACTAGCTAGAGGGTTTGCTGAGTGGATGTCACGGTCACAGGTAACACAGAGAGCAGCCGCGTCTGCCTTGCAGGTGAAATGGGCTGGGGCTTGCTCACAGACTTCGCAGACCGAGACACGCGCGTGGCGAGAGGCAAGCTTGTTTGCCGCGTGGATTTTGGAGTCGCAGCTGATGCATAGAAAAGCTGAGTCAGCTCGACAAAACAACGTTGCTGTTGCTGACTTGCATGAGTCACAGAGCTTTGAAGCCATTGAGGAAGAAGATGAGGAGGGCGAGTACGGAGACTTTGAAGCTTCTCTTCTGTAGTGTTGTGCCTTCGTCGAAAAAGTAGGAAGCCTAGTTTTGTTGGATTGGTGGTGCTGTGGTAATGGTTTACTGTCGTCTATCTAGTGGGATCCTGGAGATCTAAGGATTGACAAATAGGAGATCGACATGTGGATCGAGCTTAGCCAAATATAAAGGATTTCGATTGGGTTTTTTTTTTTTACTTTTTATCCGTTTCTTTTCATCCGTGGCTATTAAAATATATATAAGAAAATTACTTCATCAGTTTTTTATTCCCAATACTTACTTGTTTTTTTAATCATAGTTGTTTGTAAAAGAAAAATTCTCAAAATTTTTATTTATAAAAATAACTCATTTTTTCATAATTATTAATTAACCTCCTAACCTCCTAAGAAATCCTATTAAAAATTAAATTAACTACAACTAGTTATTTTTATTGATAATTATTAATTAACCTACTAAATTAATAAATCCTATTGAAACTTAATTTGACTGCAACTAATTATTTCATTGATAATTATTATAAATATTAATTAACCTTAATAAGTTAACGAATCCTGTTGTAAATTAAATAGATTGAAACTAATCATTTTCATTAATAATTTATCATAATTATTGAGAATATAATGACTTAAATAAATTATTTTTTAATTTGTAGAGGATAAATATTTATTTAAATTTTAAATTAAACTAAAAAACTTTCATGAGATGTAAATTAAAATAATTTTTAAATTAACATAATTATTGATCGAAGAAAAAAAAAATCACAACCTTCATGAGAAGTTAACTCCTTTATCTTCTAAAAGTCAATTCTCATGATTTATTTCTAAATACTGTTAAGTACTGCTTTGGAATTAGTTTGTCCATATGAAAATAAATTTTCATATATTATTTTATAATAATTATATTGTAAGTGCATGTTCAATATATGATATTTTTTATTTAAGAATGCATTAAAATATATTTTTAAAAAACATTAAAAAACATTAAAAAAATATAATTTAAAATAAATATATTTTTAAAGAATTATTAAAAATAAAAATTACCGCACAGAAGGGGTCAATTATGTGTAGAGGTAGAGCCCACGGGAGAAAGGAAGCGTTTTCGGCGTTTTGTTGGCGAGCATGAGAGGAATAGTGAAATTATTATGGGAGGAGGGAGGGTTTGAATAATGTGAGCGTGGGGGGGCCCAGAGGGGAAGGGCAAGTTGATGATGTTCGAGAGGGATCTGCAGAGAGGGACTTCGGGGTTAGCTGGCATGCCCTATCCTATCCTCGAGTTATGGGCAGAAAGGAGAGGGGGGAGTGTTAGCATGTATTCGGAGACTATTGTAAATAAATGAAACCGTGTGGCCGTTGGATGAGAATCATGAGATTGAGACCTGCGAGCATGTTGGAGAGTTGAGATTCAAGGGAGATAAAATAAATGGTCCGAGACTCCGAGGAAAGGTTGCAAATTTGCAATTGACTAGTATTCAGAAATTAACGTTTGGGATTGATTGTGCGAAAAATATATTAAAATAATTCCTTTTATTTTATCATTGATATATTAACAATCATCAGAAAATATTAAAAATATTAATTTAAAATTTTTTAAAATTAAAAATATTTTTTAAAAAACAAAAAAAAACAGTTATAAACTCACTCCCAAACAATCTTGAAAGGGAATTCGAAGGAAAGTAAATGGCATGCCCTCCTTGTGATCTCCAAATAACCGAAGAGAAGTGAGAACAGCAATTGCTTCTAGCAATGAATGTTGTTAATAAGAAAGTGCAAAAAATACTCCATGTTGGGTTGTCGAGGTTCAAGTGAATCCTCTTTCCTCACGTTACCATTCTGCTACTTGGACTTCGATGGGATGGATGTAAACAGATCTCGGACTGAATCTCGAATATCTTTTTTTCACTTTTATTTTCCTCCAAATCACTTAATGTGTGCGCAACTTGCTATCTCGGTATCCTAAAGCCCAGCGAAATATTAATCTGAAAAGTACGGCCACACCGCAATATCAAACTACA
>Ga0307507_10009817_pt1 | contig 12618 bp, 3 predicted proteins | sample 7_EM_MG_FD_207223 | JGI IMG/M metagenome (GOLD analysis project Ga0307507, IMG submission 207223) | Populus trichocarpa ectomycorrhiza microbial communities from riparian zone in the Pacific Northwest, United States - 7_EM | ecosystem: Host-associated > Plants > Roots > Unclassified | place... | reverse complement strand
ATCCGTAATAAAATCTATAGCGTAATATTACTATAGCTTACTAGCGGGGGGAACTAATTTAAGTAAACCCCATAGCTTATACCTTTAGATTTTATATACTTAATACTTCTTATAGTAGCTAATATACTCCTTTACTTCCTACTTAAGCTTTAGCCAGTAGTATTTGCGATAAAGTAATTCTACTATTTTAGCTTAACTATAGTAGCCGCTTAGAGGATTATCGTAATTCTTTATAAAAATCTTCTGCCGTAGATTTACTACTTATAGCACCTAAACCTTACTATATCTACGCAGTAGGCCTATTAGGTCTAGTTCCTAATAGTAGCGCTTAGTAGCTTCCTTTCTATTACGTTTCTAGTTTACTTCCATATAGAAGGTAGTATAAGAGGCGTCCCTCTATTATACCTTACGGATAAAATCCGTTAACCTTTTAGATAGTTCCCGGATAAAAGCTATTTTATCTTATACTACTCTAAGTATAAGACTAGATATTACTATAGATCTAATAACCTCTTTATACACGTACGTTAGGAAGGCTACTACTAGGTTAAAGTCCTTTAGTTATTATAGGGCTCTAAGTTCTAATTGCTCTATAGCTTTGCTATTAGTTTAAGAAGATAGCTTAGTAATTAGAGGTAACGTATTACTAGGTTCTAAACTTATATTAGGGACGTCCTATATAGGTATCTTTAGACCCTTATTAGTAATAGACTAAGTACTAGCCAAAAGATTACTAGGATCTAATAGAGCTTATACCGCCTAAGACTTAGTACATAGAGCTATAGGTACTTAAGTATTCTATACCTAGAGCTTATTCTATAATATAGGGTATAAGATATTAATTATCTATTTTCCGTCTCTTGTTTTAAAGCCTTTAGTATAGTCTAGCCGTCGTAACGGTCTATTAGTAGGGTTATTCTCTCCCAGCTTATATTCGATCTTAAAATTAAATTGCGTAAGCTTCTCTACCTATCTAGCTTATTAAGGTATAAGCTCCTTTATAGTTATAAAGCAGCGTAAATTATAATAATCTAAGAGTATATAAGTAGTATAACTCGTATATATAAGGTAGTGTCACTACTATTTAAAGTAGTCGACTATAGCTAGTAGTTCCTTATTATAGGTATAATACTTAACTTTAGGCCCCTAGAATTTTTTACTATAAAATACTACTAATCTCTAGTAGAGCTAGGTAGCGTCTAGATCCCTATTAGGTTATAGTAGGATACCAGTAAGGGCGAAATTCAATATATTAGTAATTACTATTAGTAGTTAATCTAGGTTAAAATGCCGCAGTACTAGAGCTTCTGTAAACGTTTTACGTAGCTTTTAAAAAGCTTCTTAGACCTTTCCGGGCCATAACTATAGTCTGTACTATTTAGTTAATCCTTTCTTAGTTTTCCTCCTTACTACTTTTAAGCCTTTTACTCCTTAGGCCGGGTTTTAGAAAGCTTCTATAATATAATTAGATAAATACTGGGTAACATCTAAGTAGTTATAGATAAAGCGCCTATAGAAATTAGTAAAGCCTAGGAATACTTAAATATCTTAGTAGCTCTCTAGCTCCGGCTACTCTTAGATTGTCTATACCCGTACTAGGTCTATAACTACGCCTATAGGCATTATAATATAACCTAGGAACTCGACCTGCTTAGTATTAAAGACGTACTTTAATACTTTAGCGTAGAGGCCCTAATTATCTAAGCGTTCTAGTACTTCGCGGATATACTATTTATACTAATCCTCGTCTTCTAAGTAGATTAGGATGTCGTCTAGATAGATAACGTATATACGATTAACTAGTCCCCCTAGGGCTCTATAAATATATAACTGGAATATTATAGGCGTATTAGCTAGCCTAAAGGGCAGTATATAATACTTAAAGTGGCCGTATTGGGTTTTAAAAGCAGTCTTCTACTTATCTCCTTCTTTAATGCGGAGCCTATAATAGGCGTCTTATAGATCTAGCTTTGTAAAGATCTTCGCCTTAAATAGTTGATCTAGTATTTTACTAACTAGTAGTAGTAGGTAATGGTTCTTAATTGTAACTTTATTAAGACTGCGATAGTGTTACGGAGTAGGCACGAGCCGGGATACAATGCACTAAACGAGGTAGTAATTGAGAAGGCTACGTGCACGTAACTATGCGTGGTTGATACAAAGACATTGGATAAAGAAGAAGAGTCTTCGTGTGCCAGGTACAAGGTATAAATAGGGGTTGTAGGGGAACGTGCGTAGGTGTCTCGGGACGAACGTGAGCACGGGTCAAGAACGTCAAAGACGCGCAGAGACGTGAGAACGAGTGAGTCCCGTGACAGATAGTCTACATATAGCCTTATAGTACTATCTAGCTTTAGGATAAAGAGGATCGATACGCCTACTAGCAACTTACTAGGCTAAATATATCCCTTTTCTAGTAAACTATTAAGGTACTCTCGTAGAATTTTAAGTTCTTTATAAGAGAGGTTATAAATAAGAAGGTTCAGAGGTATCTTACCCTCTTTAAGATTAATTATATAATTATATTTTAAGTTTTACGTAAGGATATAAGCTCTTCTACTTAAAAATACCCCTAGTAAGTCCCTAAAGCCTAATGGAATTTTTAATAGAGTAGGGTTATATTTATCCTTTGCGTTATCGTTAGGTACGTCCTAGAGCTCCCTTAGGACGCCCGCGGGCAGCGTTATACGCTCTAGTAGTTACTCGTATATAGATACTACTGTATATTAAACCGTTATATACGGTAGCTAATAGATGGTAGGGAATTCTTTAACGCAGCGTTTAAGGTGCCGTAGTATATTCTTTATATACTGCTTAAGCCAGAGTAACTTATAACGATAGAAGTATCTTATAAGGTCTTTAAGATCGCCGCCTTCCTACCGTGTCTCCGCGACCTATTCGGCGGTTCCCTATAGGGTATCCGTTATAGAGAGGTTTTCGCCTATACTAGGCTCTATATCTATCTTGCTATAAAATAGGGATTAGATCCGATACTCCTTTAGGTATAGAGTATATACTATTTTATCTAGGGCTATATTCTCTAAGATATCTTTTAAGCTTATTAGTAATATACGCCTATCTAACTTAATATTATTCTACTATTTAAAGGTTTCTATTTTAAAGCGTATCTTAGAATCTACTTCTATAAGCTAAGAGTATTTAAAAATAAGGTTATAACCTATAAAGTTAGCTACTTAGAATAGCTGCGGGTTAACTACCTTAGTATAGTTATATAATTGGCTACTAATACTATAAGCTTGTAGGCATTATATAGTTTAATCTAATACTTATCTAGGAAGCCTATAATAGGTTTCCGCTACCTTAGCGATAGAATAAGTTCATACTCTTTTACTAAATTATATTATATAAGATTATTTCGGCGCTACTATTATATAGCGCTTAGAACTAGTATACTTTACCTATAGGGAGTACCATTTCTAGTTTAATAGTAATATAAAGTGTCTTTCCTTCTATATTTCACCCTAGCTATAGCTAGAAGAGGTCTATAACTATCGCCCTACTTACTCTTCTAATAAGCCTTACCCCTAGGAAAGTTTTTTTTTTACTTTTTAGAGTATTCTTGTAAGGGTATTAGATAGGTACTAAATAGGCCCTAAGAGTTTTTCCTACTACTTAGGGTTTCTAGCTTTAACCCTTCTAACGTTCTATTTTAGAAATACTTCTTTAAAGCTTAAGTCTGCCCTATATTACTACTAGAGTGCCCGCGCTTCTAGTTACCCCCTAAATTTCTACTAGAAGAGATCTGGTTCCTTACCACGTCCTTAGCGTTTAGAACCGCTCGTTTAAAATTAGTATATATAGTAATCCGTAATAGGGCTCCTACGCGCTTTATTTCGGTATAAATTATTAGCTTAATTCTAGCCTAGATAAATCTAGTTTTCTATTCTTAGATACTACCGTCCTCGTTTTTAAAAGGTTCTAGATCTATTTATTAAGTGCGAGTTTCTATAAAGTTTATAAACTAGCGGAAATCGCTAGTATTACGCTATATACTATTCTAGAATTGTTCTGCGTTATTATAATATATAATGTATAGATCTTAGGTCTAACCTTTTAAGAAGGTATATAGCTATAACTATATAGTAAACTACTCTTTATTAAGCCAATTAAGCGCAATCTAGCTTAGTAATTAGTCTTTAATCTTACTAATAATCTATTAAGTACGTTCTTTAGTATTATTTTATATTATTAGTATCTTAAAGAAGTTATCTACCTTATAAATATAATTGTCTAAGTACTAGGCGCTAGGTTTATAGCCAAGTTCTAAACTACTAGAGGCCTTAGCTAGTCAGTCTATATCCTTCTTCCGTTTACTACGTAGATGCCTCTCTAAGTCTTTTATACCTCCTTAGGTAAATACTAGGTAATCCCTAGAAAGCCCTTAGCCTTAGCTAGGTTATAAATTTTTTTTATCTAGCCTAAATTAAACCTTACTAGACTTAGATCTACTCCTAAAGGTTTCTAATATATTTATTAGTAGTACCTCCCCATATAGCTTCCGAGAGCCTTATAATAGCTTTCCAATATCCTTCTTAAAGAAGATTAGTATAGGTGTTAGGCCATAGAGACGCACTGGCCGTAACCGGCTTAGCGCAGGCGAAGCGCAGGCGAGACGCCTACAAAACGTAGTCGCCCCGCATCAGAGAACAGCAGAATTCAGTTCTACAGTTCTACTTCATTAAGAACCAGATACTTATTTGTATTCCGTTACTGTTGTTATGTTACTATATACCCTAAGGACCTTGGCGTCCTAACAGTTCTAAATTCTTATCCCTTTTTAGGGGTAGTGGCCCAACAACACCACGGTCTGCTAAGGCCATGACTACATAGCGGCAACCCTCTGTTAAGAAGACGACCTATATTTATCAACTATATTACAGCCTATTAACCTAATGGCGAGACGTGGGCGTAATACTAGCGCAGTATGTAATACTAGCGCAGTGCGTAGTACCGAGTCTGGGGAACGGCCCTAGAATAACGTGGGTGGACCCACATCCCAGACAAAACTGGAAGTTATGGGCGAAGGGGATATACAGGAAGAAATACAACGGCTAGAGAATGAGAAGTTATAACTCCTAGAGTAAAGAAGACTACAGTTGCTTAAGAAAGAGGTAGAAGTGCTAAGACAGCGTTAATACAGTAAGGTGATATTAACTCCCATTCCTAACCTATCTCTGCAACCTTAAACTATCCTATTAAAGTACTTAAATGGTAGCCAGATGCGTCTAAACCTTAAGTAAAGGGCTACTGATATAATGGGCGCTCTGTTAAAACGGGCCGTTAAAATAGAGAAGATTACTCCGTATTACGGCAAGAGTATTTAAGAGCACTAAGACTTCCGTAATAGCTTAAAGCTAGCATTCCACCTAGAGCACGACGGCTTTATAGATAAGAATACCAAAGTTACGTTTACTATATAATATATAAAGGGGACCAACCGAACCCTTTAGCTATAGTATAAAGATAACTATCTAGATACGTAGTTCACCTAAGAGGAGCTTATAGAATTCTTACTTAATTAAATTAAAAGTCCTATTAATTAAGAACTCTATATAGCCCTAATATATATAAGGGCAACGCAGCGAACTAATTAACCTGTAAATAAGTTTGCTGCTTACCTAACTACCTTAAAAGTATAAATTAACCCTCCTTATAATACAAAGCATCTAATAATATATCTATTTACGAAACTGCGGCTAGAGCTACAGCTTGCTATTACCAACTATTAAGAATTCCCTTAAACTTAAGACTAGCTAGTTTCCCTAGCTGCCCTATTAAAGGAAAACTAGAAGAGTATAAGCGCCCTATAGGGTAGAAGCAATAGACGCGCCACAAACTTAAATATAAAGACCACCCAGTTGGGTAACTTAGGGAAAGCAGACTCTAAAACCACTGCCGGTAACTTAATAGCGGGGCGAAGCAATACCGCTAGGGGTTTAACTTAGCCTAAAGAAAACTGCTTAAAATATAGGCAGCTAGGACATTGGTGGCCATAATATAAAGAGCAGCTACGGAATTAACTACCGCCTAGTAGCGTAAACGCTACCTCTATACTAGGAAAAGATAAGCGCCCTTAGACCCCCTTATAGCCATAGGGTGTAAGCTCTTACTAGATTATAAGGAAGCTATTACTATCTTAGGTAAAGTCCTCCTAAAGAAGACCTAGAAGGAGACCTTAGTAATGCTTAATATCAGTGCCGAAGTAAATATAGTTAACTAGTGATTTGCTATGGAGTGTAACTTTAAGACGCTAGAGTGTAGAACTGCCTACCTACTCCTAGTTAAATAAAACTTAGGTATATTGCTATAAGGCCTATAAGGTACTACTAAGAATAAAGGATAGCTGGGGCAAGATTAGGGAAGTAACCCTTATCTGCTATAGAATGGCTAACGCATCTCCTTCTATTACTATAGGTATGCCGGGGTTAAAGAAGGCCTAACTTCTTATTAACTATAAGGCAAAGACGTGGCGATGGAAGCTGGATGGCTTATCCCTATTACTATAAACCCCTAAAGGTCTTGCGGAGTCTCTTTAGACAGAATCTAGGGTCTTTACCCTATTAACTTCTAAAGTAATGCCTAGTAAATAAAATAACGGCAGCTTGCTGGTCCTCCTCCCGCAGTTAAAGGAAGTTAGCAATATCTTCTCCTATAAGGAAGCAGGAAAGCTACCCCAATACTACTAGGGCGACTATGCTATTAACCTAGAAAAGGGATAGGAGGCCCTATATAGGCCGCTCTATAACCTCTTAGCCAAGGAGCTAGAAGTCCTAAGGGAGTACTTAGACAACGCCTTAGCTAAAGGCTAGATCTAACTAAGTACTAGTCCTATAGGGGCACCTATCCTCTTTATACCTAAAAAGGATAGGAAGCTGCGGCTCTATATAGACTATAAAGGCCTTAATAAGGTAACGATTAAGAATTGTCTTATACTACTATTAATTAGTAAAACCTTAGACCGCTTAGCAGGTTCTAAGATCTTTACTAAGCTGGACCTAACGCATGCGTATTACTACCTTTGTATCCGTTATTGTAATAAATAGAAGACAGCGTTCTGTACGCGCTACGGCCACTTTAAGTACTTAGTTTTGCCTTTTAGGCTAACTAATAGACTAGCGACCTTTTAGGGCTATATTAATTGGGCCTTATTAGGACTGGTAGACGTCTTCTATGTAGTCTACCTTAATAATATTCTAATTTTCTCTGAAAATCTAGAGGAACATTGGCGCCACGTAGTAGAAGTGCTACGTAGGTTATAACAATACCAACTATATACAAACCTTAAGAAGTATAAGTTTAGCGTATAGGAGATTAAGTTCCTAGAATACATTATTAGCCCTAAAGGCGTAGCGATAGATCCTAGCTGGGTAGAAGCTATTACTAAGTAGAAGAGCCCTTAATCTTATAGGGATATCTAGGTCTTCCTATGTTTTGCTAACTTCTATTATTAGTTTATCTATAAATACTCTGCTATTGCGAAGCCTATTATTGATCTCCTAAAAGGAGCAAAGAACGGCTGCAAAGCTGGGCCTTTTAATTGGCTAGAGGAGGCGGAGTAGGCAATACGCCGGCTCTGTGACGCCTTTACGACGGCGCCACTCCTACGACACTACACGCTAGGCCTACTAACTTAGTTAGAGATGGATGCCTTAATGCAAGGCCTAGCAGTAATTATATTACAGCTATTTAAAGACGGCCTTTGGCATTTAATAGCCTTTTAGTCTAGGAAGCTTTTGCTAGTAGAGCGTAACTATAAAACCTATAATTAAGAGCTACTAGCTATTGTAAAGGCTTTTAAGCATTAGAGACACTATATTAAGGGGCTATTAAGCCGCCTAGAAGTGCCCTTAGATTATAATAATCTAAAGGGTTTTATAAAAGTAAAAGCCCTTAATAGATGGTAAGCCAGATGGGCTATAATACTAGCTGCCTATGACTTTATTATTAAGCATAGAGCGGGAAAAACGAACCCCGTAGACGCGCTGTTAAGGCAACCCTTAGGTGTAGGGGGTCCGCCAGAAAAAGATACTATGCTACTACTGCTCCAAAGGACTTTGGGAATGCAGGGCTACTAACTTAAGGTAAAAGTCCTATTAGGTGTATAGGAAAGCAAGCTTTTTATAGAGGTGTTGCTTTTATGGCTATAGGCCAGCGACCTAATGGAGGTACGCCTAGGTAATGTAGTATTATATTTTAACTAGGCAACCTATATACATGCTGTTAAGCAGCGTATAATAAGGACCTAAGTTAGAGAAGTAAGTACTTAAGAGAGTGCTTATAAGTCTAGTATGGAAACAGTCGTTAAGCTTATTAAAGGACTTTAAACTATAGATAACCTTATGCTATAAAAGCGCAGCGATAACTTAGATATAGCAAGACACTGTTAACGCGCCCACTTGAAGCTAGTGTGGCAGTTTAATTCTGCTGAACTACTTTATTACTATGGGAGGCTATATATGCCCCTAGACCTAGCAGTTTATGTAGAACTCCTATAAATCTACTATGATAATACCCTAGCCGGCCACTTTAGTAAGAAAAAGACCCTAGATCTATTCTTGCGCAAATACTACTAGCCTAGTATAACTATAGATGTTATAAGCTATATCTCTACCTGTAATCTATGCCAGCGTATACGTGCGCCTTAATATTACCCTTATGGCGAGCTCCAAGCGCTACCTTGCCTAGGTTAGCCGTGGCAGGAGATTATAATAGACTTTATTATAGGCCTACCGCCTAGTAGACGAGGCAATAAGGTGTATAATATAATATGCGTAATAGTTAACCGCTATACTAAGATGGCCTTATATCTACTTATAGTAAAAGCTATTACTGTAACCAAACTTGCGGATCTCTTCCTTAATAAAGTAGTACGCCGTTTTAGAGTCCCTAGAGGGATTATATCTAATTATAGTAGTATCTTTATTAGTAAGTTCTGGTTAGAGCTATGCTTTGCTGCAAAAATAAAATATAGGCTAAGTACGGCCTTTTACCCGTAAATAGACGGGCAAATAGAACGCCAGAATTAAACCCTAGAGTACTACCTCCGTATATTCTATAATAAAAAGTAGAACAATTAGGTAGGCCTACTACTGCTAGCTAAATTCGCCTATAATAATGCTAAATATAGTATAATAGGAATAAGCCCATTCTATGCCTGCTATAGGTTTCACCCGCGTTTAGAATATAAGGTTAAGGCGGATAATAGTAGTTCTGTTCTAGCCGCCTTAGAGCGGATTAAAAGAATATCCCTTAAATATAAAGCGCTGGCGAAATGCTAGGAATACGCTACTAAGACGTAGACAAAATACTATAATTGTTATTACTAACCACAGGTATATAAAGTAGGGGATTTAGTCCTACTATTAACTAAAAACCTTAAACTAAAAAGGCTAGGTAAGAAGCTTATAGCACGCTTTATTAGACCTTTTAGTATAGCTAAACTAGTTAAAAAGTAAGCATACTGGCTATATCTACCTATGTCTTATTATATCCATCTAGTATTCCATATTAGCTTACTAGAGCTATATAAATAACGTAAGGGCACTACTAGAGACCCTCTACTAGGGCCTATTAAGCTAGATAATAAAGAGGACCAAAAGGACTAGTATAAGGTAGAAGAAGTACGTAGAAGAAAGAGATATAACTAGACCCTATAGTACTTGGTTAAGTGGAAAGGCTAGCTAGAAGAATATAATAAATAGGTCCTAGTAGAGGATATTAATGAGGACGTAAAGGAGACGTATAATAGTTACTTTACCCTAAGGGGTAAATGGAAAAGAAAGTAGTAAGAGAACTAGAATAATTAAATTAGGATTAGGATTACGCCCTACTAGTAGGGCGATAATAGAATAACAGTGGAGTAATGGTAGAATGCTAATAGAAATACAAATATACTATAGCTCCATTAAGTCCCCCCTCTTCTTACCTCCTTTCTCTTCCTCCTTCTTCTTTTTCTCCTTATCCTCCTTCTCTCCCTCCTCCTTATCCTCCTTATCCTTCTTACCTTTATCCTCCTCTTTATCCCTTATAATAGGAGGCATATTGGCCTATAAGCACTGTTAATATACGCTACGCCGGTAAAATACCTGCGTTATAACACGTATTAAAGCACGTATTATATTAAGGATCCTTTTAAGGGTATAACAGATAGCCTATAATTCCTATACTTGGAGTAGAGGAAAATCTTCGCCCTTTAGGCGCTAGCGGAGACCGTGCTTAGCGCTAGCGCGCACTAAGGCCTTAATATCCTTCATGAAGGATTTCTAGGCGGCAGCGATGCGAGCGTTAAGGTTAGCTATATCCCCGCTAGTAACCCGGCGGCGCTCAGCCCTATTAATAAGGGTGAGTAGCTTATTTAGGCGGCCATAGAAGGCCTTAGGGACCTAGTCTTGTTAGCTATTGGAACATAAACCAATGCATATAAACTTACTACTTGGCACGACTTATTTAGTCGTTGGCAGTAACCGCAATTGCGGTTAGCCTGCTTGCCGTAGGTGGCCCACCTAGCAGTGGCTACGCGCTTGGCGTAGCGGAGGTAGATAGGTTCTAGTAAGGCTAGGGGAGCAGCTTGCAAGCGGTGTGGGAGCTTAGACAACGTCTAGTAGGATTAGCAACAGCTATAAGCAGGCATGGAGAATGCTTATAAAAGGCTTACCAGCAGGCGAACCGGCGGCGTAACGCTTGCGATTTATGATTAAGAAGAAATTATAAAGAAGGTAAGTCGTAGGCTAGACAAATTAAAATTAAATAGAAAGGGAAATCTAGTGTCCTACCTTAGGGGGGACTCCTACCTTTATAGGTCTCTATAAGGCCCTAGCGTTCTATTATCCTATTGTCCTATTATCTTATTGTCCTATTATCTTATTGTCCTATTATCTTATTGTCCTATTATCTTATTGTCCTATTATCTTATTGTCCTATTATCCCATTATCTAATTCACTTAAATTTAGTTGCACACTTTTTATTCAGCGAAGGATAATAATAGCGCTCCTATTGTATAATAGCATCGGCTAAGGACAGCCGCTTAAGAAGGGGGGGGCAATTATTAGGCCATAGAGACGCACTGGCCGTAACCGGCTTGGCGCAGGCGAGACGCCTATAAAACGTAGTCGCCCTACATCAGAGAACAGCAGAATTCAGTTCTACAGTTCTACTTCATCAAGAACCAGATACTTATTTGCATTCCGTTACTATTGTCACGTTACTATATACCCTAAGGACCTTGGCGTCCTAACAATAGGGCTCTTAACCCTCTAAACTTAGGCCTAGGGAAGCTCTAGCTATAGAGGTAGTATTAGTACTAGTAGCTAGTACGGGTTTCCCTATACGGCTTAAGTCTTAACTTAGTATTTAGGTTAGGTTACCTAAAGGGGTAGATCCGCTTAGCTCGTAAGCCGTCCATATACCGCTATTATCCTAATTATTCGCCGGTAATCCCCTAGAAGGGTTTCGGTTAAGTCCCTAATTAGACGCTTTAGTATATTCTTATATTTCTAGCTTAGGGGAAGATCTTAGAGTTATATCTTACGCCGAATCTTTTAATTAGCTTAGGCTAGGCTAGAGGGGTTCTAGCTACTTTTCTATAGTATTATAACCGTTATAGAGGGTATCTACATTTTCCTTAACGTTATCGGTAACTATAGGTATATAAAAGTCTTTAAACTCTTAGTGTATCTAATTACTAGGGCTCGCACAACTGTCTTACTTATAGTTTTACGCGGTTACAATTTCTCGCTATTAGAGGGACTTTCTTACCTTAACGCGACGGCTTTCTATAGGGAATCCGTAGGGTTTTCGTTTAGGGTCGTTGCGAGGTTTTAAGGAAGGTAGGTATAAATAAAAAATGTAAATAATAATCTAGTTACTAAGCTAGCTGCCCTTCTAAATAGAATATAAAGGATTTAAATATAAGGGACTTTATAGATAGGAGGCTATAAGGTATAATTATATAAATAGAATAAATTAAGAAGAGAGATAAATCCTTAAGGGATAAGGCCTCTAGGATTATAAAGACTATATACTATAGGGTATATGCCTCTAGCATGTAACTGGCGACTATTTAGGGCGTATCTATAGGCTATTCTAAAAATATCCTAAGGCAACCGCAATAATATCCCTTATACTTAGTAGAATTTAGTAGAAGTTACGGATATTACAAATATAAGACAATCTTGCAGTAGTAGGTAGAATATAGTAGATTGTGGTAGATTGTAGTAGAATATAGTAGGTAGCGTATATAAGGTAATATAGGGTAGTCCCGTAATATATATAATATATTATTAAAGGCTCTACTTAGGTCTAGGCTTAGTATAGATACTATATAGCCTAGGCGAGCTTACTATACCGCCTAGATATTAGGGGTAATTAGAAAAAGGGCTAAGAGGGTTAATTACTTTTTCTTTATACTTATTTATATCTATAGTGGTAATTCTTATACCTCTATAGCCTTTTATATACATTCTATAACTATCTTTTCTAAAAGCTTTCCTAATATATTTTTAAGAGTAATTAGTTAGTAACTTCCTAGAAAAGAGTAGTCCTTTTTATTTACCTTTCTTAAAATAACCATAATTAATACTTTATAGTAGTTTAGTAGT
>Ga0307507_10009816_pt1 | contig 12619 bp, 4 predicted proteins | sample 7_EM_MG_FD_207223 | JGI IMG/M metagenome (GOLD analysis project Ga0307507, IMG submission 207223) | Populus trichocarpa ectomycorrhiza microbial communities from riparian zone in the Pacific Northwest, United States - 7_EM | ecosystem: Host-associated > Plants > Roots > Unclassified | place... | reverse complement strand
TATGACAGAACAGTCCGAATTTGGAATGTGATGACGGGCGAGGTAGAGGCTGAGCTGAAGGGCCACACAAATTGGGTGAACTCTGTCGCATTCTCGCAGGATGGCAGCCGAGTTGTCTCTGGATCATCTGACAAAACGGTCCGAATTTGGAATGTGACGACGGGCGAGGTGGAGGCTGAGCTGAAGGGCCACACAGATTGGGTGAGGTCTGTCGCATTTTCACAGGATGGCAGCCGAGTTGTCTCTGGATCATCTGACAAAACGGTCCGAATTTGGAATGTGACGACGGGCGAGGTGGAGGCTGAGCTGAAGGGCCACACAGATAGGGTGAAGTCTGTCGCATTCTCCCAGGATGGCAGCCGAGTCGTCTCTGGATCGAACGACAAAACGGTCCGAATCTGGAATGTGACAACGGGTGAGGTGGAGGCTGAGCTGAAGGGCCACACAAATTGGGTGATGTCTGTTGCATTCTCACAGGACGGCAGCTGGGTCATCTCTGGATCATTTGACAATACAGTCCGAATTTGGAATGTGACGACGGGTAATTCTCAATCAATCGCTTCAGACATCACATTGCCCGACGGCAGTAGGGTGAATAGAACAAATCCTGGGCAATTCCACATTTCCTATCCCTCGCAGCAACCTACGCTCAGTATGAATTCATCTGCCCAGTTATTAGATGATGGTCACTGGATAATGGCCAGCCTCCGTGACTGCTGTATCCCCTCTCAATATCGCAACTTTCGCTGTTTTTCAGTTTGGGGCAGCCGAATATGTTTGGGGTACCCATCTGGCAATGTAGTTATTTTTGATATAAACGTGGCACTATGAATAGTATCAACGTGTTCTGAAATAATGCTTGCGTCAGAAAACTTAGCCTGAAGGCCATCATCTCGCATGGCATTAACGAGTCCAGTTCCTGCTTGTTAAGTCATTGTCTTGTTTAAGATGTTGTCAGTGCCTCCAACTGTTATGTAAGCAGAAAAACAATCCAAATGTCTTGTACGCATAAAAGTAGAAGGTACAGGGACTTGAGTGATTTGAATTGTGGGGCGGGAGGTTCTCACGAACGTTGTAAAGTATGAAAAATAAACCAACGAGAACAATTTGAGAACGAATAAATTTACGAAAATCAAAAGGAGAGGAACATCTAGAATCCAACAAGCTATTTGACTTACCTCGTAACGGCGGTCGTAACCTTCTGAACTGTTCCAGCTGCCCCCGCTGCCTTCATGTAATCCTCCTACCTCCTGTCTTCAATCTGGTTCTTGTCATTCCATGGCCCTTATGGTGCAGAGAATTTTCTGCCGTCACAGTACAGGCACAGGCGGGGGAGGCACAATGTCCCAAAACTGTACGAAGCAAAACGGGAAGGTGGGACGTATGAGATCGTATGACGGCCTGGCCTGTGGGAGAGTAATGCTCGCGATTCGAGCGGTTCATATCCGACACAGTATTCGAAAAGAAAAACTGGGTATGGTAGAATAGGGACTTACAGCTCGGAGGGGTCCAACTGGCAAGGACCAACTTTCTAAACGTTCGGAGTTCTACTTCCCTCAATTGGACGATTATGAACACACGAACTTCCTCGTAAACACATCCCGTTTGTGAAATCCCCGAACGGAGAACATCGGCTCGTGTGGGTGATGGTCAGAGTGGAAGATTGGGCTGTCGGCAACAGCAAAGTGTAATGCTCGGGGCCATTGTCTATACCTTACAATCGTAAGGTCAACTTGATCCCTTGATTAAAGATGAAGCAGAACATACCTCCGAAGAACTATCTGTCACAGAGACCTTGGTATGGGTATAAAGCTTTGGCATATAGGATGCGATGAGTGGGAGAAAAGGGGGCGGAAGGGAAAAGCTGAGGCCTGACGACGAGGGACCGTCTCGCCACTTTTAACTCCGGAAAAGGATTTAGAGACGAAACGTTCGAAGCGGGAGGATAGAGACTCACGATGCGAGAAATATATCATAATGACAAGATGAGATTGGCAAAGCCCATCTTCAAAACGGTTGAGCTCCGAAGGGCGATGCGAAGCCTGAGTCTCGGGTTGGGTGGAGGGTGTCCCGATGGAAAGGGATACAATGGAATGTTGAAGTGTAATTGTCGATAACGGGGATTCCAGTGAAAGAGGTCGTTGCTTCTGAAGTGGTGATGGCTGTTGAACGTTGAACGTTGAAGGACGGTGTTCTGAACTCTGCCGAACATGCAGTTATCTTCGATCTTCAACCGGCGCAGTGTGTCCACATTGGTTCTCGACAAGAATGCCAGGGTTGCGGTGAATGGTGGGGGTAGGAGAAGGGAGGGACGACGATGGCAACATCAGCCTCTGATTACGGAGGTTAGTTCACATTGGTGGGAACGAGCACGGCATAATAAACGCACCTTGAAAGGTCCACTGGCTATGCCATTCCTACACCATAACACCCTGAACGTGTAGCATCCTCGGAGCAAGTCTAAGATGCCGAAATTTCGAAGTGGAGCTTTGCCGGTGTAGCTCCGTTGTGCAGCACAGAGAGCTCACCTAAATTTTCAGTGAGTATTGACTATGGAATGTTTACTTCCGAAATCCACTTTTCTAAAAGACTTGACGCGGCTTACTGTTAGCGATGATTTTGGATCCTCTAGTGGTGAAGGCGTTGATCAACAACGATTTGATCATTGCGAGCGAAGCGAGCAATCATTCTCTAGGGGTGAAAACGGTGAACAAACAAAGCCAAATTTTACGGCGCAGAATTCTGAAGAAAAGTGTAGCTGGTTTGCAGGTCCTATTCCTTGCTCATTTCTCTTTCAATCTTGGTAAAATTACATATATGAGCAGGGGAAGCTGTATTCTTTACATTTATCGAAAAAAAACTCCATATTTTTCGTGTTTGAACTTGGTTTTGAGCTTATAAATGTGGTGCTGTTGGCCCCTCAGGTTTTGACAGCGGAATTGACAGAGAACGCTTGAAGAGTCGCCTTTGCTTCTTGGTACACTCGATGACCACATCGACTAGGATGGCGAAGCGAGCCTTGCCCTCGCAGAATGCGGATACATAATAATGTCAACCGTCGTCATCTCCGCTACAAAATTTTCTGCTCCATCACCTAACCTTTGTGCACTCAGACTTGACTCTTATCGCTCGCCCTAATACGATACACGTCTGTCTCATTTGAGGTAAGTGTCTCGTTGACTTGTCATCTCTGCGTCATCTTTTCTAGCTCACCACCTACCGTTCACGCACCTGCTCAAAGTTGCCTTGGGTGCTACATACGGCGCATTTCACCGAGCGAGGAAAACTGCCCTTAGACGCGTCCGCTCCCTCCCTCCCTGGGATCGTTTAACCATGTGTGACATCGACGCATACACATCATCAAGACCCGGCGACCTCCCTCAAGCAAAATATGAGCAGAGTGAGTGCCGTTTCTCTCCCAGAGTGTACCAGGAACCTTTTTCAAGGCTTCCATGCCCCGAAAGAAGGGGGAAAAGCGGTGGAAGGTGTGGAAGGTGTGGAAGGGGTTGAGTGGGGTTGGATAACGTTGGACTGGGCGGAGACGATATGGCGTTAAAAAGTGGTCAGAAGAACGTTGGGCTGACGCTGTTTTTGCCTTAGGAGTCAAATTTCAAGCGCTTCGTCGAGGTTGGGAGAGGTAGGTCGTTGTGGAAACATACTCTCGAGAAACAATTATTGATTCGGTTGAACAGTCGTCCTCCTCAAATCTGGCCCCTTCTCCGGAAAGTTTGTCGTTATTTCGGAGAATCATCGACGACAACCGCATATGTCTCCTCAGAATGCTCCCAGAAAGCTCACTAATCTCCATACAGGCCATCATCGACGGCCCAACAACGGGTGTTCTCCACCAATCCTACTCCTACAAGCACCTCACACTCACTCCCCTCAAACTCTCAGACCTGCCCCGAGGAGCTGGTACGAAAAAGGTCCGCAAAGAGGTCGAGAAAGAGGCCATCGTTGAGAAATGGGACAAGTCGAGTTGGGCGCAGAAGCGGGTCGCGGTGCAGAAAAGACGGGCGTTGACCGATTTCGGTCGCTTTAGCGTCATGCTGGCGAAGAAGCAACGGAGGGTTCTAGTCAGGAAGACGGTGGCGAAGGCCTAAAAGGTTTGAGGGGATACCAGGGCTGATAAAAGGGGTTTGTAGCGCATTTTCGTTGATGCCACGCAACACCAGCCTTTCAGTCCATCGCTCAGAATTCCCTTCTTGTCATTGGTCATTGTGGGGGGGAGGACGACTCACCGACCGACGCGGCGAAGTCCCCAAAGCCCTCGAAGACGATATCCAACAAACGATGACCAACAACAATATGATCAACGTCAACGGTGTCCACGACTGCCATCATTTCTGAGACGAACCTTTCTGCTCCGTCATGGCTGAGCCTAATAGGAAGGAACTAACAGGCGTCTTTCCGCTTCGTTGAGGTGAGTGGTCTCATTGATGTTGCCCTTGACCAACACCACTGACTACGAACCCAGGTTTGCCTTAGGTGCTGCCCACTGGTACCTTTCGCTGAGAAGGAAACCGCGCTCAGCCGGTTCCTCTCGCTCTCTCGGATCTTTGAACTGTGAATGTGTCCATCCATCTGATAGACCACAAAACTAACATGGGTCTCTTCTACAGGTCACGCACATACATGCAAATATAGTTGGCATCGGGTACATGAGAGGCGGGGCTAATGGGTAAATGTCTCTCAGACTCATCCAGCCCTCTTCTCGCTGACAACCTTGTCTCGCTCGTCATTCAGTGCCACCCAAGTCTCCTACTGACACATACCGGACACCGTCCATAATTTCCACCTTTGTGACGAAAACTTGAGTAGTATATATGCTGCCCGTCAGCATTTCAAGGGTCTTTACGACGAGCCTTGAAGATTACCTTTTGGATTTGTATGGTACGTCCACGCTCTAAGCACTAATCTGCTGACAATGCATTTGTTAGCACCGTACCATACTCTCAGACTCGATTCCGGCTCACGGGGGTACGCTCAGGTTCCTCTGACGATGCATCCGGGACGGTTTATGATGGAAAGAGGTTGGTGAGTTCTAGAAGAGAGGATAGTTGTACAGGAGGGTCAAGGGCGTTGGGGCTGTATCACAGGTACGTGTGTCTATTCTTCGAATGATCATTCCCCTGCTCAGACACCTTCTAGAACGGACGCCGAGGGCGGTTCATTAGCCCATTGACACTCCAGCACCATTCTGCCGGTCCATGCCCCGCTCACGCTGGCCTTTTGCGTAAAATGACCTACGCACGTTCCATGTTCAACATACGTCGGCAAGCCCTGCCAACTGTTTACTCCGTCTCGAAATTCTTCTCAAGCCGCCTATCCGACTTCGGAACCTTCACTCTCCCTGTCAACGAGATGCCCTTACCCTTCGAAATTCGAAATGCTGATTGCACAATGTACGTCTTCTTCCCTTTGGTACGGCTCCAACCCCTCTTGTTTTTGACAACAAGCTACTACGTTATCGTTTTGCAGCATCGATGATGTGACGGGGGGCCTGTCCTCCAAAGCATCAACATCACACTCGCGAGAACACCGTCCGATGTCTGCCGCGCAGGTGATGAGCCAACATCGATCCGAGAGGTACTGGTAGATCATTCGTTGTGATTCCTGGTCAGACTACCAAGCTCTCAGCGGCGACGGGCAGCAAAACATCCAGCACGCAGAGGATCAATGTCGCCATGTACATCTCAGAAAGGGGGAGTGGAGGAGGGCCACAACAACTCGAACGACAATAAGCGGCTCTGCCAAAGGGGGTGGTCGTGGATAGGGCAGTATGAGTCTTCCGCAGGGGACGCTGGTGGATTGACATAAACGTGGGCGATACCCCTCGTAAGCTAGCTCCTCACTGTGCGCCTATGTTAGTTAACGACGAGGATACCAGTATAAAAAGGAGAGCCGGAAGGAATGGTGCTAGCAGGTGTGCGTGACAGAAGAGCGATGAAGGGGTACCTACTTGTACTAAACGTTGGTAACGATCCAAAACTTTATCTGGCGACACCGGGCTTATGATGTTGGTCTAGGTACTGTACGTTGGACCATCCTTTAGATTTGCGGTTTTTATTGTGGGGATGCAAAAAGCTCATAGATTCATGACAATTGACCACCATCACAGCTTCAACCAATCATACACCAATCATATTTCCAATTTCGACTGCCTCTCCTCTTTCGTTCGCTAACTACATGATCCTGTGTACCGTACCGTATTTAGAATATACATCCATGTTGTCCGAAAAGCCAAGACATAAATTGACCGTGATGACTCGCCGAAACTGCTGTAGTAGACCGAATAGGTCATAGATGAACTGGAGACTATGGTCGTGGAGTACTTAACACTCAATGTCTTATGTTCTGAATTTGTTTTCAGATGAATGGGTGATGGCGGGGTAGAGACTCACAGTTTGAAGGTGTGCGATAAGTGACGAGATTCATGGCAATGTTGAGCTTTCTAGACAGGGGCGGTTAGTTCCAATTCCCTTGACCAAATGGGAGGTACGAACCTCCGACTTGGCCCGTCACTAACACAGTCTTCGAAGCTGGAGCGCCAGCTCATGTGAGGTCATGAACAGAGAGGGAGGTGCACAACGAGGAAGTAGAACCGCTTATTTCGATGTGAAAGTGTGTTGAGTTTATGCCATCGCAAAGAGAGAACGGCAGCTTGTCGCATATAGGTGCAAGAACCAGGGGGAACCGGATGGGGGGAGAGGCACTCAAGCAGGGAAGGATCTGCAGAGCAGTATCGAGGGTTCAATGATTGTGAAGTAATGTCGTCGTGATTCCTTGAATAACGGGTAAAGCAGGGTGTACCTCGGAGAAGCATCCGTAATTCAAGGCAGAACGCGGAATGAGTACAAGATAGAGGCCGTGTATATGACGTATAGAAGAAGAGCGAGAGGAAGCTGAGAGCATCACATCCGCGCATACGTCGGGGGAACATAGCGGATATTTATTTACCTTGTAATTGAGCGTGTGCCAGTGTCTGTATGCGAGCCTCCAAACGCCGCATGTACTTATCTAGAAGGTAAGTACGTGTGAGGGTTCCCAGGGGTTCCCCACTCTCAGAAGACCCAGAGACATCAGAAAATGCCGACGGTCATGACAGCGTCAAAAACCTAAACTTTCCCATCCAAACAAACGCAAACTTTACGCCACACGCATCCAAAACCCGGCGACCTTCCTCAAGCAAAGTATGAGCACAGTGAGTGCCGTTTGCCTGTCATAAGAATGCTCACTAATCTTCACACAGGCCATCATCGACGCCACAACAACGGGTGTTCCCCGCCAATCCTACCCCCTACAAATTTTGGTCGCCGCAGCGTCATGCTGGCGTGTCTAGCGCAAGTTAACCGTTCGATATTGCCGTCAAACGAATTGGAAACCTGAACATGAGCGGTCTATCCGCTGCCCATCAACCAATCCTCGTGGGATCCACGAGAAACGGAGGGGGAGTTTTTGTGGCTACGTACTCCACTCTCTTGTCGTTGAGATTTAGGGTAAGTGCCCCCTATGTTTGCCACATTCGAACCGCACGTCGTCTGACTGTCCGGCCTGCAGTTCGACTGGCATGCTGTACTCCCCTTAAACTCATCACGCGTCTCCGGAATATGTCCAGGCCGGAGGGCTCCTCTAACAATGTGTTCGGGACGACGAACGATGCAACATAACTGCTCGCGGATGGGAGAGGAGAGGCTAGTCGTCCTGTGGTCGATATTTTGTGCTGTTTAACAGGTGAGCTTAGGCATCCATGGTTCGAATGACGATCCCCGTTTGATGCCTCAACTACCAGGACGGCCCGCATATACGAACTCCTGGGGCGGTCGGCTGGCCCGTGCTTGTTGAGGATACTGTCATCCGGTTCTCCTCTCTCAGACCTTCCAGCTCCACCAACCCCTCGCCTTAACGACAAAAATCCACCACCAATTCAATACTTCATGCGCTTTCAAGCCCATTTGGAATCTTGAACACAGCTAAACACCTCACAACTTATGATCAACAGCGGAATATAGTGCTAGAGCTAGGGCGACGTCTAGCGAGCTGCGCCCTATTTTGGATGATGGTGTAAGAGCCAGCACATTGACGACGCCTGTCTTGGCATGTTGGCCCCCAAGGGGTGTCGTCTAGGGAAAGAGTCGCGAGACGGGAAGCAGCAGCCATTGCCGACGACAAGAATATGACGCTGCAAGTCCAGAACGGCGTAGAAAACGATCCAGCTCTCAAGAGAGCAAGGTTATCAAGTAGGTATCTCGCCGTTTCTATTCAATGACCACATCAACCTTCTTACCTCCATCGTCCAACGTAGGACCGGGATTCACATACGACACCGGCCTCAAAGATCGGCGGTGTCATTCTGTGAGGGTGGTTCACGTTCAAAACATCAAACATCAAGAGAAATGGAAGTCCCAGCGGACTTTCTTTAAGGTATGTACTCGTCGTCTCTTTCCGCAACCTTGAGCTAAATAATTTATATCATCAGAAGTGCGGGTGCGACATCAAGCACTGTCCAATACGCGGCTGTCGATAGTGTGCGTCCTTAAAGTTTGGGAGTTGGTCATGGAAAGAGACGATGAAAGACAACCTGAAACGGCGATCAACACCGCTTTGATCGACGTCAATAACATTGTCCTCTACCACCACCACCATCGTCATCTCCGCCAAATTTGCTAGCCCATCAGCACCCATCTTCGTGCATCTCTGACGTGGACTCGATCTACCTACACTCATGTTCTTGGGGGCAAAGTCGAGATGCGTTGCTCTGCTTGGCGCTCTCGCATAATGTAATTGTCGATGCTTCTAATGCACAGCGAGACTGGTGTGAGGTCCAGATGTCGATCACGTAGTATAAGCTGAGGCGATTCTTCCTCCCCCAGTTAGCCCTAACGCTGTGAAGAACGGGATCGTACTCAAAGACCATCCCCGACAAACCCTGTGAGTCCGGTTTTTGTTGTGTGGTTTTTCAGACTCTCGACGATGTATGGCATTCCGCACTCCTTCGATTTCGCGAGGAGAATAGGGAGGGGGAGAGACACGAGGATCGCGGCGACGGAGTGACGAGAAGAGACACCAAGAGACCCGACCGTAGAACTGCCGACATGTGTGGCATTGACTAAGTTCTTCGCGTAAACTTTTGGTGGTTGGTGAGTGAAACATCCTTCGCAACCGACTCTCGCTTCTTTAAGGTAGCAGACTGTACAAGTTTATGTCGAGCAAGCCGATGGCGTCTCATGTGGAGAATGGGAAATTGAGTCAATTGTGTTTTTAAGTATTCATACTTTTTTTCTTTTGACGGGTTTGCGTACACGGTGCAGTTTCTCGTAGGGACTGCTAGATGTACAAAGCGCGTTTTGCCACTACATAAACCTCAGTTGTATGTTATCTAGTATGTGTAAAATATTTTACCTACATAATGAAGTTTCGTCATATTTGAGTTGAGTTCTGCTTCAAATTCCAGCGACTACTGTCATGCCAGTTGCTGTTCTTGGGCTGCTCGACGTTATCAACTTGATTGCCCCGTACTCACTATGCCGCTTTTGTATCTACATTCAGACGGCTCCGACCAATGAGTATCTCATCGCCATGGCCCGACGGATGCGCCAAAAGGTACTTTGACTACCTAACTTGTTGATGACTCTGTGTAAACCTCGTTTACCTGCGCCAACAGTCTCAGTTCATGCATAGGCATTCCGATGAAATTCCTCATTCCCTCAGTTTGAGTTGAAGTATAATGTGGGCGACAAAGTTAACGTCGTGTATCTGGCCGGATTACAACTTTCTAAAAATTGGAGGTGAGTTCTATTTCTCTTACTCAAACAATTATGAACTCACGAACCTCGTCCTGAACCTCCCGCTTGCGAAGCCTCCGAGGACTGATGTCGGCTGAGGGAAGATTGAGCTATGGGCGGCGGCAAGGGGGTACATAATGCTGGGGATCGTCGCCTGTTCTGCAGAACGTAAGGTCGGGCTGAATCCTTGAATTATCTATAGTCACGGAAACCTTGATATGAGCGAAGCTCCAGCATCTAGAATGCGATACGTTGGAGAGAGGACACTCAAGCGGGGGAGGATCGGTAAAGCAGTGTCGAGGGTTGAATGATTATGAAGTTGTGTCGTTGTGGCTTCACTGCCCCTCAAAGGATGTGTTATCATGGTGCCGGGCTCTGCGGAACGTGGGGTCAAGTTGGTCCCTTCAATAACGGGTGAAGCAGGGCGTACCTCGGAGAAGCATCCGTACCCCAGGAAAAACGTGGCATGAGTACAAGATAGAGGCCACGTATGTGAGGCAAGGAAGGAGAGAGGGGATAAGCCCCGGCCTTGGTTGAGAACAGGGGTACAATGCCGCAAAGGATATCGCGGATTGGTCTGAGTACCAAGGTTTAGTTTACGTTGTGAGAGAGGATTGCGATGCACACCTCGAAAAGGTTGCTGGGGCCACTTCTCAACGTCTTGAATGTATCAACCTCTCTTCAAAGCAAGGTGCCACCAATCTTCAAGGCCTGATGCAGTCATCGACTCGGAATCCGCAATGCTAAGTTGGTGGTCACTGTAAGCTCGGCATGGTCATTGGATTTAAAAAAACGAGATACTTACTTCAAGACCTGGGTCGCTTGACGAGCTGATGCGGGTCGTCGATAGTGTCGGTTCTTGGGTACTTTGTTGATGGTGGAAAGAGACAACAAGGAAAACAAACGTTGATCAACATGAATTTGATCAACGTCAACGTCGTCCTCGACCACTGTCATCACTTTGCTAGCCTATCACCTACCGTTCGCCCGCCTCGGATTTACACTCAATTTTCGCTTTACATTTGCTTTCCGCTCAGGGGAAGTGGAGAGTAAAGCTGTCTAGCTCTCCTGCTCGATACTAGCTCAGGTGAGTGTAAAGGTTTTGGAAGGGCTACTTCAGATACCGGGAACACAGGGCAAAGGGTGGGCAGCGGCAGTACGTACCTATTCCGATTCATTCAACGCCTTCTTCGTCATAACCTTTGTCTCTCTCCGTCAGTGAGGCCATGTCGGTTTCCTCGTGTCCCGCGAACGTTTCACCGCCGTAATCCTCGTCCACGAATGATTTGAAAACCCTGTCGCCGCGTAAACTACCCCACAAGTGAAATGAGAGATCGACGACAAACGAAACTATTATGGCTACGTAGCTGAAGTAACAAGTTCACCCTCTTCCATCAACTTTCTTAAAAATATCCATCACGTGTTCAGGACGATGGAGCGTAGGTCTTCACGGCACAGAGGAGAGGCTAGTCGTGGAAGGCGAACGTGTTGTGCTGTTTAATAGGTGAGCATCCGTAGTTCGTGTGACACTTCCCTATTTCAAAGCACCGTCACCAGAGGGTGGTTCACTCACCCGTACCAACTCACTTCTGCGGCGATCGGCTGCCCTGTGCGCTGTCCCCCACTTAGATCTCAGCACTCCGCAGCCCACTAACGGCTTGCACTAACGACAACAGTCCAGCGGTAATGCGATATTCCATATGCTGGCAGGCCCATGTCGAATCTTGGACCGGCAAAAAACATCACAACTTACGATCGCTGACAGAATGACGAAGATCTGAAGTCCTACCCATCGAAGTATTGAATACTGGAAGCACATCGGATGCTTGTTCCCTCTCGTGAGCAAATCGATTGGCGACGCCCAGGCTGCAGGAAACCAAGATCATCCTTGCGACCCCCATGGTTCGTCGTCTGCCAAACGGGGTCTCTGTCCCCCTACAGTGTATGAACTACGACCCGCGCTCGTGCGCATTAGTGAGGAGGATAGTAGGGAGATGGTCGAGAAGGAATGTGAGGGACGCCGAGGATGGATGACAGGACAGAATGGCCTCTAGCGAGACAGGGATGGCTAGGTTCTCCTTGGTTTATGGTTAATGTTTTAGGTTTCTGGTGGATCTCCTGCTCTTGTGAATATCTGAAACGAAACAGCATGTCATCTCTTTGTCCACTGAAAGGCGTTGCTTTGCTTCCCTTTCTCACACTTCTCCATTGACCACCATTTTTTCTCGCGCGTCCTCGCTGACTGGACGCCGAACCATGCCACGGCGCTTTGAACGCTGTGCTACATGAGGGACGTTGAAATAATCAGGATCGTCAGCTGACCCCGTGAGCACGCTACCCATTTTGAAAATTGACGCCGCACAGCATCAACAATCTCTTCTGAACCACGATGTCTGATCTTACTTTCCCCCGCGAAAATCGTTTGAAAACAAAGTTGAAGGAAATTTCTCATGGCCTCATGGACGCAGATCGTCCGCCGGATGAACACCCTGGCGGTTCGAGGTGGAGTTCATGACCCGACACCCGCAGATAGCATCCTGACAAGATCTAGGTCGATGATTACAACGGCGTCTGAAGTTACGGGAGAGGGGACATCTCTGGTGTGTATTTACAATGCTAAAATAAATTCTTTGGCTCACATCATTTAATTCGGGAACCCTAGCATGTAATGCAGGGAGCTCGTAATGTTGTTATGAGGGATTCCACAGTTTATGTCGCTCAAAAGGTGTGTCCTGTGATCACAGCACTGATGGTCTGAGATATGGATCTGATGTTTTTATCAAGATTGAAGTTCATGAACAGGTACGGCAATTTCGCTACTTCAGGCGCAGAAG
>Ga0307507_10009815_pt1 | contig 12621 bp, 8 predicted proteins | sample 7_EM_MG_FD_207223 | JGI IMG/M metagenome (GOLD analysis project Ga0307507, IMG submission 207223) | Populus trichocarpa ectomycorrhiza microbial communities from riparian zone in the Pacific Northwest, United States - 7_EM | ecosystem: Host-associated > Plants > Roots > Unclassified | place... | reverse complement strand
CCGAGCCGTCATCATGGCCAACCCGGAGCTTCTGGAACGACAGCTGACCAAGTTCGCCGCGACCAGTGCGGCCGTGACCGAGGCGTTGTGCGAGCGCGGGGTCGCGCCGCGGGTCGCCTTCCTGACCGCCGCCGCGGGTGCCGCCGCGTGGAGGGACGCGCGCGAATGCTGGATCGAGGGTCCGGAGACACAGGACCTGCACGCCCTGCTGCGTGAATCCGTGGCGGAGCTCAGGTCCGCGGTGGCGGCCCCGCTCGTGCCATAAGCGGCGGCCGCAGCCGTAAGTCGCAGCCGCAGCCACGGCAACAGCCACAGCCGTAAGTCGCAGCCACAGATACAGGCCAGGTACAGCCAGGCCTCTGCTCACCGCTCTCGTCATCCATGACACCTGGTGTCATCACTGTTACGATGACACCAGGTGTCATCACATGCCACGGGTTCGACCGAGAGGGTGCATCGCGCATGCCGGAAACGTTCGACGAGGCAACCACGCTCAAGCGACGAACCTTCGTCGCGGCGTCGACAGCGGTGGCCGGCCTCCCTCTGCTGACCTCGGATCGCCTGCCCGCATCGGCATCGGCATCCACGCCCACGCCGGCCGACCAGCTCTCCACCGTCCGTCTGACGGTCAACGGCGAGCAGCGCACCGCCCAGGTCGACAACCGCACCTCGCTCCTCGACCTCCTCCGCGAGCACCTGGACCTCCCCGGCACGAAGAAGGGCTGCGACCAGGGCGCCTGCGGAGCCTGCACGGTGCTCGTGGACGACCGGAGGGTGAACTCCTGTCTCATCCTCGCCGTGATGGCCCAGGACGCGCACGTCACCACGATCGAAGGGCTCGCCCGAGGTCGCGGCGAGCAACTGCACCCGCTGCAACAGGCGTTCATCGACCATGACGGCCTCCAGTGCGGCTACTGCACGCCGGGGCAGCTCCTGTCGGGCGTCGCCTGTATCGCCGAGGGCCACACCGGCTCCCGGGCGGAGATCCGCGAGTGGATGAGCGGCAACCTGTGCCGGTGCGGGGCGTACACGAACATCGTCTCCGCCATCGAGCAGACGGCCAAGGAGGCGTGAGCGCGTGCATCCCTTCGCCTTCAGCCGGGTCTCCACCACCGCCGCCGCGCTCAACGCCGGTGCCGGCAACGGCCGTTACATCGCCGGCGGGACCACCCTGGTCGACCTCATGAGGGAGACCGTCGAGCGCCCCGCGCACGTGGTCGACATCAACGCGCTGCCGTACAAGGACATCACCGTCACCCGACAGGGGCTGCACGTCGGTTCCCTGGTCCGGATGAGCGAGCTCGCCGCGCATCCGGAGGTGCGCGTCACCTACCCCGTCCTCTCGCAGGCCCTCGAACTCGGTGCCTCGGCCCAGTTGCGCAACATGGCCTCCATCGGGGGCAACATCATGCAGCGGCCCCGCTGTCCGTACTTCCGGGACGTCCACTCCGCGTGCAACCGCCGTGACCCGGGCTCGGGTTGCGACGCCCGGGGCGGTGACAACCGTATGCAGGCGATCCTGGGGGCGAGCACCCACTGCGTGGCAACTCACCCCTCCGACCTGGCAGTTGCCCTCGTGGCACTGGACGCCGTGGTCGAGGTGCGAGGCCTCGACGGCCCTCGCTCCATCCCCGTCCAGGACTTCTTCCTCCGCCCCGGAGACACCCCGCAGAAAGAGCACTCGCTCAGGTCCGGCGAACTCATCACCTCCCTCACCGTCCCCGCCGGAGCGCACACCCGCCGCTCGGGTTATCTGAAGGTCCGCGACCGGCAGTCGTACGAGTTCGCCCTCGCGTCCGCGGCGGTGGCGCTGGACATCAGGGGCGGCGTGGTGCGGGGCGCCAGGGTGGCCGTCGGTGGTGTGGCGACCGTGCCGTGGCGGCTGCCCAAGGTGGAGGAGGCGCTCGTCGGCAGGCGGCCGGGGCGCCGGACGTGGACGGAGGCCGCGGCCCTCGCGGCCGAGGGTGCCGTACCGCTGTCCGAGAACGCCTTCAAGGTGAAGCTGGTCGAACGGACCGTGCGCCGCCAGCTCATGACGATCGGAGGACAGTGATGGCGACGCCCGTCGTCGGGCAGCGGCTCTCCCGCGTGGACGCCCGCCGCAAGGTGACCGGCGCGGCCACCTACTCGGCCGAGCACCGCGTCGAGGGCCTGTTGTACGGCGTGATCGTCAACGGCACGGTGGCCCGCGGCACGGTGAGCCGGATCTCGGTGGACGCGGCGCTCGGCCACCCGGGCGTCCTGCACATCCTGACCGACTTCGGCAGCCTGCGACTTGCCCACCCCGTCGACCGCATCGCCTTCTACGGCCAGCCCATCGCGGTCGTCGTCGCGGAGACCCTGGAGGCGGCGACCCACGGCGCCTCGCTGGTCGAGGCGACGTACGAACGGCACGACGCGGTAACCGACTTGGACGCCCCCGGCATCCCCTCGCAGACACCCGCCGACGAGCCCGACTACAGCCGCGGCGACCCGGCGGGCGCGCTGGCCTCGGCGCAGGTGAAGGTGGACCTGGAACTCACCAGCGCCCGCGAGAACCACAACCCCATCGAACTGCCCTCGACCATCGCCCGCTGGCAGGGCGGACAGCTGACGCTCTGGGACAAGACCCAGTGGTCACAGGGCGCCGCGCGCACGGTGGCCGGCGCGCTCGGCATCGCCGTCGGCGACGTACGCGTGCACAACGAGTTCGTCGGTGGAGGCTTCGGCAGCGGCATCCAGACCTACGACCACGTCATGCTGGCCGCGTTCGCGGCGCGCGAGGTGGGCAAGCCCGTGAAGGTGGTGCTGACGAGGCGTCAGTTCTATTACGGCGCCGGATTCCGGCCGGCCAGTCGGCACCGGATCGCCCTCGGCAGCAGCACGGCCGGGCGCGTCAGCGCACTCGCCTATGACGTCCGGATCGAGAACGCGCGCTACCAGTCCTACACGGACGGCCTGACCGACCTCCCGCAGTTCCTCTACGGCGTCCCCAACACCCGTACCGCCTACCGGGTCACGCCCGTCGACGTCCACTCCCCGTGCTCCATGCGCGGTCCGGGCGTGGTGCTCGGCAACTTCGCCCTGGAAACCGCGATGGACCAGCTCGCGCACGAACTGGCGGTGGATCCGGTCGAGTTGAGGCTGCGCAACGAGCCGACCCGGGACGAGGTCAACCAAATCCCCTTCTCCACACGGAAGTTGCGTGAGTGCTACGAGACCGGCGCCCGTCGCTTCGGCTGGTCCCGGCGGCACGCCGAGCCCGGTTCGCGCACGGACGGCGACCTGCTCATCGGCATGGGGATGGCCACCGCGAGCTATCACAACAACCGGCGCGACTGCAGCGCACGGGCCCGGATGCACGCCGACGGCACCGCCGAAGTCTTCGCGGCCTCCGCGGACATGGGCCCCGGCACCACCACCTCGGTCATGCAGGTCGCGGCGGACGCCCTGGGGCTGCCCGCCTCGGCGGTCACCTTCCGGCTGGGCGACTCCAGCTACCCCACCGCGCCCCTGCATGCGGCGGCCACCACCATGGCGAGCGTGGGCTCAGCCGCGCACACCACCTGCAACGCGCTGAGGGCGGAGTTCATCCGCAGGGCCGTGGCGGACCCCAACTCGCCTCTCCACGGCGTGAATCCGGCGGACGTGCGGGTGCGGGACGGCCGACTGGAGACGTCCGGTGCCCGGGACAGTTACCGGGACATCCTGCGCCGCGCCGGTCTGCCCAGCCTCGACATCACCGGCAACTGGGGCCCGGGCGACGCCGATTCGAAGATCTCCACGTACGGCTACGGAGCCGTCTTCGCCGAGGTCTCCGTCGATCCCCTGCTGGGCCTCGCGCGGGTACGGCGGATCTTCGCGGCGTACGACGTGGGGCGGGTGATCAGCCCCAAACTCGCCCACAGCCAGGCCATCGGCGGCATGGTCGGCGGCATCGGCATGGCCCTCCTCGAAGGCACCGTCACCGACCATCGCGACGGCCGTATCGTCAACGCGAGCCTCGCCGACTATCTGGTGCCGGTGAACGCGGACGTCCCCGACCTCGACGCCGCCTTCATCAACACCGAGGATCCGCAGGCGGATCCGATCGGGGTGAAGGGACTCGGCGAGATCACCATCGTCGGGGTGGCGCCCGCCATCGGCAACGCGGTGTTCAACGCGACGGGCAAACGCCTGACGGACCTGCCGATCCGCCCTGAGGCGCTGCTCTGACCCGGTCACCGCGGGCCTGACACGACCGGACGTCGCGCCTGCGGACCTGGACCGAAGAGACGGGACGCATCTTCGCCAAGGGCCTTCAGTGACCGACGTGGACATACCCGGCCCACAGTGCGGGGCTGGCCGGATACCGGTCGCGCAGGGCGCGTACGGCGCGGTGCAGGGCCCGGGCCGACAGCTCGGTGCGGGGTGGGGTGCTGCCGCCGTGGGTGAGGTCGGCGTAGGTCGCGCGGGTGATCTCCACCGAGGTGGTGTCGTCGACCGGCCAGAGCGTGCCGATGACGCGTCGGTATCCGGCGAGTTGGAAGGCCCCGGTGATGTGCAGTGCCTCGTCGGCGTTGTCGGGGTGCGTGTGGGAGGTGCTGCAGGCGGACAGGTAGGCGAGGTCCGCGTAGGGCAGCTCCATGGCGGAGAGCTGTTCCACGGTCAGCGGCCGGGTGAGGTGGTCGTGGAGCAGCAGCATGCCCGCGGCGGGGTTCTCCCAGGACGTGAGGCCGTGGCAGGAGAGATGGGCGACGGGGTGGGCGGGCAGCGCGCGGACGACGTTCTCGTACGTGGCCTGCGCGCCGGACAGGATCAGGGAGTTCGGCAGCAGTTCCGCGAGCGCCGCGGCCTCCGCCGCCGCGCCCGGCAGCGAGGGGGCGTTCTCCGCGTCGGGCACCGCCACGACCAGCGTGTGCGGGGTCGTACCGGCCGCCTGGGGACCGAACCGGCCGGCCAGGGCGCGCACGGTGGTGGTGTAGGAGGAGACGGCCCGGTCCATCACCGTCGCCCTCCCGGACTGCGCGCCGCTGTCGTGACGGCCGGCCGCGTGGAGCGGGAAGTACGCCATCAGGCCGACGGGGCACCACCAGATGCGGGGCGGGGGCCGCGTGTCGGAGGACGGGGCGGTGAGGCCCAGCGCGTCCAGCACGGGTGAGGTGACCCGGTCCCACAGCCAGCGCAGGATCGCGTCCAGCTCCCGCTGGGCGTCCCGCCGGGCGAGCAGCGACGGGTCGTTCGGGGCGGCGAAGACGGCACGGGTCAGGCGCAGGAGGTGGGTGATGACGTCGGCTTGGGTCAGGCCGGTCAACGGGACCGTCAGGACGGGCTGTTCGCCGTCCGCCCGCAGAATGAGCGCGTCGCAGCGGCGCCCGGAGACATTCACGATCACTACGGGACCCGGCTCGGCATGGCGGCGCAGCGCCTGGACGGAGGGCGCCCGCAGGAAGCCCGCCATGCCGTCGAGGTTCCGGATCCGGCCCATCAGGTCGGCCCAGCTCTCGTCGTTCCCGTCTATCCCGTCGTTCCCGTCGCGGGCACCGGAGTTGAGGGCGGTGCGCAGCCGCAGGAACTCGGTGTGGAGCTCGGGTGACCGGTGCCGCAGCAGCCTGAGGTCACGGGCCTCCAGTGTCCGGCCGTGCAGGATTCCGCGCGACAACTCCAGGAGTTCCAGGGCCCGTTCCGGTCTGCCGAGCTCCAGTGCGGCGGCAGCGGCACCTTCCGACAGTCCCTCGATCTGTCTGAGTCCGATGATGTTGCCCCGGTAGGACAGCCAGTCCGGGGTGAGCTGCGGCAGCAGGGCGACTGCGGCTTCGTAGGCGGCGAGTGAGGCGTGCGGGTCGCCGAGGGCGGCCTCCGTGGCGCCCAGCTGCTGGTAGTTCTTGATCCGTACGATGGGCGGTCCGGCGGCGGACGCGGCCTCGGCGAAGACAAGCCGCGCCTGGCGCCGCCACGCGGCGGTGTCGCCGTCGCCGTGCTTGGCCAGGTCGTTCAGGGTGACGCCCAGAAGCCACAGGCGATAGCCGCGTTCCCCGTGGTCGGGCGGCGTGGCAGCCGCCACGTGCTGGAACAGCCCCAGCGCCTCGTGCAGTGCTACGGCGTCCGTGCCGCGCGCGTGCACGCTGGAGCGGTACAACAGGGCCTCTGCCAGGGCGAGTTGAGCCTGCGTGCGCCAGGGGCCGGGGTCGGGCGCGGCGGCCAGGGCCGTGCGGGCGGTCAGTTCCGCGTCCCTGAGCGCGAGCGGGTCGTCGGTCATGGTGTGCAGGGAAGCCAGCGACTGAATGAGGTCGATGAGAGTGTCGGCGTGCTCGTCGGCGGCCGACGGCGTCTCGATCGTCGCCCGCATCAGGTCGATGGCCCGACGTATCAGGTCGGGGTCCCTGCGGTCCTGGGCGAGCAGCCTGACGGCGGAGGCGAGACGTGCCCGACGCTTGTCGAACTCGGGATCGCGCCGCGGTGTGGCCGCGAGGCACTGTTCGCTCAGGTCGACCGCCTCGACCAGCAGTCGCGCGTCGGTCGTCGCGTCGTACAGGGTCCGCAGAGCGCGTACGAGATCGAACTGTGCCCCGGCACGGTCGGAGGTGCTGCCGGCCTCGGACAGTGCCTCGCGCGCGAGGCCGACGGCTTCCTGGAGCGGTTCGACCTGTGCGGTGGCGCCCGCGAGATGCCGTAGCGAAGTGATCAGGGCCGTCCGGAACATGGGGCGGAGCTCGTCGCCGGGCGGGACGGTGGCGTAGCCCTCGCGTGCCACCTGGACGGCCTCGACGGGGGCGTCCCGGTCCCCGCTCCGCTCGAAGTGCTCACCGAGTTGGACCGCCAGAAAGAACTGGTTCACCTGGCGCATTCTGTCGCCGTGCGGCGTCGCCGCCACGGCCTCGCGGAAGGCGAGCACCGACTCGGCCACGGGCTCGGGGGAGTCGGTGCCCTGCGCGACCAAGAACAGCCGCTGCCCCAGACTGTTGAAGACCCGCCAACGGTCGTAGTCGCCCGGCGGCACCAGCGGAACACAGCGATGCAGCAGGGAGATCGAGGCCGCGAGGTCCGCTTCCCGCGCCGTGCCGGTTCTGCGGCCGGCGCGGTCGGAGAGCAACTCCGCGGCGGCGAGCAGCACTTCGAGATCGTACGGATCCTCGGCCGCCAGTTCGTGCAGCCCGGCCAGCACGTCGGACGGGTCGGTGCCCCGCCTCTCGTGCACGTCCGCCATGAAGAGCAGTCTGCGGCGCTTCCATTTGCTCATTGCTCAGTTGCTTCCTTCTGGTCCCCCGCGGCGCCCCGGCATCACACTGGCGCCGCACCGCCGACCACCGTAGCGGGATGCGCCGGATCCCGGGGCCCCGTAGAGTCCCCAACTCCGGGATCATGCAAAGAACATGGCGATCGCGAAGGCAGGGGGCCTCTCGGTGGACGAACTCGCGGAACGGCTCAGTCGCGTGTGCACATTCATGGGTGCGGGCGAGCTGGAGGAGACGGCGCGTGCGGCGGGAGCGGCGGAACTCGTCGCGGCGGTGCTCGCGGCGCTGCGCGGAGACGAACCCATGGCACGCTCCGTGCTGGAGCGCCGGCTGGACACCCTGGACGACCGGATGGCCGCGGCCGGCTTCGGCAACGTGACCAGGGGGACGAGGGGCATGCCGACCCTGCCGGGGAACAGCCCCGGCCATCCGGTGGCGCACCGGTGGAACTGCCCCGCCGCCCACCCCTGCGAGCTGTTGGCGCACCCGGAGTCGCACCCGGAGGCCCCCGTGTGCGCGATGACGGGCCGTCCCTTCGTCTATGGCCCGTCCCGGCTGTGACCACCTTCCTGTCCGCCCTCGCCGGCAAGGCCGCCGAGAAGTGGCTCGCCCTGCTCGTCCTGCCCGGGGTGGGCTACCTCGCCGCTGTCGCCGCCGCCGTCGTACTGGGCCACACCCACGCCCTGGACCTGGCTGAACTCCAGTCCGCCGTCGACCGGTTGGCCACCCACCCAGGAGCCTCCAACGCCGGTGCGATCCTCCTCGTAGCGGCCGGTGTACTGGCGGCGGCCACACTGGCCGGACTGTGCGCGAGAGCGTCGGCCGTCGTCGTGGAGCGCCTGTGGACCAGCCGGGGCGACCGGTGGCCCGGGCGCCTTCTCGTACGACGCCGGGTCCGCCGCTGGCGGCAGGCCGACGCGGAATGCGAGGCGGCCGGCACCCGCGGCGAACTGGCCAGGGCCATCGAACGGCGCGACGCCATCGCCCTCGTCCGCCCCCGGCGCCCCACCTGGATCGGCGACCGCCTCCACGCGGTCGACCAGCGGGTGTACGACGCCTACGACCTGGACCTCGGCGCCGCCTGGCCCCGGCTCTGGCTGACGGTGCCCGACGCCGTCCGGGCCGAACTCCTCGCCGCCCGCGAGGCCTACGGCGCCGCCTTCGGGCTCGCCGGATGGGCCGCGCTGTACCTGCTGTTGGGCGTCTGGTGGTGGCCGGCGCTGCCCGCCGCCGTGGTCGTCGCGGCCACGGCATGGATCCGGGGCCGCGCGGCGACAGCGGTGTTCGCCGATCTCGTCGAGGCCACCGTCGACCTGCACGCCATCACCCTGGCCCAGGAACTCGGCCTGACCGGCGAACGCCCCACCCTCACCAGGGAGATCGGCGACGCCATCACCACCACCCTGCGCAAGGACCCGCCGCCCGATCCACCCCGCGATCAGCCGGGCGCCGTCTGATCGCGACGCCCCGCCTCCCGTCCCCGACGCCAAGGACCACACCGGCCGCTCCGGCATCGGCCTGAGTTTCAAGGAGCGCGACGGCCGCACGGTCTGGGTCTTCGACAGGAAGTCCCTCGACTTCCTGGGGTCGGCGGACGAGGCGCTGCTGGACGTCGGGGTCGCGGACAAGGCGGGCGAGACGCCGGCCGCATGACTCCCTGTTCCTGGAGAGCCGTCCCGTCACTCGGCTACCTTGCACCTCGTCGTGGCCTCGCAGGAAGGACCGTCTCGTCAGCCCAACAGGGCATCACAGGCTAGGAGTTGACAATGGGCCAGCTGGGCGCGCCAGGCGTGCAGGACACGGCCATGAGGCTGCGGGCGATCAGCGACGAGTTGTCGGACCGCTTCTACGAGCGCGCCGACGTGGTGCGGACGCTGATCGTGACGCTGCTGGCCGGACAGCACTCGTTGCTGCTCGGCCCGCCCGGAACGGCCAAGTCCGAGCTGGCCCGGGAACTCACGGGCAGGTTCGAGGGGGCGTCCTACTGGGAGATCCTCCTCTCGAAGTTCACCGCGCCGACGAGGATGTTCGGCCCCATCGACGTCGCGGCACTGGCCCGGGGCGAGTACCGACAGGTCTACGACGGTCGCGCCACGACCGCGCACATCGCGTTCATCGACGAGATCTTCAAGTGCTCCACAGCCGCGCTGAACGAGACGCTGGGCTTTCTCAACGAGCGGATCTACCACCCCGAGAGCGGCGGCGAGCCGATCCACTGCCCCCTCATCGGCGCCATCACGGCGAGCAACGAACTGCCCAGCGGGGACGACACGGCCGCGATCTACGACCGGCTGCTGGTGCGGATCGAGGTCGGGTACCTGGAAGACCCCGCCCATTTCGCCGCGCTGGTCCGCTCCGCCGTCAGCCGCCCGACGGCACCGACCCGGACCACGGTCGAGCTGGCCGCGTTGCAGCACGCCGCGACCGAGGCCGTCCCGGCCGTGGACGTCCCCGACGTGATCGTCGATGCGGTGTGCACCCTGCGGGCAGCCCTGCGCCGCAGGGAACTCGTCGCCTCCGACCGCCGCTGGCGGCAGGCGGTGGGCCTGCTCCAGGCGTCCGCGTACCTCGACGGCCGCCCGGCGGTCGCCGAGACCGACCTGTCGGTGCTGACCCACGTGCTGTGGGACTCCCCGGCCCAACGCCCCACCGTCGAGCGCGAGGTGCTGCATCTGGTCAACCCCGACGCCAAGGAGGCACTCGACCTGGCCGACACCATCGACGAGCTGGAGGCCCAACTCGACGCCATGGCAGGGCAGTCCCGCGAGGCGCTGAGCGAGTGGGTCATCAAGAAGGCCCACAACCAGCTCGCCACAGCCGGCAAGCGACTGGAGAAGCTGCGCGCGGAGGCGGCGGGCGCCGGCCGCTCCACCGCCGCCATCGACCGGGTCACCGGCCGCCAACGCGCCGTCCGCGCCCGCGTTCTCACCGAAGCGCTCGGCATGGACGCGAGCATGGTGCAGGCGCAGCTCTGAACACCGGGGGATCAGGACCCATGGACGAGACACGGGGCAGGCTCGACGAGCTGGCGAGCCGGGCCGGGAGGTGGCTGGGCGGATCCGCCGCCGCGTCCGAGCAGCACACCACGGCCGTGGTCGCGGACCGGTTCGACCGGTTCACCTGGCAGGACACCTATGGGCAGTCGGCCGGACTGCGGGACCTGGCCGAGGAGTTGAACCAGCGCTACGACCACACCACCGACCTCCTGACCGACGCGTTCCTGGCCGCCTACAAGGTCGGACCGCGGTTGCGTGAGCGCGCGGAGATGGACCCCTCCCGGCTGGTCAACCACCAGGTCATCACCTCGCTCCTGGACTCGCCGGAGTTCGCCGAGCTGCACCGGGAGACGGCCGGCGACCCCTACGCCGCAGCCATGGCCGTGCTCGCCCAGGCCACCGCGCTGCGCCGGATACTGGAGCGCTCCCGGGATGCCCAGGAACAGGCCGAGCAGGCGAAGAAGGCCCGGCAAGCCGCCGAGGGTGCGGCGACCGCCGTGGGCGAGGCGCTCCAGGCGGCCGTCGACCAGGCCGACGAGGACGGCACCGTGCCGTCCCCCGCCGACGATGCCGTACGACAGGCGGTCGAGGCCGCCGGCGCCGCCGAGGCCACTGCGCGGCAGGCCGCCCGGGACGCCGCGCAGGTCCGCACGGCGGCCCCCGGTATCCGTGCCGCCGCGCGGAACGCGGTGGCGAAGGCCGCCGAGGGCGCACGGCAGGAGACCGCGCTGATGCGGGCATGGGGAGTCGGTCCCGGCGAGCTGGAGCGGATGCCGTTCGATCAGCGGGCCCGGCTCGCCGAGCGGCTGCGCACCGGCCGGCTCGCACAGTGGGCCCAACTGATCGGCCGTTTCCGGCAGATGGCCGACGGCGAGCGCGCCCGCAAGGTCGAGAACGCCACCGGAGAACTGGTCGGCGTCACCCTCGGCAACGACCTCTCCCGCGTCATCCCCTCCGAACTGGCCAACCTCGGACTGCCCGCCCTGCGCGCCGTGTTCGCCGCGCGCTACGCCGCCGGGGAGCTGATGCTCTACGACAGCCAGGGCGAGCAGCGCACCGGCCAGGGCGCCGTCATCGCGTGCGTCGACACCTCGCACTCCATGTACGAGGCGGGGCCCGGCGGAGTCACCCGGGAGGCGTGGGCCAAGGCGTGTGCCCTGGCGCTGCTCGACCAGGCCCGCCACGCGGGACGGGACTTCGTCGGCATCCTGTTCTCCGCCGCCGACAAGCTCCAGGTCTTCCGCTTCCCGGCCGACCGGCCCGCCGGCCTCGCCCAGGTACTCGACTTCGCGGAGACCTTCCTCGGCGGCGGCACCAGCTACCAGCGGCCGTTGTCGGCGGCCGGCGAACTGCTGGAGGCGGAGTTCAACGACACCACCCGCGCCCGCGGCGACATCGTGATGCTCACCGACGACGACTGCGGCGTCACCGAGACATGGATGCGCGGCTGGAACGAGGCCAAGCACCGGCTGGGCTTCCGTGTCTTCGGCCTGGCCATCGGTGCCCCACGCGTCGCCGAAGCCGACTCGGTCCTGGACGCCCTGTGCGACAACCTGCGCTCCGTCGAGGACCTCACCGACGTCCACGCCGCCGCCGACCTCTTCCGCGTGATCTGAAGCCCCAGGCCGCTCACCTGAGGCTTCACAAAGAGCGGGTGACGAGATCGGTACGGTCAAGGTCCGGGCCGGCGCCGACCCCGGCCCGGACCTTGACCGGTGTTGGGCAGCACACCGTGGCGGGGTACAGGCCACATGTGCGCTGCCGACCCGCCCGCGGCTGTTGGGGGGCGCCAACGGGCGGTGACCGGCCCGAAGGGGTGGCGATCGGCCGGCCGATGTCCGCGCGGCGGACCGAATTGGCGGACGCGCGAACACCAGAAATCTACGACGTGGTGGCCGCCGTGCACGATCCACTGAGCGCGGCTGTTGTCCGCACAGCGCGGGGCGATGGCATGGGCCGTGGTCACCCGGAACGCAGTGTCTGCGAGGGCAACTCGCCGAAGCGGGCTCGATAGCGGGACGCGAAGCGGCCCAGGTGGTCGAAGCTCCAGCGATGGGCGACCTCGCTCACGTTCACCTCGCCCGGCGTGCCGCGGCGCAGCTCGTCGTGGGCGCGGGTGAGGCGGACGTCGGTGAGGTAGGCCAGCGGGGTCATGCCGACGTACTGCTGGAAGGCTTCTTGGAGTCGCCGCACGCTCACTCCGGCGAGCCCGGCCAACTCTCCTACCGTGAACGGGTGTTGCGGCATGCTGTGGATGGCCTCGACAGCACGCTTGACGGGGCCCGGGCGCAGGGCGGAGTTCGGTCGGTCGAGCTCGTCGCGATAGCGGTGGCCGGTGGCGAGGAGGAGCCCGGTCAGCAGGGCCTCCTGGAGCGGGCGGGCGACCATCGGCCGGGTGAGCAGCCCGCCGTCCTGTATCTGGTCGAACACCG
>Ga0307507_10009814_pt1 | contig 12623 bp, 11 predicted proteins | sample 7_EM_MG_FD_207223 | JGI IMG/M metagenome (GOLD analysis project Ga0307507, IMG submission 207223) | Populus trichocarpa ectomycorrhiza microbial communities from riparian zone in the Pacific Northwest, United States - 7_EM | ecosystem: Host-associated > Plants > Roots > Unclassified | place... | reverse complement strand
TTGATTTTAATTTAATTAATAAATAAATAGAATTCATATTATTTAAAGAGATAAAATTCAATTCATTTTATTTTTCATATTACCCTCATTACTTTTATTCTATTTCTTCAAGGCTTATAAAAAAAATGGGGAAATGAGTATTTTATAAAAGTTAATTTTAACATTAAATTTCTTAAGTTTTGAAATTACGAAGAGGAATTGACATTTCATTTATTTTTGTAGGATCTGTAGATATTGAATTACATTTAAAATTCAATTCTTAAGAACTTTGAATTGAATTCAAAACATGTTATTCTCATTTCCTTAGAAATATTTTTGGTGCAACACTCTCTTAGAATTTAAATGAAGGAAAGTAGAAACTCACTGGAAAAAAAAGGAGAAACTCGCTAGAATTTTTTTGGGACAACACTCCCTTAGAATTTAAATGAAGGAAAGTAGAAACTCACTGGAAAATTTGTTGTGGTGGTAGTGCCCCAGTATTTCAATGCTGCTAAATCATAAGCTCTAGCTGCCTTATCTTCTTTGTCATAACCACCTAGTAGAAATAAGAGATGAAAATAATTAGAATCGTCAAGAAAAAAAAATGTTGTTCTTCAAAAAACCAAAGAACAAAAAAAGTCGTTCTTACCCAAATAAACTGAAATAAGATTCGGCAAGCCCCACACATCAAGATATGTAAACATCCAAGAAAAGGCAACATAAGTTAGTGCAAAATAAACCCATGAATCAATCAATACTCTTCAAAATGAAAAGAAAGAAAGAAAGAAATCATTTTTTAATTCCATAGAATCTACAAATTCAAGTAGATTAATGAATGAAGGACCCCATACCTTGCCTTCCCTTGCGAGTTTGTCCTTCTCTTCTACAACTATTGTCCCATAGATGAGCTTCATATCTACCAGTCCATCTATGTCTGCAAAATACAAACCCTAAAGTAATTATTACCAATGTTCATCTCCTAGAAAAGAGTAATAAATTAAAATGACCAGTAAGAGTAGTACTCGTATAAATGAGCATTTAACGGTTTGTGAAAAGATACCTTGTTACACCACGGTATATAGAAGTTCTTTGGCCAAAAGTATCAATAGATTTCCTTGGCACCACTTCGATGGCACCGGTTTGGCTATCAAGACTCGGTGTGGTCTTTTGTTGTTTGTTATTATCAGAAGAACTCTGCTCTCCTCTAGTTCTATTTCCTCCTCCATTTACTGCTAGAAGTGGCAAATCAGAACCTGATTGTGACCCAGTACTCATCGAAAGGGACAAGCTTTGTGCACCGCCATTGCTCTTATTATTGGTGTCTTGTTGTGTCGGTGCCGGCTGGTTCTTTAGCCAAGTCTTAATCATAGATAAACCAATCGAACTATTGGTGTTATTATTGTTGATGCTAGTATCAGCCCCTCCATTACTGCTTGTTCTTTCATTTGATGCATCCTCAGATGGGAGTTGCAAGGAACAGTTGTGGAACATATAGTGTCCAGTGGAACCATACATGGTGCTGCAGACATTAAGTTTGTGTTCATGATTGCCAAAAGAATGGCCGCCAAGGAAGTTCTCAAGCTTAGGTTCTTGATTTTGATCAATGTTCTGGCTATTGCATGAAGAACCCATGAATATCGGGACGTCTGAGGTGGTATTGTAGCTGGTGTCTTCATTGATGCCTGAACGCTTCATATTATTCCAATCTGCAAACAAATACACAGTGGAAAAAAAAAGAGGAGAAAAATATATAAGAAAGTGATCAATATTGCTGTTGCTCCTACTTTAAGTTCTTAGAAAGTATAAGGGAAGAAAAGGAAAAATTAAGGAGAGCTTTAAACCATTCTAAGATGCTTAAGAAACCGATTTATTTCAAATCATCTACTTTTCTTCTTTTGATTTTTAAGAGGGTTAGGGTTTTAGAACTTCAGCTGTGAAATGAAAGAAAAATTAAAGAAATGAAGTTTTGTGCTGCGAACCTTGAGATTGATTGTTTCTAAAGGCTTCAAGTATACCAAAAGAGGCAGGGAGGTTGAGAGAAGGAGCGGTGGAGTCAGAAGTAAGATCAAAGCTCTCCCCGGAGACATCGGTGCCAGAGATTTCATCTGAGTGGAAACGAAGGCGAGAGTCTGTGTTTTGAGGGTGATCGTGGTGATCAGACTGTGATGATGGAAGTTCTTGAGGGGATAGAGAGAAACCTAACCAGTTATTCGTGGAGGCCATGTATTTGGTGGACTATAAAATGGCTTTTAGAACCTGGAGATTTTATGTTGTAGCGTTAGCAGAAGGAAGATAAGGAATTAGTTCATGCATGAAGGTGGGAAGGAAGCTGGAGATAACCATGATATAGAAGGGAAGAGGAAAAGGAAAGGTTAAAAGATGAAAGTGAAATCATCGCTTCCAAAACAAGTGAAGATACATATAAACCCCCACTCTCCCTCCCTCTCTCTCTCTCTCTCTCTCTCTCTCTCAATAAATGGAGCACCCTTCCTGGTCAAGGGCACTTGAATCAGTAACACGGTACATTAACTCTTCGAGTGGGAAATGAATGCAGCAGAAAGTGGGCTGATGGGCAGGACTGTACTTTTGCACGTAGAAGTCCAATAATGATTTTACAAGGAGGGTTTTATATATATATATATATATATACCTCACTTTTCCATTCTCGTATTTGGAAAAAATCTGCTCTATATATGGTTTAATTAGACCCCTAATTGTGAGCATAAAATTAATCTACTCTCCCCAGCTTGTAATAATCAAAAGGTTTACACGAGTACTGGTGGCACTCCCTGTTGCAAGTATTTTAAGCTAGTTAATTTGGGTTCCAATGCTAGGGAAGTACTTGAGCTTATCTTCTTGTCTTAAGATTAATATTTTAAGCAGAGGTCATGAGACTTACACATGGTCATGCCTATAAACATGTGGTTAATTTCGTAAACTTAAAACAAACCCTTTGAGCTTCAAAAAGATATATATATATATATATATATATATATATACCCTTTGATTTCTTTTCCTATACCACCCTTATTCACTTCATGTTAATTATCGCTAATTAAACCACCTTGAACTGTCTAATTTATCGCCCCAGTTCACTACATTTATGACCTAGTTCTGCAGTAAAACAGATTCTAAAGGCAATAATTAATATAGGAAACTGATGATGATCCATCTCTCTTTATTTTCTGAAGAACACCCACCTGTAGTGGATGATTCTCCAGTATCTGACACGGTTATGACAAAAAAAACCCACACGCACCCCTCTCCACACCGATTCATTCATGCCCAGTTGGACATGAGTCATTTCATTGTCAGTGCAAGCTGCTCTTACCACTCCTCTAACCAGCCCCCTCTCGACTCTCTTCTCTCTCTCTCTCTCTCTCTCTCTCTCTCTCTTGCCATGTATGTCATCAGACCCCTTCAGTCTCTGCCTACAGATACCCATCCATTCATGCCATTTTTTTACTATTATCTCCTAGTCCTAATCATCAAACTGCTCCCCCGCTACAAACGGGAGTCCCTTTCTCTCTGTCTACTGTGCAAAAGAACAATAATTCATGCATGGCTGGCTGGCGTTTTTTGTTTTCTTTTTCAATGCAAGGGAGGATCGATCATGTATGCATGTATAGTTCTGCATATACTTATCTTGGTGTATAGATATATAGTAGTGAAGAGAAGGATGGAAAATAAAAATATGGAGATGGGTAGTGTGCTTCTTGCACCCGATAATTAAGAAGACATTAACCCCTGTCTTCCGGGTCTCTTGAGGTTATTTCATCCTCCATTTTTTTTCATTTTCCTTTTTTCAACCTCTCCTCTCGAGAAGGACGGATTGAAATTGAATGGAAATCTAATTTACAAGGATCCAAATGAGATTCCAGATACTTTTTCTCCCTTTTCGATGCGTTTGTCAACTGCTATTAGTCTCTTGTACGTATAAATCTTTCTTTTTAATTTCCTTTCTATTTTGGGTATACCAACAAGCTATGTATAGATACATATATAATTACTCATGGCAAATACAAACATATGCTTTATTCATACAAATTAGTATGCATATGTTTGTAGATCGATGATAAACATGCACATACAGAATATATATACACCTAATTAATAGACTTTACTTGGTGAGACACCGCATGCATGAAGCCCTACTACCATTTTTTTCTTAACGAAACCAACACGCACGTGTGTACCCACACTAGTTCATCGCCTCTATTATGTCCCGAGTTATATCAAAAATATCTTGAACGTAACAAAAAACTATATATATATATATATATAAGCTGTCAACTAATGAAAATTATTTAATATTATTATTAAATTCGGCCCATGTTAAAATCGAAATCTACTGATTTAATTTTTTAATTAACCCGAGTTTAAAATTAACGACATGCATGCATGTAAGTTACTAATCCAAGGATGAAATTGATATTAAAGAATAACTAATCATTGAAAAATATCACCTAAACCTCCATGGATCATTTAATCCTCTCTCCATGTATATCCATCTCTCCCACGTACATTTATGATGAACTCAGAGTGTTTTTTTTCTAAAGAGCATTCAAAAATCGTAATTTTAAGTTCTATATATATATTGAGATGAGATTTTATAGAAACAAAGAGCTATATATATTTCATCACCAAGGCCTGATAAACTATGTGGTGAGCAAAAGCGTACGGACCATGCAATGTCCAGGTAAACGAATACAGCCTGTGTAGTGCACTGTAGATATATACGTATGAACTTACACGCAGTTGTTTTTTATGCAGATAGAGAGTAGTAGTGGTAATGAATAGTTTAAAGAGGGAGTTATGCAGAAAGTATGAGAGAGATAATCTCGAAGGGGGCAATAAGCACACTGTAAGTTTGACCGTCAAAAAAGGAATCAAAGACAGTAAAACGTCCACATGGTCTCAAAATCCTTTTATTATATTTAAAAGCCTGCCTGCCTGCCACTGTAAAAAAAATAAATGCTCTCGGTAATCTAATCATAATCATGCCCAACCTAATTAACCCTCCCTCCTCTATCCTAGACGGAGAGACGAAGAGAGCAAAAGTTTACCTGTGAGAGAGAAAGAGCTCACTGTGTGCCTTTTGACCAAGGAACCGTCTTTTAGTGCTTCGAAAAAAACAAAAAATAATAAGATAGTGATGGAAAATATGGTTGGAATTATGTTTTTTAAAAATTTAAAATTAATAATTTTAGATTATTTTAATGTACGGTGTTAAAAATAATTTTTTTAAAAATAAAAAATATTATTTTAATATATTTTTAAATTAAAAATATTTTGAATCACAACCGTTATTACTCTCAAACATCGCCTACCTAATAATTCTATTATTTACAAGGTAATTTTAGCACAAGTTGTTTTTTTTTTAAATTTATTTTTAATATCATCAAATTAAAAATATATAAAAATACATAGAAAAAATTAGAAAAAATATTTTTAAAATGTGAAAACAGATAGTGTCTAAGGCTATATGAATTGTGTTTTGAGAGTTTTTACTGTTAGGTGTTTTTAATCTACTGTGGTTGAGATCTCATGTGCTGTTTTATGGTGGCATATATACCCTTTGAGATCTCATATATACCCTCAATCATGAAAAAAAGGGATTAATTAATTTGATAAATTCACGAAAATATGCAGTTGAATGAATGAAGAGTAGCTAAAAGAGGTAGTGAATGAATGCCACGTGTTTATATTCGAATCCTGCCACCCAAAAATAGAAGGCCAGGCCATGTGTTTCTCACGCCCTTGTTCATGACACCAGATTTCCCTGGCATAGCCATTCTTCTCGTTCACGTCAAAGATACACGGCTGATTGATTAATTAATTTATGCAATATATAGTCAAAGAAATTGTTTAAATATAGAGATGAATTTAATTATTTTTTAAAGTATTTTTTATTTAGAAATATATTAAAATATTTTTTTATTTTTTAAATTTTATTTAAAACAGTCAAAAAATATATATAAAAAATTAAACAAGAGCATAACAGCACCAGCGAAGTACCTACTTTCATAAATAAATAAATAAATAAAAGGAAGGATTTCTTTTACGTGACTGAATAATATTATTGTTTAGTAGCGAGGTATAAAAAATGATGCCTTAGAAAGGATAAATTATTCCGAATGGATTTGTCTCGTTAAAAAGGATAAATTAAAAAAATATATATAAAAAAATCATAAAAAGGACAGCAAGGATTCAGCCCATGACGATAACTATGGGCCCAGAGACACGGCTTTAAGTAGAAATCTGGCGTGTAGCCTAGTCCAGTTATACATGGAGCCCATACAGCCCATGCCTTCTTTCCATAAAGAAATGCCGGGCTCATGATTTTGTGGGGTCCACTCCACCACGTGACAATGGCAGAAAAGCCACAATTAAGATTTTTAGGCATAAAAAAAAGGAAGGTGCTTAATTTTGTCGAGGAAGAAAAAAAAAAAAGAAGACTTGGTGATGAATAATTCAACCATGTAACATGATTGGACTGCCACAATTAAGATTTTTTGGTTTTTTTTATTTTATTTTTTTAATTTAATTAATTTATCAGTTTTTTTCCTCATTCTGGTCATTTTCTATTAACTATTTGCATGAATTTCCCGTTTCGAATAATGATATTGGAATTTAATCAAGGTTATTACAATGTAAATCTTAAGTATTATCTTAAAATTAAAAAAATAAATTTGGTAAATAAACAAGAAAAACATAGATAGTAGGGATAATATATAGATGTTCGAAGACTGAACAAATTCAGAGGACATGATCCCTAGCTAGAGACGGTTGTTTTTGCCTTTCCATGCTCTTGTTCTAATCTCAAAGAAAAGATGTGCCCTCTGATTCCTATAAATAGGTGACTAATCCCACCCATAATTAAACACCCGAAAGTTTCTCCAATTATACACACATGATCCTAAGGCTCCTTGACTCCAAAGTTAAACTTCCAAGAACCGTATCCAGCTGATGATCAGGCTAAAAATGATGCGACTAGGGCTTTCATCGAAGCTGAACACATTTAGGTAGGCAAAAGTTACGGTCGAAAACTAGGGTTTTAATGGTACGGTGGCTAGGGAGCGGTGACATTCAGACACAGAACCAGATAACAAGCAATGGGGAAATTTAGAGGTGGTAGTGGCCAACCATAGATCCGCAAGTAAAACAACGTTGCCTCCTGGGAGAGAAAAAAAAGCTAAAGCAGATCTAAAAATAAATCAAATTAAACTAAAATTACTCTGAAAAAAAAAAAGCATGTCTATATCCTATTGGATTCATTCATTCAAGAACATACCCTGAACTTTAATGATGGTAAAATCTAGAGCTTCGAAATCCAACAGAACTATACATTGAAAAATAAAATCTAGTCTATTTAACAATCGCTTTTAAAAAAATAATTTATAATAAAGTATTTTTCACGAAACAAATGGGTTCTAGGTCATGTTTGGTTTTGACCAAGCCCGTTGGCTAAAGCAGGAGCAAGAGTTCCCTCTTGTTGTCATGTTAATTAGTGAGATCCAAACAATTACCCTTCTCTTCTCGAGAGATTTTAAATTCGAACAAATGTTGAGAAATCAACCGTGATTTCCTATTCCCTTTCGTTGAGATTAAATTTGAAAATGACATTCAACCCTAGCTAGTATTCCCTGACACTGCACAAAATCCAAAGTAAAAAGTTTTATATCCAATGGTGTGGTGGTTTAAATATCCCACTTGGCCCTTGAATAATATATACGATCATCACTTTTCAGCTTCACCGACGGAGGGAGGAAGAGAAATGAATTACATGACTGAAATCTCCACCGACCTTTGAGCTGTGATTAGTAAATTAAGGTAAACGGGTTTCTGATACATAGATGAACGCCCTTGTAAATTTCCATTGCTTAGAGTCAAATCTATACGCCCTTGTGAAATTTGGCTGTGTTCATATACATTTCAATCATAAAAAAAGACCTCGTTTTTAATAATATATTACTGAATGTAGAAACTTGACAGGTGCATAGCATGAATAAAAATTAGGTTTTCAGACTTTGATCTTACAGCTCAAAACGGTGAAGAATATAGAAAAAATTCTAATGTTTTTATGAAAAGTCTAAAAATCGATAATATTTAATAAAAAGATAAGCCAGACATCCTTACCTGTTTAGTTCTAAATCTAAAATATTTATAATAAAATAATTATTGTTAAAAGTTACATGTATCTATAGTAGAGTCTAATTAGCATTAGAATGTCTAAATTAATCAAATCCTTGTAAATCTTAAAAATTAAATAAATATTATAATAAAAATAATTGTAACATAAAAAAGAAGTCATTAATCAAATCCATGTCTAAATGTCTAAATTAATCATTTAAGAGGTTTTGCATATTAGATAAATTATGTAGAAAAAATGAGCAGACACTTGCCATACTTGACTGGCGATAATCACTTAATAATTTCGACGTAGTATTCTCTAGTTTTCACAGGACTAGAGAGGTGAATCTAGTCTAGATACATGAAAATTAGTCCAAGTTCAAGATCCCAGATAAAAAAATATCATGTTAGGATCGATGATCTACACTAAGGAGCATGCCAGATCCTTAATTAGTGAACTTATTGATACATGGAATCAATATTACCTTCAATTCAAAAACCTAGATTAGAATATTATAAGTCTATTATTATTATTATTATTATTATTATTATATATAAATCACTCGTTCTTGCTTTCTTAATTACTGAGTACACTATAAGTTGCACTTCTCTCTCTAATTAATATAATAGTGGGATCTATAAATAATTAATGTACATGTTAGATCTTAATTATACTTATCCGAGACAGAGAAAATACAACTCACAATGTGCAGAATAACTTATAGAACTGACCAGTATAGGATAGAACTTAAGTTGCTATAATATGAATATTAATAAATAATTTTATATTATTTTCTAACATGTATTTAATTTCTTCAGTTTGGAATTTACACTAACAAACAAAAACTAATTCAACTTAAGATTTTAAATAGAATAGTTTTATACTATTCTGAACAAGCATTGCGGCAGAATTCCAAAAATTAAGCATATAGGTGCTGCATGCGTTATAGCTTGAAATTGATATTTTTCAACCTCAAGAGTCAAGAGTAATTTTAAAAGCCTTTTACATTAACCGCGGTGTGATCTGCCTTCTGCATTCAACGGAAGAGGCTTCAAATTGTCTGGATATATTCTTCTGTATCCATGAATAGCTGGTGCTGTATATATATATATAGAATAAAGTAAGTATGGAATTCTTGAAAGAAATATATATAATAAATGATGATATCTTCGCTCATTTTAAATCAATATAATTTGTCTACAGTACACTGGGAAGATATTTGCAGGCTATACGCACAACAGTACAAAAGATTATAGTCTATACAATTATAAGGTCATATGGAGCACAGAAGCCAAGGAAAGAGAGAGTGGTTATACATATTCAAAGCCAAGAGCCAGCGGGAACTGGGATTGCATTGGAGAAATCAGCGGAGCACCCGTGCCCCCTTGGAAAGAATTCCTCTACGTGAATATTGCCAAGAAAAACTTATCTCTTCTCTCACTCGAAAGAAAGTATAGCAGGAGTAAGAGAGTTCCAAGAAAAGCAAACTTTGTTAAAGATAACAAGGGTCCAACCATGCTTTGCTTTGTTTCCATGCCTTGTCCTCTCAATTCGTTAGGGTTTTCTTTTCTGCTTTTTCTTTTCTCCTCATTTTGCATAGGTTTTATTTTAATGTTCTTGCACTATACTACTATATAGATTGAATTTGCCATTTGGCTACACCAACTTCATCAAGTTAATTAATTTTTTGACATTACATCACTGGATTAATTAACCTGTGATTCTTTCTAAACAAGAATGTTTAGGTTTTAGATTTGACGAGAGTGCTCATGACGCAAAGCATAAAAAATAAATTCACTGCTCATCTTGTGATTATTAGAGCAAATTAAAAGAATATGTAAATGTTAATCCATATTTAAGTAACCAATTAATTCAAAATTTTAAGTTGTTAATTACGTAAAATCTTGATTAAAAATCGTTCTTGTTCTACTCTTCAACCGAGGCATGATGCACAATCTAAGTTCTTCAATAAATTAATACATTTAGATTATCAAGTGGTGAGGTTCTGTAGTAGTACTTTTTACGGCAAGAAAAATGAGATGCAAACATTACGCATAACTTATAATGTCAGATTAAATATTGAGAATAAATTATTAAGTTTATGTTAAAGATTAATATTAAAAAAATTTAAATTTTTTTTCTGTTGGTTTAAGTTTTTAAGCTAGAGTGTTTAAATTAGATAATGATGAGTTTATGCAATTTAAATTTAAAATATTTTTACTTGAAAAATTTTAAAGAATAGTATTAAATTAGACTGTTTAAAAATTTGTATCTAGAGATGATTTTTTAATATGTTTAAATTAAAAATACATGGTTAAAAATTTGAAATCTAAGAAATGATTAAGAAATCACTCACCGTGTTAAAAGACTTGAACTTTCGGGCGCTTAATTATGAAGTGGCAGGACGTATTTGTGGTACACTTAGATACATGTTATTAAAACCCAAAGTCAAGTCAAATTACAGAAACAGAGCTGTTAATTTGGCGACATGAGTGTAATACGAGGTAGGATTAAAATAGTGAATGCCTGCCTCATGCGTGTCTGTGACTGTCTGAAATAGAATCCTGATAAGCTAACAAGCCCTGGGAATGCTCATTCTCGTCTCTTTCTCGGGATTTTTATTCATCGATCTTCGATTTGCCTCAGAACCCCATGTAGGGTTAGAAAATCTGTTTGGGATTCAAACCCTTTTGACCTTGGACCTTGCCATCCCTAATTCTTGACCTCTACTTGCTTTAAAGAGCCTAGCCAGCCAGCCCTAGTTGAAAAACTAAAAGAGTTTCAAGTACTGCTAGTATTGTTTAAAATTATGAGATATCAAAACTGTTTCTTGAAGTAATGTCTTAGATTCAAGTGTTTATTATTGGTACCCTGTGGCCTAAGTTGATCTTCCCTTGGCATGTGTACAAGTGCCCCTCTTTTCTTTCTAGTTTGTGCATGTGTTAAATATTCATGAACATGTAAACTTACGGGTGCACATTGCTGCGCGTGGTTTGAGGTGATCTTCTCCCCTTCGTGTGTGTGTGTGTGTGTGTGTTTACACCCTGCTCTCCCTGCATCATCTCTACTCATTAAGCAACTGTCCAATGTCCTTCCTTTACTGTAATCCAATTTGAGGCAGGCAGCAGCTGCTAAGGCCTGAGATATAATATTTCGTATGGCTACTTGCTTATACACTGGGTGGATGTAACCATGTTTTTGTTTCCCAGGTACATCGAGTCCCATGGAGTATTTGCTACTGCAACATGTTCACATATAATTTTCACCACCCAGCATGCCCCACACACACCCAATGTATTGAATAATGTACATTATTCAAGAACCATGATATCGATCTGGAGGTGATGAATTTATGACCGAGTTTGTTTGAAGCAAAAACCTTCCAAAATTGGATAAACTAACTAAATTGTGGTAAATAAAATCTTCTCATGTTTGCCGTTGTTCCTACTAATTCCAAAACATACCGTACGTAAAACTAGAAACATTTTCCTGCCATGTAAAGGGCTAAATCTTGGTAGTCAAAGATTGTTGTTGGGCCGATGACAGGAACATAAACAACTCTTAGCAGACTGCGCTGGGCTGAGTAATTAACCATGGATGGAGTACTGGTCTTGCTTTGGCCCGTATTCTTGTATCAAGCCTACTGGTGAGATAGGTCGGCTTTCAAACAACGGTGTTTATGTTACATCTTGAAGATCGAAGTAAACGAGGACACGAATTTGCAAATCCTGAAACAACCAGGACTATCTGTCCCCTTGTATATCACTCGCATACCATTACCTTTGGATATCATCAAATCCTGAAACAACCAAAACTATCTGTCCCCTATTGCAATGTGTCACAAAAAGACGTTGCTGACAAAATCCTGATGCTATGCTTGAGATTGCTTATCCTATGTTATTCGAGTTGTGTAACCCTATAACTGGTCATGTTTCCCATTGCGGAGTTTTAGAGTTTACGGCAGAGGAGGGTTTCATTACAACAGTGGATGGTGGAGAACTTGAAACTAGAGAAAGGAAGCGTTGCACTGATAAAGAGTGCTGATCTTGCGAAGGGAACGTACATGAAGTTACAGCCACATACCACAAGATAACGAAGATTTTTAGAAGTTAAAATCTTCAAAAACTCAGAATAACGTAACTATTAAGAGATATAAAAAATATTTTGTTTTAGAAAATACCCTCAGGAACTTTACTTTTCTAACTGTTGGTGATACTATCATGATAATGCACAACAACAAAAAATATTACATTGATGTTGTTGAAGTAAAGCCATCATCTTTGCACCTCCTCTGGATTGTCAAGAACGTGAAAGATTGGTTGAAAGACTACGCATTGAAGATGACAGAGAACAGCCCCTTTCCCTTTCGAAGCATCCAACAAAATCGAAAGAAGAGCAAGAACAGCCAGTGATGCAAGAGTTCACCTCATTCACAGGTGCAGCAAGGCGGTTGGATGGGAAAGCTGCGGCATCAATTCCAATTAAGGACTGCCCTCCTGTGCAAAAAGAG
>Ga0307507_10009813_pt1 | contig 12623 bp, 18 predicted proteins | sample 7_EM_MG_FD_207223 | JGI IMG/M metagenome (GOLD analysis project Ga0307507, IMG submission 207223) | Populus trichocarpa ectomycorrhiza microbial communities from riparian zone in the Pacific Northwest, United States - 7_EM | ecosystem: Host-associated > Plants > Roots > Unclassified | place... | reverse complement strand
ACAATCCAAGCTATGCGAACGTTAATAATTATCCACTCTATCCCTGAAATGAAATCTGACCTCGATCACCAGCATCTTCAGCAGCCTGTAACTCGTCCGTCAAGAACCGAAGCATTCCAGAGGTATCGGGGTTTGTCATGTTAATATAGTTGAAAACATTGGCTCTACGTTGCCCTATCTCAATCAAGCCGAAGCAGACCATCAGAATAAAGCCAACCTGTACCCTAAAATGAAGGCGTTAGTTAAGAATTCCAAAAGCTATATAACATGGTATAAAAACGCACACATGTCCGTATTGAGCGTAATGACGCGAAGCCCGTCTGAACGCTTTACCATATATCCCGCGTAATGGGCCTTCGCGAGCGCTACCGCGTCCTCTGGGAGCCAAGTTTCGTACTGCCAGAGTCCAGCAACATGGTCGTAGTTCCTGTTGAAGTGGTGAGATGATTGACCTGGTAGAATGCTGCTTATTCACTTGCCAACTGTATTGCTCGGCGAGTTCTCCCCCGATGGCATGAGGGCCGTCCTGTGCCCTGCGAAGCGTTGGTGAGTTTAAGTTTAGGAGATCACATATACGAACTGGTTGTAGCTGTCGTGGTTGCCGAGGGCAGCGTACACTGGTCCTGATCCAAGCATGCGCTTGAAAAGATCGTACAAGAGCGTCTACGATAGATACCAACTTGAGCAATTTGCAAAAAAAAAAAAAAAAAAACTCATGATAAACACCTCAGCATATTCAACATAGCGTCTAGAACCACGTTAGTTCGATATATAAAAAACGAGCAGAAGCCAACCTGGAGAGTTGGTTATCAGGATCGTGAGAGACCAGATCGCCAGTATAAATAGACCACGCAAATCCTGTCTCTTTGGTGCCACTTAGGGCTGGGATAGCTTCAAGAGCAGCCAAAGCAAGAGCCTCAGGTGTATCGCTAGTGGAAAAACGGTCAAGTACCAATGTCATGCATTGGGACACAAATCATACCAACGATAGGCTCCGAAACGCGGAGCGGGAGACAGAGGGGAATTGGGGCTCTGCGAGTTGAATGCGTTTTGTCGGCAACACAGCCTTGAGGTACAGTTCGCCTCTGCGCCGTTGGCGTAGCCTATTAGTGCGGAACAATGAGTTTCGAGTCGATGACTTCGAGAGTAAGGACCTACGAGGGTCAATATGGAAATCTGATAGGTGTAAAACAGGAACCCTCTTTCCACTGCGTCGCTTCGGAGCTGGGAGAGGGTTGGGCTTCGGCTTTGCGAACCAGTTGGTCAAATTGAGTGGTGCAAGAGGGGGTTGTGGGCACGCGCCAATGAGGTTGTGACAGATGGCCTAACCAGCCATGAACATATATAGCACACACAGGCAAGAACTTGATACTCGCCTGTCCATCATACCCTCCAACGTCTGCATTCGCAATGACTTGCGTGATGACAGATCCGATTCCGGAAAGGCTGTAGGTGACGTTACAAGTGCTGGAAAGTTTGAAGGTGTTGCAAAAGTGAACAAAGAACTCGGGGCCATGTTCAGGAGCAGTGAGAGAAAGAAATTTTGCAACCTCTAAAGAAGCCTGGCATAATGCACATGTGTTGTTTGTGAAGACGGGGTTGGCTGAGATGGATTGAAGTTGCGTGATCGCGATGTTAAGAATCTGGGAAGGCAATGCGACGGGGGGCAAAGGGTGGGGGTCAATGGTATCGTTCTGTGGGATATGGTTTGGGTCTGTTAAAGGGAAGGCATAAACCTCATGCTAAGAAAGAGCATTTCAGTTACAGATGCAGATATTCAATGGATTTTACGCAACGGTAACTGGGTCGGAAATGACTGGTTGGGGCTGAGCAGAAGTGGCCGTTGGATCATTGTAGTACCTGGTAAACACCGAGGTGGGGAAAGCACCGGGCGCTGTGAAGGTGGAAGGCTGTATGGACGCCGCCAATCCTGTCGACAGGAACAGAGCAACTTGGAGGAGCCTACGCATCGAAGCGCGTTAGGCATGAAAAAAGCTGGGCTGCAAGGCCATTTATACGTACAGTGACATGCTTCTTCGCGAACGTGTGCTGCTTGAGTTAGACTGACTGACTGATGGCCGAGGTGATCGAAATAACAGCTTCTTGAGAGTGTGACTAGATTTCGTGCATCTACTACATCTAATAGACGCTGACATTGGTTGTCAAACGGCGCTCAAGGTGTGCACTGGCAGTAAGGAAAAGGTACTCACATAATTTACGACCTGATCGATCACTGTCAGAATCTTTATAGGCAACCTCGATGGCCAAGAGCTGTCAGGCATCGACAAAAGGTCATCGACACGGGACCGTCATCAAGAAGAAAATAAATCCAGTCATTCCGTAGGTAAGTAAGACAAGATGAAGCGATGATAATTTACAGCTACGAACGCACGAAGTAGGAGGGGTGATATCGATGTGGTGGTCGTGATGGTCATGGCTCCACTCTGCTCCACTGAGTAGGGAGGCGGTATTGCGGGAGTTAGGTGAGATTGGCGGCATGTAAACCGTATGGGGATGACAACAAGGACCAGAGGCGTTTAGAGTCCACCAACGAGCGCTGGGGGGATTGCATGAGGACTCACATCCACCCAAGCGATGGGATGTTATCGTGTTACTGATGACGTTGACTTGCAGGCGGGTTCCGACACCTCCTTCTCTGCCTCTTCTTCAGACACCTTCTCCACTTCTGCCTCTTTCCTTTTGCAGGAATTCTGTTCTGCAACCCTTCTCGACTCCGTCCATAGGCGAAGCGTATATTCGTGTAGAGAGCGTGAATATAGGATAATTGGGTCCACCGTCTCCGTCAATTGAGATGTTTTTGATAAATCAGACATGTTGGAGAGCAGGGGGCATGAAAATTAGAATGGCAAAGTTGTGAGCTCGTCCGTGTTTGTGAGCTCTTGGGTGTGAATTTCTGCCAAAAAAGAAAAGTACAACACATATGTGAACTACTAATATATGGGTTAGGTTCGGATCACATTGCCGTCCAACACTTGAAAAAACTTCGGCTAGTCGGGAACGGAGTAGGGGCAGTTGCTCCACGCAACAAACAAATTGACGAAAATGAGAAGACCTGAGAGTCAACATGAGTTATTATATAATGTCAAGACAAATTTGCCGCAGTCTCGAAGCATGCACGAAATCTGAACGTCGACGCCTGAAGTAAGGAGCTGGGTTATGAGAGGTCCTACCGTTAAATCCTAATCCTTTCAAAATCTGCTTGGGGAAAGGTCTTTGACGTCATTGGGGTAATGTGTGGGACAACTGTCGTCATTCGCTCGTTATGTCCATTTGCAACAACTTCCGGTGGAGTTTCAACAACATGAGGTGGAAAAATTATCCGTGGTACCCAAAAGAAATAAATATCAAAAGGAGAAATGTCCAGTTATCGTCACCGCGATGTACGTGACGAAGCTGACCGTCTAGGGTTCACATCCTCTTGGGCGGCTGTAACATCCAACGTCACTTGGAGTTCGTGGTATTTTTGCAGATCTACAGCCTCCGACCTGGCTACCCCAGCAGAGTCATTTGGGAGCCATATGATCGGAGGAGGCGCAATCAGTTCTGGCGCATACAAAATCCCCGCCATTTCTTCTGCATGATCTGCGAACGGTAACGGCGGAAGGTGAGGTGGTGCATCAGGGTGCGTCCGAGCGGCTCTTTCGGTCGCTGTCAGATCGTCCAAAGTCTCCGTATCTGTGGAGTAGAAGGGTAAAAATAGAGCCTGTGTAAGCAAGCGAACAACGTACGAAGCGGTACAGGTCCTCGATAGGTAGACGCTGACGGCATGACAGCCAGTGTCAAACTCATCATCTCCAACACAGACGCCATAGATCCGCGAATTCGAGGATTCCGAACGCTGCTTCCATTGACGGTGTCTTCCTCCATCTCCAAATACCGGTCAGCCCCGCTCGCAAATCTCTCTAGGGAGTTTTGTGTAATAGGGCTTAGTGACCTACGTCCAGGGATTCTGGTCTTCCAACTCGTGTAAACCTCAACAAAAAGAATAACAAGGATCCCAGCGCCAGCGACAATACCGCCTTCTATCCAGAAACCTCGGCTGAGAAAAATGAGACCAAGAAGAATTGGCTGGAAGGACAACAGCGTGCCAAAACGCCTAAGCAGCCAGATCTGTAGCAATCCGCCCGTTTGGGAATGTGTCCTTACATAAACATAGCCAACAAGATAGCGATGGGCTGGGTATTATGAGTATACAACGTTGAACATAAAAGAGCGTGATTTTTCTTACCGATCACAGTGAGTAGGAGAAGAACGACGACAGCAGGGGCCATTAGAGGGAAAATGAGTGTGAAAGTGGACGCAAAAACAATAGCAAGCACGCATGCGCCAATTGCAAACGAGGGATTGTAAGTTCGTGGATAGACAGCTGCCGTTCTGTTCAGTCGTAGGGGAAAAGGGAAAAAATAAATTCACATACCCCGGAAGCGTTGACGAGGAGTGACAGCATGCTTCTCTGCGCGAATAACTCGCCATAGACGAAATGGTTGGAGCATCAGGCAGGCGGGGAAGATGATCGCAACATTAATGACGAGCGTGAGGGCAAGGATGCTCATATAAATAGAACCATTGGCGACTGATCGTGCAGGCGCAGAATTCTCAGTGAAGGCCTTGATAGCGAAGAGTATAGCGCCGATGGTGACCAACCAGATAGTTCCGACCGCCGTTAGTAAAAAGAAGGTGATTTTGAATACAAGAAGTTGGTTGCCCGATATAGAAACAGTTCCATGAATGCCTGCAACCCCTAAAGCCGCAATAAATCAAGATGTGAAGGAGGCGATGGAAGGGAAACTTACAATTAACCACCAGCAACGCAAGTATTATGAACACGGTGGCGGCAACAGCAGGCGCAAGGACGGTAGCGATTCCAGCGGCCAGAGGGTTCTTTGTCAACAAACCCTGTAGGAAAGGGAAATAATGGGCAACATCTGGAGCGCCCGCAACAGCTAACCCCGCAGCTGCGGTCACTACAGAGATAAAATATTATAACTCACATCTCAAAAAGTATTGATGTCACCTACAGCCAGCTGCGAGAATGACCATCACCACGATGATAATGGCCCATAACATAGCAGCGTCCATCCAACTCCTTTCGTTCTGCAACACATCCCACCGTATGTCCTCTTTGGCTCGTCCTTCGATTAACTGCATTCCAGGAATATGACGCAGCCCCCGACCAACCATCAACCAACCTTTGATGTTCTGGCCGGAAGCTATGTCGTTGTAACTGTCGTTTTGTGCGTTGGCAATTTCAGCATTTATAATTTTCAGTCTTGATCGCCATTGGGTGATATCGGAATAGACGTCGCCCAGGTCATCAAAGTTGAGTCCGTCGAGGGGACGCACGAATGGTTGCGAGGGCTGGAGGCGCAGATGGGGTGGGGGGATGGATTCAGGATTCGATCTGTGGTCTGCTCTAAAGGGGAAGGTTTCCCGCCTCGTGGAAGGGACTTTCTCTTTCTTGGGCCGGCGCATAAAGTTCGAGGGTCCAGCGGTGGGGATTGGTCCATTAAAATCACTATCAAAGTCCCTTTCCCCCTCTTCCTTCGACACGTCCACCCATTCATCACTCAAAACCTCCTCCTCCCCCTCTGGTTGTTCGAATATACTATCTCCCCTTGCAATACCATGTTCATCGACCAGCATGTCCTCGTCGTACGATCCTAGGCCATAGTTAGGACCGAACAAACGTGGATCAGGAATGGGCGGCAGCCAGCTTCCGTTTTCGGATACCGGACCTAACTCTCCTGTGGTCCTTTCGACGCCAACGTGGCTTCCGAGAGGTAGCCTGCCATAGGCGACTGAATTTCGATTGACCTCGAGGAACCGGCTGCCAATGACACGAGAGTTGATTGAATCGGAGAAGCTTGGAATTTGGTCATTCGAATCTGCGAATCTGCCGCCACTTACGCCTCTAACACCCCGAAGCTTGTAGTAGGACGAGGGACCGACAAAGGATGTCGGGGCGAGGGAGGTGGACGCAAACGCCCGGTTCATGGCGCGTCTGCGTCGACGTGAGCGAGGTTGGGGGCCGAGAGGGAGAGGACGGCTGATATAAGGACGGCTTGGATCCGCTGGTGGAGGAGGAACGAAGTCTAAGATTGAAGGATCTGGCGTGGTCACTCGGAAGGAACTGATGTATCTCGTTTCTGCTATTTCTAAATTTTCCAAGATCTCATCTCTTTCATCTATGAGAAGCGCAAGTCTCTGTGTATCGCTAGAAAAGCCGGGTAAGAAAGGAGAGAGGAAAACCTCCGGAAAGACTTACCCTATGGAAAAGAGGCTCTGGATATCAACTTCTGAGGTCATTTCTTCATTTCGGTTCAAGGGTTGCTCTTCTTCGTGCATTCTTATCGGACGTCTTGATTGGGTCCCATTCCTCCTTGCCGCATCACCCAGTTGAGAGCTTAATCCGATCTTCACCAGATAATCCTTCAATTGTTTCTCGCCCCAAGACGCAAAGCCCCGTGCTTTGGTTGCACTTAACCATCCCAAGTCTTTCCCTTCGCATTTCACCTCCAACCATCGCTGCCTGAATGCAACAAGCTCGTTAAACTCCTTAATAATTTTCCACAAGGCGGGAGCCAACCCCAGAACAAGCGCAAAAGCAGTTAAAACGATGATCCTTATTCGAGCGTGTTGGGGGTCGTGAGGGTTAATTGGGGGCTCCCCTCTGGAATGCAAGGAACTCTGAGCTGTCGACGTAGAATTTCTAATGTCAAGGAGACGCAAGAGACGGAGCAAGCTGAGATCCTGAAGCGTCGAATATCCACCTCCGAATGTTGAGGCAGAGGGAAGGGCAGCATTACAAGGCGTAGAAACGAGGTACAATGGAAGGGCGCCTGCGAGAGCTAGAACAGACCATCCGAGGACAATGCGGAAAGAAACCCATAGAGTACGCTGGTTGAGCTCTTCGTCCGAGGGGAACAAGGTAGCGTCTTGAGACGCGGAACGGCCGGCATTCGACACGTCGGACGGGATGTCTGGGACCAATGGGACATGCGGGAAGAGAAAGCCAAAAAACGATGAACCGAGGGGTTTAGGCCGGAGGCTGGAAGGTAGTGAGGCATTTACGTCAAGATGGACGCGTTAAACCAGAAATGAGACACGTACTCTTGTTGAACGAACCATTCTCTGAGCCCGTACACTTGGCGATAACGAGGTCTTAGGATGGCAAAGATGAGCTAAACGGGATGTCAGTAATCATGGGTTGTGTGGGCATAACATGAACGCACCCATAAAATCAGTCCGAATAGACTCGGTACAACAAGTGCTGATATCAGTCCCGCTGAGGCAGCATCCAACCCTTTCCCTGCACAAATGATCTTGCTGGACAAAGTATATGGGGTTGTAGTACTAAACGCGGACGAGGGAGATGTAGATGATGACAAGTGGGATGTGAAAGAGGCTGGGTTGAGAACAGACACTGAAAACGATGTAAATGTTGTGCTGGGTTGGGTAACGGTTGTGACAGGGATGGTTGTGAAGGCAAGGCTGCCAGATATTGTCGAGTGTTCTGTGGAAGATACGGGGTCTGTCTGAGATGCAAAAGTTGGTATATTGGTATTGGTAGGTATCGCTGATGGTTGGCCCGAAGACGCTATGGGTATGGAAGTTGAACTCGAGTCGTTTAGAGTGTGTCGAGGCCGTAGGTATGCATTCATACTTGGAGTCGTTGAGAAGGTCGTCGCCGTGAGGATCTCAGAGTCTGAGGCCGCCGGGTCGTCAGTTATCGTAAGAGAAAGTGGGATGTTGTAACTCGCTGTGAACGAGTGGCAACGAGCTGCAATGACCTGTAACCCTGAGCAAGCCTCGTTTTTCAACTCGTAATTGCCAAACTGGGAAGGCAGGGTCCAGGCGAATTATAAAAACTTCAAAGTTGCTTCATAGACAATTCAAAGAAGGAAATGCGATGAGTCCAGGTTTGACGACGAGCTTGTCGCAGCTTGCGGTGTTTATTATGCAGTTTACAAGTGCTTCGTGAAGCCATGGTGACAGGAGAAGATCAAGAGGACAATATCCTATAAGTAGCACAGCTAGCTGCGATGTAAATCATGATCAGACAAGCAAGTCGTATGTATACAATTAAATATCCAGGGTTAGGTACAAGTGTACATTTGTGCATCGTTTTTCCCATGTTTTTAAAGCCGACGTAAAAGACCAAAAGGCGGAGGCAGTCGCGCCGCCACGTGCACATCTAACCACGTACTTACCACGGTGACGGAGAGCAGCTCGTCATGGCGAGCGCCCTACGACAAGTCAGTCGTCTACAAAATAAACGCTTACATCCACCTGACCAATGAAACTACAGGCGACAGCGTTGACCACGCTGCAGCAGGCTCAGACGAGAGCTCTTTTGTCTCTTCTTAACCTCAATCATCCAATAGAATCGAGCACGACTACCGCAAAGCAAGGCTCGGGATTCAAGACACCCCCAGTATCTGGGCCTCCCGTGTGGAAAGTCCTTGTTTTGGACCAACAGACGAAAGATGTTCTCGCAACAATCCTGCGTGTGCAGGATCTACGCGACGCTGGTGTTACTCTACATGTGTAGGTCCCGTTCCTTCACCCGTTTCTATGCTATAGGCATTGGCATAATCCCAGTCAGCTTCATTCTCTCCGCCCATCACTTTCCGATGTTCCAGCAGTCTATTTCGTTTCTCCAACACTCGCCAACATCCGTCGGATAGCGCAGGATCTTCAGAAGTCGCTTTATGAATCTTTCCACCTTAACTTTGTCGAACCTCTTCCTCGCGCGCTCCTCGAAGAATTGGCAGCATCTGTAGCTCAAGATGGTACAGGAGAACTGGTGGAGCAGGTGCGTGCTCTCGTATTCTGCAACTTGCAATCCGTTGACTCCTTTCCAATCCTCAGGTCGTGGACCAATACCTTTCTTTCATCGCGCCATCGCCGTCTCTGTTCTCCCTTCTGCCTCTCCCACCACCATCAGTACCTCCGACCTCACCAGCCGGACAGTCTAGTTCGCTCGCCTCGACGTCAACATACGGCATCCTCAATTCACCCTCGTCAACAGAACAACAAATCGAGGACGAAGTAGAACGCGTTGCTAATGGACTTTTCAGCGCCGTTGCCACTCTGGGTCTGCCTTTGCTCTTTCCATTCTTTTCTTCCATTCACATAATCTACGTAGGCCACGTTCCATTTATCCGAGCACCTCGAGGAAATGCGGCTGAAATGATTGCGAAGAAGGTCGAAACGAAAATCCGAGACGCATTACTCTCAGCTTCAAGAGCAGGTCATTCCTCCACTTCTCTCTTCACCAATGACGCTACAGGGTTATCAACCCTCCAACGTCCTCGTATGTTTTCTCTCATAACTTTTTTCAAACTCAATTTATTCAGGATGATCTAGTCCTGCTCATCATCGATCGTAACGTGGATTTGGTCTCTACATTGGCCCACGGATGGACATACCAAGCTCTCATCTCCGACTGCCTTCAAATCAAGCTCAACCGAGTCACAGTCACGGAGAAACAGACGAAGAAGTCTTACGACCTTGATTCGAAAGATTTTTTCTGGGCCAGGAACGCGGCAAATCCATTCCCCGAAGTGGCAGAAGAAATTGACGTAGAGCTGAACAAGTACAAGCAAGATGCAGCTGAGATTACGCGGAGCACAGGTGTCAGCGATGTCAATGATATTTCTCAACTGTGAGTCAACAATCCCCTGCTTATATGGAGTGACGCTCAACGAGATGTCACCTACAGTGACCTGACGACAAACGCGGCGCACCTGAAAACGGCTATCACCCAACTCCCTGAATTAACGGCACGAAAGGCAACACTCGACACGCACATGAACATCGCCACTGCTCTTCTTGAACAAATTAAAAAGCGAGGCCTTGACGAACTTTTTAGCACAGAAGAGGCTATCAGCAAGCAGGTATTGTCGCTCTTTCTTTGTTTCTTTCTCCCTTGACATGACTATTCGCATATTTCCAGAATATATCCACTGTCCTCGAAATGCTACGTGCCCCTCGCCCAGACGGAGAATTTACGCCCCTGGACAAACTTCGTTTCGTAATCGTGTTTTATCTTTCATCTCCAGATAACGCGCTCTCGAAAGATGACATCATGGAATTGGAGAAGGAGCTCAAATCCTCAGGCGCTGACGTTGCCGCCTTTGAATATGTCAGGCGTACCCGCGAAATATCCCGCATGACGACTTCTGTAAGTATGGGTACTGGGGGAACTGCGACGCCCAACCTTGGGGGTGTTGCAGGGCAAGGCGGCGAACTTTTCAAGGGTTTCAGCGCTTTGGGCAATCGAGTTTGTGATAGTTCTAATCGGTGTTTGGGATCTGTGCTAAGTTCCTGCCTACCTTCCAGCTTACTGACCGTCTTAAGGAGGGCGGGTTCGAGAACCTTATCTCTGGAGTTAAAAATTTCCTACCGGCGAACAAGCTGCTACCCGTCACACGTCTGACGGAGGCGTTGATGGACTCATCGGCAGCATCTAACCAATCTCTGCAAGAGACAGACGATTACATCTTCCTCGATCCCCGTGCACCACGGCATGTCCACTCGGGAATGCCTGGCGCCGCCGGAGGCAGCGGAGTGACTAAAGGGAAGCGTATGGCGTTCGCTGAGAGCATGGTCTTCATTGTGGGTGGGGCGGGCTATGTCGAGTACGGCAATCTAGAGGAATGGGCAGGGAAGACAGGAAAGAGAGTGACCTATGGCGGAACGGATGTAATCGATCCTAGGGGTTTTGTTGCGCTTCTGGAGAGTCTTGGAAAAGCGGGAGCTAACTGAGTGGCGAGTGCTTAGAATTCATGTCCATGTAATTAGGAACGCAGATATACTTTGTATCGCCTTTGGCCATGGGGGACGGGTACAAATACATGGGTGATATTTTACAGAGTCTGATCGGAAAGGTGAACGAGTGTGTGTATAAGCTGCGTCAATGTACTACTTCTTCCTGTTGTTTTGCATCAACAGGATTTGGACGAGACGAATGCTGGAAAGACAGATGAGTAAGGGAGGTTCAATGCAGGAAAGAAACGAACAATATATTAATCATGTCAAGCTCAAGTGCAATAGATTCACTGAGAGGATCTCGCTTCATGATGCCTTGGTCTGCAAGGCGAGCATGTTTCAGGATCTTTTGAGTGCTTTATGGGAGAGTGGCATGTTAAATTTGCATCAGGGTATAGGGAGGACACTTACTCGTAGAGAACGAAACCGCCAAATACAGCCAGTCCACCATATAATGAAACTGCTTCGCTGATCGCAAGGGAACGTATGCCCATGGGAAGAACCATGGGGGCCAGTGAACTCAGTGCCACCACGGTGATACCAGCAAGTAGGGGGCCACCAAGATATATATACCTGTCATTTCTAGACACAATCATGAGCTCCAGAGACTCGAAGAAAGATACAATTCAAAGACGAACGTAGCAGTTGCCCCGATATAAGATATTGATCCAACTAATCCGCACGTGTACAGCGCAGCACGGGAAAGGATGGCGGGGCTAACGAAGAAGAGGGGACTAAGGGTAGCAGCTTGACAGGCATTGAATGCCTGATATCCTTGTCAACAACAAAATCTAACGACCGGACTACCGAGCAACACCCACCAGCCAGAAGAGGTGCTTCTGCACCTTTTTTTCGGGAGGGGTGTAGTAGGTCCCCATCATCGAACCAATACTCGCAACAAGACTGACACCAAGGATAGCCACTATGATATTTGCGAGTCAGTTCGACTATGCAAAACAGAATTGACTCGAAGTACTTGGATTAGCCGCCATAACTCTGAAAGCAAAACCAGATTGGAACATAGTTCGAGCGGCCAAAGCGGTCAAAACCAGCCCACCCCCAGTGTACTTGAAGGTATCATTCAAGTAACTTCTTTCAACCTCAGTGAGGGGATCACGCGTATCTCGGTTGAGAATCGCATCGAATGCGAAAACAGCACCAGCAACTCCTGCCTGTACGAATGGATGTTAGTGGCATTCGTTCGTCAATGTCAACAGAGGCTGAATGACATACTGCAGTCATGCCGAAACGTCGCCATGAGAAGGGTGTACTCTCCGTCTGAACCATAGGCTTTTCAGCCATGAATGAGCGATTTCCACGGGAGAATAGTCCTGAGGTCCATAGGTTCGTTGATGGCCTCTTAAACTGTTGTTTGGGAGTGGTTCGTGGAACTGTGCTGAACAATCGAGAGCTAAATAAAGGTGCAGAACGCGTTGACGCTGTCGCCAAGTGCTTCAGCGTCGAAACTCGAGAATATAACATGGACATGGGAAGTTGAGTCTCGACTCTCGAAAGCTGCATTTTAGGAAGTCGCCGGAACGGGCGACGTCATTACCCCGGCAAACACACTAATAATATCTTCGACAAATACAACATTACGTTCGCTAAGTATTTGCATATGATACAAAAGCCCCATTAGCAGACTGCCTGTATATACAGTTCTATCCTCTGCTACTACTGGGCACCGACATTCGAGGCAACACTGGCTTTGCTATGGGAAGCTTTGGGTGTGTGTTCTTGATGTATTCCGGCGTACCCAAAGCAGCTATCTTGGAAACATCAATTACTGCCACCTGCCGACACTCGAGAGCAAGCGCAATGCGATTAAC
>Ga0307507_10009812_pt1 | contig 12624 bp, 6 predicted proteins | sample 7_EM_MG_FD_207223 | JGI IMG/M metagenome (GOLD analysis project Ga0307507, IMG submission 207223) | Populus trichocarpa ectomycorrhiza microbial communities from riparian zone in the Pacific Northwest, United States - 7_EM | ecosystem: Host-associated > Plants > Roots > Unclassified | place... | reverse complement strand
TGGCAGCCGCATGGCCATCATGCTCGGCGGCGCCGCCGCCGGCGCGGCGAAAAAGCTGCGCGCCAAGCTGATGCGCATTGCCGCGCACAACCTGGGATTGCCGGAGTCCGAACTGGTCTACCAGGACGGTAACATCGCGGCGAAGGCGGACCCGGCCAAGCGCCTGACCTGGGGGCAGTTGGTCGAGATCGCGCATCGCAAGATCCACCAGATGCCCAAGGGCGATGAGCCCGGCCTGCAGGAAAAATTCGTCCTGGAAGTACCCACCGGCGGCAAGCTGCCGACCCCCGATGGCCGGGTGCAGATGTATCCCTGCCATTCCTTCGAATCGCACCTGGTGCTGGCCAGCCTCGACCCGCAAACCTGCAAGGTGACCATCCACCGCTACGTCTGCGGCCACGATTGCGGCGTGATGATCAGCCCGGACGTGGTCCACGGCATGACCTACGGCGGTATCGCCCATGGCCTGGGCGCGGCGCTGATGGAAAAATTCACCTTTTCCGACGACGGGCAATTGCTTGCCGGCACCTTCATGGATTACCTGTTGCCGAGCTCGAAGGAAGTGCCGGCGATCAGCATCGTCGACCACTGCACGCCTTCGCCGCTCACCGAGTTCGGCCAGAAGGGCTCGGGCGAGGCCGGCTATCTCGGCGCTCCGGCGGCGATCGCCAGCGCGCTCAATGATGCGCTGGCGCCGGTCGGCGCCAGCATCGATGCCTTGCCGATGACGCCATATGCGCTCTGGCAGGCACTGGCGCGCGCCGAAAAGAATTCAAGTTAAAGCAGAACTCGATAATTCCTTACTTCAACTCCATCTGGGAAGACAAACCATGAGCAAACACCTGCTGGTAGAACAAGACGGCCGCATCCTGCGCGTCACCTTCAATCGCCCGGAAGACAACGGTATTTCGGATGCGATGGCCAACGAGTTCGTCGAAGCTTTGGGCGGCGCCCATCACGCTTCGGACCTGGTGCTGCTGAAAAGCATCGGCCCCGACTACTGCACCGGCCGCGTCCGCGACCCCGGCTCGCCGCCGCCGGCCACCGAAGCCTATGCGCGCCGACCCGAGTACGACGGCATTTTCAACAGCTACAAGGCGATCCGCAATTCGCTCATTCCCGTGGTCACCGCCATTGAGGGCCGGGCGATGGGCTTCGGCGCCGCCATCGCCGCGCTGTGCGATGTTTCCTTCGCCAGCGAAACCGCCACCTTCAACATTCCCGAGATCGGCCACAACGTCATGCCGACCATGGTGATGTCGGCCCTGTACGACCGCGTCAACCGCAATGCGCTGATGTGGATGGCCTACTCCACCGAGTTCATCGACGCGCAACGTGCATTGCTCTACGGCATGGTGAGCAACGTGGTGCCGGCGGCCAAGCTCAATGAAGAGACAGAAGCCTTTTGCAAGATATTGCTGAGCCGCCCGCGCCCGGCGATTCTCGGCCTGAAGGAATACCTGCACGTGGCCCCGCGCATGGACGAGTTGGGCGCGATCGACTACGCGCGCAGCATCCACTCGATGGTCAACACCGCCGCCGAGATGAAACGCAAGCACTGATCCGGCCGCCGCCACGACAGCGCAGATACCCGCGCGAAGCCAAATTACAACCTCGATCGGAGACAAACATGGGACAAGGGCACTGGAAGCGCAGGGACTTCCTGCTCGCCACTGGCGCGGCGCTCGGCGCAAGCGCGCTGGATGCGCGGGGGCAGGCCGCCTCCACCGGCAAGGTGATCAAAATGATCATCGGTTTTCCGCCAGGGCAGGCGACCGACACGGTGGCGCGCCTGCTGGCGGAAAAAATGCAGGCCGCCACCGGCAATGCCTATGTGGTCGACAACCGGCCGGGGCAGGGCGGCAGCCTGGCGCTGGGCATCACCGCCAAATCGCCACCCGACGGCAACACCATGATGCTGGTCCACATGTCGGCAATGGCGACCAATCCGCATCTATACAAGAGCGTGCCTTACGACGCGCTGAAAGATTTCGAGGCCGTCGGCCTGGTCGGCGACCTGCCTTTTGTGCTGGTCTGCAATCCCTCGCTGCCGGTGCAAAGTGTCGCCGAACTGGTGGCTTATGCCAAGGCGCATCCCAACACCCTGACCAATTCCTCCTCGGGCAACGGCACGGTCTCGCACCTGGCGATGGAAGAGTTCAAGCGCCAGGCCGGATTGAGCATCGCGCATGTGCCGTACAAGGGCAGCGCCCAGGGCATCACCGACGTCATCGCCGGCAATGTCTCGATGGCGCTGGAAAGTGCGCCCGCGGTCCAGCCCTTCGTGCAGTCGGGCAAGCTGCGTGCGCTCGCCGCCGGCACCGCCAAGCGGCTGGCGTGGATACCCAGCGTACCCACGCTCGCCGAACTCCGGTACACCGGCATCAACGCGGTCACCTGGCTGATGCTGATCTATCCGGCCGGCACGCCGAAGGCGATGGTCGAGACCAATTTCGAAGTGATCAACAAAATCGTCGGCAACCCCGAGGTGCAGCAGCGCTTCGCCACGCTCGGGGTATTGCCGCGCAGCAGCAAGAGCCCGGAGGAGGCCGATGCCTATATTCGCTCCGAGTTTGCAGCCTGGGGCGCGGTGGTCAAACGCAGCGGCACGACGCTGGACTGAAACAGTGCGCCTGCTGAAGATCGCGGCCATCGCGCTGCTGGCGTTCGGGTTTCATTGTGCTCAGGCCCAAAACACCTGGCCGTCGCGGCCGGTGCGCATCCTGGTGCCTTACCCGCCGGGCGGCTCCACCGATATCCTGAGTCGCCTGGTCGGCCAGACCCTGGGCGAAGCTCTCGGCCAGGCCGCGGTGGTGGAAAACCGCGGCGGCGCCAACGGCACTATCGCCGCCGGCTATTTCGCCAAGGCCGCGGCGGACGACCATTCCTTCCTGGTCGTCTCGCTGCCGATGATGGCGATCAACCAGTACCTCTACGCCAAGCCCGGCTACGATCCTGACGCCGACTTCGTTCCCATCGGCCTGATGGCGCAAACGCCCAACGTGATGGTGGTCGTGCCGGCGCTGCCGGTGCGCAGCGTGCGCGAGCTGGCGGACTACGGCCGCGCCAATCCGGGCAAGCTCTCCTACTCCAGTTCCGGCGTCGGCAGTGCCGGGCATCTGCTCAACGAGCTGTTCAAGTCCACCGTCGGCATCGAGCTGCTGCATGCGCCTTACCGCGGCAATGGCCCGGCGATGCAGGCGCTGCTGTCGGGAGACGTGCAGTTCACCACCGACAATCTGCCGCAATTGCTGCCGCAAATCCGCGCCGGCAGACTGCGCCCCATCGGCGTCAGTTCGGCGAAGCGCTGGTTTCAGTTGCCCGAGGTGCCGACCTTCGCCGAATCGGGCTTCACCGGCATGACTACCAGCGCCTGGTTCGGCCTGGTGGCGCAGGCCAGGGCGCCGCGTGAAGTTGTGATGCGGATGAACCGTGAATTGGTGACCCTGCTGAAGAAGCCGGAATTCGTCGCCAAACTGGCCGAATTCAGCTTCGAGCCGATGCCTGGCGCCCCCGAAGAAATGAGCGCGGCAGCCCGGCGCGAACGCGGCATCTGGAAAAGGGTCGTCGAGGTATCAGGCGCGAAAGGCGAATAGCCTTTGCATCATTTATCCCGCCGCCAAAGGCATGGATGGGATGTCAATTCTGGAATTTCCAGGCACCCATCCCACTGATCCGAGGAGAACCGATTGAGACCGGTCTCATTTCACGCCACTCGCTGCAGTGCAGTATTTCTAAAAAGTGAGTGATGTGTGGGTTGGAAAACGGCTGATTCCGCCTACATTTGCGCGCCCCGCCAAGGAAGGCGGACGCAGCCCCACTCGGGTCCACGGTAACGACCGCATCCGGGCCGCTGCTGCTTCATCATTTCCGGGTCAGCCAGAGGTCAGGCATGCAGGTTGCCAGCAACATCAAGCAAATCCACAAGCGCATGTGGACCATCGGGGATTTTTCCAAAATCGCACCGGCGTACGTCATCGTCAGCGAAAATCTTTGCGAAGCAGCGGGCCTGCGCGCCGGCCAGCGCGTGCTCGACGTTGCCACCGGCAGCGGTAATACCGCGATTGCCGCCGCGCGGCGCTGGTGTGCGGTGACCGGCGTCGACTTCATTCCCGCATTACTGGAAAAAGCGGCCGACCGCGCTGCCAGCGAAGGCCTGGAAATCGACTTCCGTGTCGCCGACGCCGAGCAACTGCCATTTGCCAATGAAAGCTTCGACATTGTCCTGTCGACCTTCGGCTCGATGTTTGCCATCGATCAGGAAAGGGCGGCTGCCGAGCTGCTGCGCGTGTGCAAATCCGGCGGCCGGGTGTGCATGGCCAACTGGGCGCCCGAAGGTTTCATGTCCGACGTGCATCAACAAATCTCCGCCTATGCGCCGCCGCCGCCCGGCGTACGCCTGCCGCTGCTGTGGGGGACGGAATTGGCGCTGCGCCAGCTGTTCGGCGACGGCATTACCGATTTGCGCATCCGGCGCCGCAGCGTCGCCATGCGCTATCTCTCGCCGGAGCATTGGCTGGAGCAGATGCGCGCCTACTCCGGTCCGATGGCGCTGTTTTTCAGCGTGCTTCCGGAGAGCCAGCAGCGCAGCCTGGCGCGTGATCTGCTCGATCTGGCGCACAAGCACAACGTTTCCGGCGACGACAGCTTTTATGCCCCGGCCGAATACCTTGAGGTAGTGGCGCTGCGGCGCTGAGCAGAAGGGTCCGGATATGCGAGTCGCCAATCTGCGACACATCGAACTCCCGCGGCGGAACTAAGGCGCCGGCCGGGTAGAGCAGGCATGGAATTTCGTCGTGGGACTGCCGTTTTGCCCGTTTGCCGAGGGCAGGAGGACACCTTGGCGAAAAATCAATGTTAGTACAATGTGGTTGGCCGGGTCGCAAAAGAACAAAAATGCGAACCGGCCTCTGCAGGCGCGCCTGGCGCGTGAACCAGACCGAAAGTAGGCATTGGGCCGCATTTGCGCATTCCATGCATCCGTCATCTTTCCGTATGCGTACCTTGCGCGGAAGCTGCAAAAGTCCCGGCCAAAAACTTGAATAACAGGTCGACGCGGATGCTGTTGCGAAACGGCTCGCTCGTTTCACCGGGACGTTCGTATTAGGCGCAAGATGAAAAAAAGACTAGCAAAGCTAAGCAAGCCCAAAATCCGCGGCGCGGTACCGCGCAGCCGCCTGTTCAATCTCCTCGATGAGTATCGGGCGCGTCCGGCCGTCTGGATCGCCGGGCCCCCGGGCGCCGGAAAAACCGTCCTGCTTTCGACTTACCTGGAGGCACGCAAGCTGCCGGCCGTCTGGTTCGAGGTCGATAGCGGCGAATCCGATCCCGCGGCGTTTTTTTACTATCTGGGCCTGGCACTGGAGAGCGAGGGCGAGCAGAAGAAAGACGGGTTGCCCTTGTTGTCGCCGGAATACCTGGGCGACCTGCCCGGATTCGCGCGGCGCTTTTTTCGCACCTTTTTCCAGCGCATGCCCGCGCCGGCCGCGCTGGTGCTGGACAACTACCAGGAAGTCTTCGCCGCCTCGATTTTCCATACCCTGATCGAGCGCATGCTCACCGAAGTCCCCGAGGGCATCAACGTATTCATCCTGAGCCGCACCGGACCGCCGGAGGAATGTTCGCGCCTGCTGGTCAGTGGCGCGATTGCGCAAATCGGCTTCGATGAGCTGCGCCTGACGTTGGCCGAGACCGCGGAGATCGCCGGACGCGGCCTGGTATCCGACACCCAGAGCCTGGGGGCCCTGCACGCGCAGGCCGACGGCTGGGCGGCGGGCACCGTGCTGATGGCCGAGCGCCTGCAGCACACCGGCGCGCTCGCGATTTCCCAGCCGGGCGAAATGGATACCGTGTTCGGCTATTTCGCCGGGCAGGTGTTCAAGGACCTGCCGCAGATCGCGCGCTCGGTATTGATGCGTACCTCTTTCCTGTCGCACATGAGCGCGCCGGTCGCCGCCCGCATCAGCGGCGAGCCGCACGCCGGCAGCGTCCTGGAAGACATGTTCAAGCGGCACATGTTCACCGACCGCCGTGGCGGCGACGAGCCGGTGTACCACTATCACGCCTTGTTCAGCGCCTTCCTGCGCGAAGAGGCGCGCCAGGCCCTGCCGGCGCCCGAACTGAAGAGACTGATCGGCGACACCGCCGACCTGCTGGCCGGCGATGGCGCGGTCGAGCAGGCGATCGCGCTGTATCTGCAGGTCGAATGCTGGGACAAGGCGCGCGCGGCGATCCTGCAGTCCGCCTCCTCCCTGGTGGCGCAAGGACGGCGCGAGACCCTGAAAGACTGGATCCTCGCCTTGCCGGTGTCGATCCTGCTGGGAGAGTCCTGGCTGAAATTCTGGCTCGGCATGTGTTACGCGGCCACGGTGCCGACGCGGGCGCGCGGCATCTTCGAAGATGCCTATGAGAGTTTCGTCGCGCGCGGCGATGCTGCCGGCCAGATGGCGGCGGCCGCCGCCTTCATCGAGACCCACATGCTCGAATACGAGTTTGCCCCGCTGAAAAAATGGATATCCGCGCTCGAGGCGCTGCTGCAGGGCGAACCGCGCTTTCCGTCCGGCGAGATGGCCTTGCGCGTCTATTGCGCCTGCCTGCTGGGCACCTTTTATGAACAGCCCGGGCATCCGCTGCTGGCGCTCTCCGTGCGGCACATCGATCGGCTGCTGGCCGAAAAAATCGAGGTCAACCGCAGGGTGATGGCGGGCGCGGCGCTGCTGCCCTATTGTGCCTGGAAGGGCGACATCGAACTGGCGATGCGCACCATCGGCCGCATCGAACCGCTGATGGACGATCCGGCGGTGTTGCCGCTGAGCCGCCACTGGTGGCGGGTGCGCCAGGGCACCTTTTACATCTGGCGCATGCAGTACGACGAAATGGAAAACGCGCTGGAGGAATCGCGGCAGATCGCCGAAGCCAACAACTGGCGCGCCGGCGCCGGCTTCGAATGCCTGCTGTCGGGCTTCCTGGCGGCGTTCCGCCACGACGCCGAAGCCGGGCGCGCCGCCGCGCAGCGCTTCGAGATGCTGCGCAGTCCGGGCAAGCCGGGCGACGACCTGTTCGGCAACATGGTTCATGCGGCCTGCGCGGTGGCCGCGGGCGACCAGGTGCAGGCATTGGCCGAGCAGGATGCGGCCATGAGCGGCGTCGAGCGCATGTGGTTTCCGTCCAAGTATCTCGCCGTCAGCAACCACGTGCAAATGCTGCTGCAGGCGGGCGAAGTGGTGCGCGCCCAGTCAAGCCTGGAATACGTGCAGCGCATGGTCGACGGTATCGGCCTGGACTGCTGCGAAATGGAGGTCAGGTTCCTCGAGGCCGGCGTGGCGTGGGCGGGCGGCGAGCTTGAGCGCTGCAATGCCGCCCTGGAAGATTGCCTGACCTTTTTCCGGCGCCGCAACTTCTTCGGCTTCACCTTCCGCTGGATGCCCGAGATGGTGGGCCACCTGCTGTCGCAGGCGCTGCAGGCCGGCATCGCGACCGACTACGTATGCTCGGTGATCAAGGGCCGCCAGCTGCCGGCGCCGGCGCCGGAGGTCGAGGCCTGGCCCTGGCCGGTGAAGATTTATACCCTGGGCCATTTCAGGGTGGTGATCGACGGCGAGCCCCTGACATTCAACGGCAAGGCGCAGAAAAAACCCCTGGAACTGCTCAAGGCACTGGTGGCGCTGGGCGGGCGCGACGTCGATTTCCCGACGCTGGTCGAATTGCTCTGGCCGGACGCCGAAGATGCGCGCAAGTCGGGCGAGATGACCCTGTCGCGGCTGCGCAAGCTGCTGGGACGGGCGGACGCGGTGCTGATCGCCGATGGCAAGCTGGCGCTGAACCCGGCGCTGGTCTGGCTGGATGCCGACGCGTTCGAAAATCTTTTGCGCCCGGCCGGTGAGGCGGGCGCGGCGGCCTTGGCGCATTCGGCGTTCCGGCAGGAGACGCGCTCCGCGGCGGCGCTGGCCCTTTACAGGGGGCATTTCCTTTGTCATGAGTCGCAGACGCCGTGGGCGCAGTCGATGACCGACCGGTTGCGCGCAAAATACCTGCGCCAGGTGCTGGACGCCGGACGTGACCGGGAGACGCATTGCTGGGATCAGGCCGCGCTGATCTACGAACGCGGCCTGGAACTCGACAACCTGGCCGAAGAGTTCTATCAGCGCCTAATGGTCTGCCATCGCGAACGCGGCAGCATTGCCGATGCGATCCGCGTCTACCGCCGCTGCCGCGAAAACCTCTCGATCATCCTCGGCATCGCCCCCTCGTCCGAGACCACCGCGCTGTACAACTCGCTGCACCAGTAGAGCCGCGCGCGAATCGGCCGTTGCCGCGCCGGTTCGCACATCCGGTACGCGTACAAGCGCGGCGATACTGAGCCGGCGTCAATCAAGCGAGCGCTTGTTCCGCCCCGCTGGTCCGCTTGCGGCGGCTGCCCGGCCTTCGCGCCGGCATTGCCGCACCCACAAATCGACCACCGATAGCACATATCGGCGCCCCCCTGGGGAATAGCCGCGCATCCGCCTGCGCGTGCGGCGGACCGTATTGCTTCGCCCGCTTACATTTTTTATCCGTGGGGAATACGTAGGGGTTTAGGACAAACGCATAACTTAAATTGCCGCCGCGGCATGTAATTTCGTCAACCATAAGGGCGGTCAATTCCACACATGGAAAATCCAAGACTAACAACAATACCAGCTACAAAAACACTGATGCGGCTGATGAAGAATTTCATCTGGCTGCTTGGCCTTGTCGCCATGCTGACAGGGCAATCCACCGTATTCGCCAAGGGCCCGGTCAAGGTCGCCGCCGCCGATCCGCTGCCGGTCGTCAACGTCTTCACTGCTTCCCCTCTCACCATCAACAAGGGTGACAGCACCATGCTGAGCTGGGACATTACCGGTGGCGGCTCGCCCTGGATCTCGGCCGATCTCGGCGCCGATCCCGGCGGCACCAACGGCGTGCAGGTCGGCACCAAGAGCGTCAAGCCCGCCGCCACGACGACCTATACCATCAGCGTGTGGAGTGAAGTCGGCACGGTTACCAAATCGGTCACCGTCACGGTCATCCAGCCGACCCCGCCCGCCATCAGCTCGTTCAGCGCCTCGCCATCGAGCGTCGTAGCCGGTACCCCGGTCACGCTGACCTGGGCCGCGAGCAACGCCGTTAGCCTGTCGGTATCGCCCGGCGTAGGCAAGGTGACCGGCAACAGCGTGACCGTCAACCCGACGGCCACCACCACCTACACCCTCTCCGCCACCAACCCCGGCGGCACCGTGACCAAGACCGCCAAGGTGACCATCGCCGTGGTACCGACGATCAGCGCCTTCAGCGCAGCGCCCGCCAGCGTGGTGGCCGGCAGCACGACCAAGCTCAGCTGGACCGTCGCCAATGCGACCTCGCTGTCGATCTCGCCGGCCCCCGGCACGGTGACCGGCAGCAGCGTCTCGGTGACTCCCACGGCCAACACCACGTATGTCCTGACCGCCACCAGCGCGGCTGGCAGCGTGACCCAGTCCGTGCCCGTCACCGTCACCCAGCCCGCGCCGGCCGCTCCGGTGGTCAGCAGCTTCAAGGCCACGCCGGCCTCGATCGCCAAAGGCGCCTCGACCACCCTCAGCTGGGCCATCATCGGCGCCAACTCGGTGTCGATTTCGCCCGGCGTCGGCTCCGTCACCGGCACCAGCGTGAGCGTCAGCCCGTCGGCCACCACCACCTACACGGTGACGGCGACCAACGACATCGGCACCACCACCAAGACCGCCAAGGTCACCGTGCAATTGCCGCCGCCGCCGGCGATCAGCAGCTTCACGGTAACACCCACCTTCATCAACCCGGGCGACACCGCCACGCTGAGCTGGACCGTAAGCGGCGCTGACTCGGTGTCGATCTCACCCGCCATCGGCGCGGTGACCGGCTCCAGCGTCACGGTCAACCCGACGGCAACGACGATCTACACCGTCACCGCCACCAGCGCCAACGGCTCGTCGAGCCAGTCAGTGCTGCTCGCGGTCGCCTCCGGCGGTACCGGGGTCTCGCACCCGCGCGCCTGGCTGACCCCGTCCCTGATGGCCGGCCTGACCCAGCGCGCCGCGGCCAACGACCAGGCGTGGCTCAGGCTGCGCGCCGAGTGCGACACGCTCGCGACCTATAGAGTGCTGTTCCCGGATGGCGCCCAGTACGTCGACAACACCATCAACGGTGAATACGAGTTCTCCGGCTACCTCGACCCGGCGATCACCCTGGGCCTGTGCTACCAGGTTGCGCGCGGCTTCGACAGCACCCGTGCCGCCGCCTACGGCGCCAAGGAAAAGGAACTGATGCTGGCCTTGTCCGACCCGAACCACCACGGTGCGCCGACGGTCGACAGCGGCTACGGTATCCGCTACTACGTGCCGGCGATGGCTCTCGGCTACGACTGGATCTACGACCTGCTGTCGCCGGCCGATCGCGCCCAGATCTACACCGAAATCAACCGCTGGATCGCCTCCTACGAGAAGGTCGGCTTTGGCCGCAGCTTCCCGCAAGGCAACTACTTCGCCGGTTACTACTTCGGCCTGGCGACCGCCGCCGTGGCCACCGAAGGCGACAACCCGCAAGCGGCCGCCCTGTGGGACGACTGGTACAACCGCGTGCATCTCGGCCAGGTCCAGCCGTACTACGCCCAGTGGCTCGCCGGCGGCGGCGCACCGGACGGCTGGAACTACGGCCCGCTGGAAACCCTCAACATGACCCGCGCGCTGCTGGCGGTGAGCACGGCCAAGGGCATCGACTTCATTCATGACAGCGCCCATCCGATGACCTATCCGGACGGCCACGCCAAGTGGATGACGCAGATGACCTGGCCGAACGGCAAGACCATCAACGATCGCGGTTTCCTGTACACCAACCAGCCGAACCGCCCGCCGTCCGACGTCAGCGGTGACTGGGCCACCGAGTTCAACGGCATGCTGCGCGTGCTCAACGGCAACAACGCAGCCCTGATGCAGCAGTACACCGCCGACGTTCGCTCGTTCTCGCAGAACGGCTCGAACTGGGTGGAATTCCTGCACTGGAATCCGAGCGCGCCGGCAGCGCCTTACAAGACTGACCTGAGCTACCGCACCGGTGGCGACGGCCAGGCCGCCTTCCGCAGCGACTGGACTTCCAACGCCATCTGGGGCGCCTTCCAGGCCGGTCCCTATACCGGTTACGACAGCTCCGGCGAGGAATTCTTCGACGAAGGCTCACTGGTGATCCAGCGTGGTCCCTACCAGTTCCTGGTCAACGCCGACGGCGCGCTCACCACGCCGACTCCGGGTACCGAGGACGCGACCGACGGCACCTGGACGGAACTGTACAACGACGTCTGGAGCGTGACCCACGACGGCGCTTCCGAACCGCGCCACAACTTCAACACCTACCACTCGAAGGGGTCGGCCAACGGCATGTTCGGCCAGGATTCCAACGGGCCTGGCGATTCCCAGACCACTCTTTCGCGTTTCGAGGAGGGCGGCTCGTTCGTGCTGATGCGCGGCTCCAAGCTGGAACAGATGTACAGCAGCGCCAACGGCATCATCGCCTGGTCGCGTGACGTTGCCTATGTCCGTCCGAAGATGTTTGTCGTCTACGACCGCACCACGGTCAGCAGCAAGACGGTCGACGACTGGATGGCCTGGAACACCGTGCCCACCCCGACGCTGACGGCCGCCGCCAACGGTACCAGCCGCGTCGATGTGGTCGATACCCGTGCCGTCTTCGGCGGCAACCTGTTCCGCGGCCGCATCTCCACCGTGCTGCCGGCCAACAACACCGTCAGGTTCGTCAACGTCACCGACGACAAGGGCGTGGCGCAGAACAAGGTCTACCGCATCGAAGTGCGCCGCCCCACCAGCGGTGCCGGCTCGGCCACCTGGCTGACGGTGTTCGATGCTTCCGACTCCGCCGCCAACGCCGCCAGCGCGGTAGCCCCGATCAACCTGGCCAACAACAATGTGCTGGCCGGCGACGTCGAAGGCACCGTGATCAGTGGCACCGCCGGCAACACCGTGGTGCTGTTCAGCAAGTCGGGCTCCCCCTTGGCGAGTACCGTCAGCGTCTCGCTGCCGGTCGCCGCGACCTACGCGCTGTTCACCGACCTGCAGCCCGGTGCCGGCTACTCGGTCACTGCCAGCGTGGTCAACGGCACCCTGGTGCTGAACGTCGCCGCCGGCGGCAGCTTCACCACCACCGCCCAGGGCAGCCTGGCAATCAACGTCAGCGCGGATGGGAGCGTGACCGCCGCGCAATAAGCAGCATTGAGTGATAGCTCCCTCCTTGGGGGCATTTACAGACCGCGTGCCGGCAACGGCATGCGGTCTTTTTTTTGTGGATCGACCAGCCGCAGAGCGCGAGCGGGGACGGTTTGCAAGAGAGCGAAAGCCGGCAAGGCCGGGGTCTGCCGCGTATTCCGCTGACGACGATTGGAACGGCGGATGCGCCGCATGCGATCCGCCGCGCGCCCGCGGGCGCCATGTCCTGGTCCGGCCGCTGCGTTGCCCGCTTAGTGGCGAACGCTGGACTGGGGAACGGTGGAAACGGGGTTGTTGGCCGGACTTTGAGGCGCTGCGCTGTCGCCGGGGACTGTGCCGGGATTGGCGGGTGCTGCAACAACGCCGGTGGCCG
>Ga0307507_10009811_pt1 | contig 12625 bp, 5 predicted proteins | sample 7_EM_MG_FD_207223 | JGI IMG/M metagenome (GOLD analysis project Ga0307507, IMG submission 207223) | Populus trichocarpa ectomycorrhiza microbial communities from riparian zone in the Pacific Northwest, United States - 7_EM | ecosystem: Host-associated > Plants > Roots > Unclassified | place... | reverse complement strand
GGTCAGCATCACTGACAATCGAGGTAGGTACTCCATGAGGCGTAAAAATATGGTGCCGGAGTAGCTCAGTAGTCTGTACTGCCGTTGCAGTAACCGATGTTGGGATCAGCCAGCTGAATCCCACTGCCCTATCCACTACTCCCAGGACCGAATCCTGGCCCTTCAATTTGGTAAAGGGACCCATAAACTCAATAGCATAGCTTGAAAATATCTCGGAGGGGAAAGGGAGGGTTTGGGCATCACCGGCTGGTAGGGTGTTGCGTTCTTTGTTGGCCTGGCATAGCTCGCATTGCCTAACAAAGTCCCTGAAATCTTTCCGCATTTCCGGCCAGTAGATATATTCAGATGCATACCGAAGCTTCCTATCGGCGCTGTGGTGTCCCTTGGTGTGGATCTCGCTAATCATTAGTTCCCTAAGTCTTTCTCCATTGATCCCATGTCCCTTTGGTATGTAGAGGCAGTCCTCTCCTCCTCGAGTGGTGGCATAGAGTAAGCCATTCCTGATGCGGTAGTGTTGCATTTTTTCACCTCGGGAGGTGTTGCTTGAATTTTGAGCCAGTTGGTATACGGGGTCGTTCCTGTACCCTTTGATCATCTGCTCCCTCCATGTAGTCTCCATTTCGTTCATGGCATGAACCACGTCTCTTTCATCCACAATTATTTCCCACCTGGTAACCTCGCTTTCCTCCTCTTCTGCAATATTATTGTATACCTGGTAGAGGTTTCTGTCGTGGTGGGTTGGCTTTGGTGGTTCAATAACTGGAATAACGTTGTGGGAGGCAAGCGGCCCTCCATAGAGGGGCTTTGTAGGTGAGGGTCTGGGGGCCTGGTGCCCAGGGCCCTCAGGGCTTTTGCAGGGGACATTCGTAGTGGTGTAGCCTAGGGCTTCATGTAGTCTTCTTTTGATTTTTGACACGTCTGGTCGAGGTTGAGGGGAGCGGATAGTTCCCTCATTGATCTCCGGATCCATAGGGTCTTGCATTGCTCCTTGCTGGGGGTCATCGAGTGGGGGGCTGCTCCTCAACTCGCCTGCATAGACCTTATTCCTAATCTTGTCATCTTCATGAATAGGGGACATTAGCTCGAAACAATCTGACCAGTGTTGGGCTGAATGTGCGATTTCCTCATCACTCCGGCCGCTGCTGATGCTGCGATAGTTACCCCAATTGTTGATAGGGTCCTGATTTCTGTAATCGTTGGGATCAAACGCAGCTCGATGGATACTGCAGTTACTGCTGCAGTCTGAGTGGTTGTGGTTGTAGTTAACCTCGAGGACTTCGAATCGACACATGTCTTCTGGATCAGATTTGATGAAGTGGGTAAGAGGAGAAGTGTCGCTCTCTGAATCTTCTTGAGTAGGGTCTTGCACAGTATGAGGATAGCTTTTGTCTTCTGTATCAAGACGTGATAAAGCGTCCACTACATACTTCCATAGTCCTGGCCGGTATATGATTTTTGTCCTAAACTGGCCTATGTATCCTCGCCACCAAAGTGGCTTCTTTGTTCGTGTTCTGCTTGTCTTGAGGAACATCAGGGGCTGGTGATCAGTGACTATCGTAAATTCGTTTCCTGCCAGGAGGTGATGGAATGCTGTAAGGGCGTCAACTATCGCCAATGCTTCCTTATCTGTAGTCCCATAGTTCATCTGGGCGTTAGAGAACTTCCTTCTATGGAGCGCTGCCGGTTTGGCTGTATCAGCTCTTTCTCCTTGTCCTACCCAAGCACCAACTCCTGTATCGGAGGCGTCGATTATCAGGCATTTTGCTAATGCTGATTCAGGGTCGATCGGTTTCATGATCTGGTTGTGTGCTGCAGCTCGCTTAACGTTATCCATGGTGTGATCATGTGTTGCAGTCCTTACGAACTCCTCTGTTCCAGTAAGCGAGGTTAGGGGTGCTGTGATCGACGCCAAGTGTGGTTAAAATTGGCTAATGTAATTGACAACTCCGAGAAATTCCTGTAAGTGCTTCTTGTTCTTTGGGGTAGTCCATGCTTCAATTCTCGCGATCTTCTCAAGTGATGCTCTCAACCCCTGATCGTCAATGATATGTCCTAAAACATCCATGCCTGCGGCAAAGAATTCTGACCTCTTTCTACTAGCGTAAAACTGGGCTTATTTTAGTTTATCGGAGACCATTGCGATGTGTTTCAGGTGGTCTTGTTCTGTATGGGAATATATGAGAATATCGTCAATATAAACCGACATGAATTGTCCTAGGTAGTCAGCGAATAAATCCGACATTATTCGCATGCATGTTCCTGGTGCATTCATGTCACCTAGTGGCATTACTTTGCTAACGAAACAGCCAAAAGGTGATTTGAAACAGTTTTCATCAACCTCCTTGGGCACCACCCTCGTCTGAAAGTAGGCATCACTGAGGTCAATCTCGCTTCATTATCTCGCTCTTCCTAGCGAGTTCAGGATCATTCTTTGGTTTGGGATCGTTTCATCGTCTTTGATGGTTATCTCATTCCTTGCTGTGAGATCGACCAGTGGTCTAATTCTCATTTTATGTTTCTTTTCTTGAGCGAAGATAGGTGCTGCTCCATGGACTGCTTTCCGTTCAATAATCCCTTGTTCGACCTTCTCATTTATCCATAAACTCATGTCCATCGCCCATCTTTCTGGAATTGAATAGGTTGGTAAGTTCCTTAATTCCTTTCCTGGTATTAGACGGATTTCGTGGTTTAGCTTTCTAAGTGGTGGCAGTCCTTCTGGTATGGTTTCTGGGAACACTTCTGGGTGTTGGCTCATTACATCTTCTGTAGTGACGACCGCTGCTCTGATATGTCCACTGGTAGGTGTGCAGTTGATCCTAATTCCAAACTTGGGGAAGTCAATGGCTAACCCGCCGCATTCGATTATAGCTCCTTGTTGTTTTAGGAATGGCATTCCTGTAAGGGCGTCGTACTTCACCAGGTTTCCAACTAGCATTTTGTTTCCTTTTGTATGCAGTTTTCCTACTGCTAGCTCAACAGTACACTCTTTGTTGCTCTCGGATCGTGATCCTTTCAGGGCCATGAGTATCTTGGTTGGTTCCTTCATTTCTATGCATGGTATACCGTGGGTAGTGACAAAGGCTGCACTAATAAGGCTTGCTCCTATCGTTCCTGTATCAAACAGGACTTTTGTTTCTTTTCCATTAATGAACATAGTACCCTCAAGGGCATGGTGTGCCTTGATCGTGGTAGGGCGGGTGGTTTTTGTAACCACATAGCTCTCAAGTTCCAGGGTATTGATGTATACCTCATCATATTCGCAGAGTTCTGTTGCTAAATTGGATGAAGCTTTCTTCTTGACCTTCGCCTTTCCTTTGTCCTTCTTGCTTGGGCAATCCTTTGCCATATGTCCCTCACCACCACAAGTAAAACAGGCTCCTTTCTTTCTTTGTTCCTTCCTCTTGGCGGAATTGCCATCGTTATTGAACTTTTTCTTAGGTTTGTATTCAGTCTTGTTGTTGGTGGATTCCTTAGGTTGTTTATCATACCGTTCCTTGCCATACGCTCCTGTACTTCGATGGATAGAATCTAGTCTTTCTGCCATAGCAATAACACTGTTCATATCCTCGTCTCCAGTGTAGTGGGTTTCCACGCGTTGCCGGAGTCTTGGGTGCATACTGGTAAAGAAGTATTGTATGAAAGCGGAGTCACTTATAGTGTCTTCTGGTAGCAGTGATCTATGGATGAGTAGATCTGTAGCTATAATAGATATCTTCTGGATTTGTCCATTCCACGATTACCTGATGCTGTGGAACTTCGGATAGGTATCGTCCTTATGCTTGGATGATTGGAATCATTCCCTGAGATAGGTTACTAGTAGGTCTCTTGTGACGTTTTCTCCAAATAGCTCTGCCGCTTGGAATGCCGGTTCTTGAGCTCGTCCTTCTGTATAGAGAATCGAGTAGTTTCCTGATCCTGCAGCATTCTGGGATACATTGTGCAATCGTAGATACAGTTGGACTGAGTTGTACCATCTATCAAATGCCTCTGGTTTGAGGTCTTCGCCATCACCTGTGAATTTCTTAGGTGATGGAACCTTGAGGCTAAGCCTTGGTAAAGGCTCTGGTACTGGTTCAGAACCTGGTCCGCCAGCTCCGTCACCATGGTCAGACATGTCGTCTGAGTCGCTGCTGGAGCGGTTCGGATCGCCTGCCGCTGCCGCTACTGGGGCTTTGCTGGTAATCCTTTTTGTAGAGACTCAGGGAACCCGCCGGGGCTGATTGTCGCTGCCTTTGATAGTTCTGTTGCTGACTCCGCTAGATCTCGTTGAGCGCTATCTCTGGCTAGTTGGCTAGCTGCTTCATCTATTGAGAACTGTTCCTTTGTAGGTGCTTTGACAAATCGTCCCTGTTCGTCTCTAGCTCGTTGTTGAACCTTCTTCTTGGGAGGTCTGCTCCAGCTGGGTTCCTGGTGTTCTTCAATCTTGATAACTTGTTGAAGTTAAAAAAATGTAACCGCCTCCAGTGTGGTGGCGGGAATCGATAGGGTAACGATACAATCTCTATACCAAAGTGCGGTATATAACGAGACTAAGTACAGGAGGCTTAGACGAAGTTGTTGTAACAAACTTCTTACTATATCGCAACTACAAAGTAGTTCCGAATAGCTAAGGGTGTTTGGTCTTATTGGATTCTCGAAGCGAACTGAAGAAGTCACTGTTCAACCAAGTATATTGAAAACTATGTCTGTCGAAGTCTGCTTTCTCTAAGTTCGGAGAAGAGCAGGTCTTAAATACACTTGTTACGCAAACCGGCGCCTGGTAAACAATAACCATAAAGACTCCCAAACGGTAGCCTTGAAAGGTTACATAAAACTTATCAAGTATCACACGATATCTTGATACAATAAATAAAACTTACTAAGTATCAACCGATACTCGAAACCGAACCTAAAACATCATGAGTATCAAACTCAATCTTAAAACATACTGAGTATCATGCGATACTCGAAACCAAATATAAAACATCATGAGTATCAAACGATACTCGAAACCAAACCTAAAACATGATGAGTATCAATCTCAATCATTAAACATACTGAGTATCAAGCGAGACTCGAAACCAAACAGTAACCCGTACCGGTTACACATGATGTTTTATCATGGAGTTTGATACTCATGATATTTGATGTTTGGTTTCGAGTATCGCTTGATACTCAGTATGTTTTATTTATTGTATCAAGATAGCGTTTGATACTGGGTATGTTTTATGTAACGTTTCAAAGCTACCGTTTGGGAGTCTTTATGGTTATTGTTTACAAGACGCCGGTTAGCCTGACAAGTGTATTTAAAGACCTGCTATTCTCCGAACTCAGAGAGAGCAGACTTCGACAGACAGAGTTTTCAATATACTTGGTCGAACAGTTAGTCCTTCAGTTCGCTTCGAGAATCCAGCAAGACCCAAATATACTTAGCTATTAGGAACTACTTGGTAGTTGCGATATAGTAAGAGGTTTGTTACAACAACTTAGTATAAGCCTCCGGTACTTAGTCTCGTTACATACCCCACTTTGGTATAGAGATAGTATCGTTACCTTATCGATTCCCGGCATCACCCTGGAGGCAGTTACCGGTATGGTGAACGCGGGCTATGCTGGTTCGAGCTCTGGGGGTTTGGGTTCTGGGACCCGAGTTGTAGGATTACTGGGTCTACAATCTCCTGTTCGTGACAGCGAAGGAGTTCACGCATAGTGCTTATGTTGACCGGCATATCAGAGGGGGAATGGGATAAGGTATTGCTATCTATCTCGCTTCGTGGGGCTGGAGTAATCTGGGGTGGAGATGTTGCTTTTCAGTGTGGTGATTGCCCAATGTGGATCAGCTCATTGCTGGTGGGAGAATGGCGGTACTGGGGAGTGCTGGGTTCGGGATCTGGACTGCTGCTGGAGGGTTCATGGGTTCCTGCAGCTGGTGTGCTTTGCTGGAGGTCTGGTTGTTGACCTTAGCGATTTGGAGCTTGCCGGGGACGCGTGTTTTTTCCCACTCCTCCTTGTGCCCTCCTTCTGGAAGCTGGTGTTCTGGTACCTCCGCGTGTTGAAGCTCGTCTGGGTGCCATACTGTCGGTTTTGTGGTTGGGCAGGGGATTGTGAAGATGCAGGTACTAGTTTTGGGCGAATAAAGAACGCGAGAGATAGAGAACGCGAGAAATAACTAACACGAGCTGTAGGAGGAGTGGTGATGTCGTGGGAATGGGGTGCCGGGAAAGGGGGACTCTAGTAGTGGTGGGCCGTGCGTCTTGGAGCTATGACCCCGCACTGGCCCGGCAACCGGCCCTACCTTTATCCGCCCCTGTTCTGTGTGTGTCGCGTTTGGCCGTGGGTTGCGGCCTCTAAGCTTTGTCCAATTGGCAATGGGTTGTACCAACCCGCCATCAAAAATTCACTGTAAACTTTCCAATTACCTAATGAGATTAAAAATAAAGGATCTGTTTCGCTTTCTTAGCAAAAAAAATACTCCAAGATATTAGAGATAGTGAATTAATTAATTAAGTTAATTGTAATAAAAGAGGTGCTGTTGTGGTGGGTCAACTGTGCGTCGTAGAGAGGGGACTGCATATAAGGTCTGAATACGAGCAGATTAACTTTAAACGATTTACAAATAATATTAAAAATACGACGATTTCGCTTTGTTAACTTGGGGGCTCAATGTAATTCCGGCTCAAGAGGCAAATAGGATAGAATGATTGCAGGATAAGGCTGTGCAGGTGGCTCGAAAGGTGGATTTTTAAGACTTTATTGAGTTGGTTATGTATCACTCGTTGTGTGATTAATTATGAAGCAATAGCTGAAGGTTAAAGAGGAAAAGATTGAAGGCTAGAAACTTGACAGAGGGGAGGGGGTCGGACACCCTTAGGGCCATCTGTTCTCAATGCTAATCACCGGGCCTATAGGCGCCTATCAGGCCTGATAGCCTTTTGTAGGCCGATGGAATTCGGCCTATATCGGCCTAGGCTGTTTTCGGAGTGGCCCGCCTTGGTCCGGCCTATGGCCTATAGGCCGGCCTACCAGCGGCCTGGCCTGTTGGGAACACTGTCTGGGACTAAGGTTAGCAGGAAGATGGAACGAATTTGTGTCGCACTATCATGATAGGGAAACTGGCAAAGGTATCAGGAATGTTCTGGAAGAGAAAACTATGTAAGTAGTTGAAACAGAGTCAAGGGATAAAGGGACGGAATGTGTTTGAGGGTTGTGGGTGTGAAGTGGAAAGAAAGAGAGAGTGATGGAAGACAAGTCATGAGCGAAGATGAAGAAGAGTTTTTCTGTACGGGAGATTTGTGTATATATAGGACGCTCCTGGCAGCACAGAAAGGACAAGGACCACAATACACTCTCTGAATTATAGCCTATTCATTTGATTTTTCTACAGAGAGGAAAGCGAGGTACCCTAGCGCGAGCATTCTTGCGGCAATTGTTGAAATCACCGCCGATGACTCCGCACGAAAGCGAGTCTCCATTGTATCTTCCCTATCCTATCAGTCTTTAGTTATTAGTTCCCTCTATCGGATATCACCAATGAAAGAGGAGGAGCGAGCGGACCTGTTTCGTGTACTGAATATCAGGATTCGCATACATATCCGGAAATAATCGGAAAGCAAAGAGGAGGAAGTATCGGAATAGAAGGCGCAAAGGGGACCGAAACTCCTTTGTTGTATACACGTCTCAGGAAGGATTTCCGCGAAGGAAGATGCGTGGGGAGGCTCTTTGTATTGTCTATATAAACCCTTCGTCTTGCCATAGATAGAAAGAATATGCAAGCAAGATATTAATCCAAAAGAATACACAGCTGTTTCCTCCTTGACTTCATTATCTTGCTTTCTCTCACTTGCCTGTCTCTTTGCAATCGGTACTTCGTAGCGGCGATCACCTATATCAAGACGGTATTTAGGGGAAGAGACTAGTCGCTAAAATGTTACGGCTTAGTGAATAGTGTAATAACACCTTTAGCGGGCTCTAACTTGCGCCACTATACTGGAGTGATAGAGCTTGGCGACGCGAGAAACGAGCCCCACCAAAGTTTTCCATTCAAAATGCACAAGTGCACCTACCACAGCAATGGAGCGTTCGCAGTCTGCCAGGTCAGCCTGCAGATAACCGGCAGGTTTCCCGTCCGGCCAGGGCAGGTTTTGGGGAAGCCGCCAGGCTTCATGGGTGCCTAGCGGCGCCACATCTAGAGATATCAGCCACCAACTATCATACCGCTTGGGCCACACATTCCCAGCTGAACTAACGGTTGATAGGTTTATACGATTATCATTAACAGCAATCAGGTAGGTTCTTGCTTTCTCTTATCACTCGATTTATTCCTCTGGCAAATTGACAAAATCAATCATGAATCAAAGGATCAAGGGCAACATAACCCTCCTCATAACCTAAGCCTTTTAGCACAACATAAAGAAATTTCTCTAGATTGAATATAAACTAGGTATTCTACCATACTATGTATTTACATTTTTAATCTCTTTTTTATTTTTCCTAATAGTGGAGTTGGTGGGGGAGTGCTGTTCCCAGGCCGGAGTTTCGGTCTTCGGTGGGCATAAGTCTCGGCATTTCATCTGCTTATTTTATTTTAATCAGATCTTATTACTCGAAAGCTTGCAGATATCTGCAGTCCGGCCAGGCCCGGTCCGATGAGCTTCAGAAGCCAGACTGGTCGCTTGCGAATACTGCGGCAATGTCGCACAAAGAATTACGTCCCCCCCAAAAAAAGATTCACTAAGGGCACGTTTACCTATCCCTTCGTGCGTCCCGGTTTTCACATACTTTTAGTGATTTTAGTACGGGTGCCTAGGGGCGTCCTATGGCAAGAAAGGTAACGATAGACAACATACCTAGATATATCAGGATCTGGTGAAGTAGTCCTACTCGTACCATAGTCGTGAGCAAATATACGCAGAAAACCTGGGTTCCATCATTGCAATACTGGGCAGTACTCACTTAGCACTATTCTGAGCACTACACCACCTCCGAAACGTGAAGTTTTTCATATCACGATTACAAAAATAGGCTAGGTTTTAAGATTTTTGAATGGGGTGCAATATTTAAGCAGTGAACAGGATACCGGTACCACCCTTCATGTTCATCCTCTGATACTTACATCATGCTTGTCACAAGTATTCCTAACTTTGCTCTTTTTAGTTACCAGACCACCGATCGCTTCTACTACCAGCTCTAGGGGCGCTTAGCGCTGTGCTTGAAAACACAGGAAGGGAGAGACGGCCGTCTAGCAACCAGAGAGGGTGCCGACCTTTGGGGGGGACTGGACGGTGGGAGGTATGGAGGGAGAATAGATGGGCGGGTGTTTACCTAATATACTGTCTGCTATCATTTAGTCTGCAAATTTTGATTAACTAACATTTGGTTGTAACCATGATGGTTTCAACTTACAAAAGGGCTCAGCAACCAAGATATCGGACCAACCAACAATGTCTCATCACAAACTCAGGATGGGAATTGTGTCTTTGAACTGGTACTTTATTCTGGAAAAGGTAATCACCAAGTGTGGAAGGAAAATAGAGCAGGTTGGTAGTTACTCTTCCGATTGCCAGGATGAATGGTGAGGGTATTTTTGGAGTGTTGAGAGAGAAAGGTAGCAAGACGACTGCTTGAGCTGCGTCCTGTTTTGACTGTCTAGCAGCCAGAATATAGGACGGTTGAAAAGTAGATAAACAGTTTTGCCACGTCTATCGCAACAAGATATTGTTTGAGACGCCACCGTATAGTTTCCCACTAAAATTTGTAAATGTGACGAATAGGGAAACAGGCCCTTAGTGTACAAATTTTGATTAATGAACGTTTGATTGCAAACATGATAATGCTCAGTAGCCGAGATATCGGACCGACCAACAATACCTCCTCACCAACCCACGATGGGAATTGTGTCTTTGAACTGGTACTATATTATGGGAAAGGTAATCACCGAAGTGTGGAAGGAAAAAAGAGCAGATGGGTAGTTATTGTTGCGATTGCCAGCATGAAAGGTGAGGGTATTTTTGTAGTGTTGATAGACTGAGTTAGCAAGACAGCCTCTTGAGCCGCGTCCTGTTTTTACCGTCTAGCAGCCAGAATATAGGACGGTTGAAAAGTAGGTAAAGGGTTTTGCCACGTCCATCGGAAAAGAATGTTGGTTGAGACGCCATCGTCTAGTTTCCCCGCCAAAATTTCTAAACATGACGGATAGGTAAACGGGCCCTAAATGAAAGGGCATCACAGAGTCAAGAATAAGATTTCTATTTTTTTTTAGCGATCCGAACGGCAGGGACTATGTAGGTGAAACTAACGAGTGTGGTTATGATGCCGAAATTGTTGTTATGAGTTGCCTATTCGGTGGAGAGGGAACAAGTATGAGAGAGAATGGGAGTGAAGTCAAGGAGGAAACTGTATGTTCGGAGGATTCTTGTCTTTCTTGCTTGTCGTTCTATCTAAGGGAGTATAGTGGGGTTATATAGTAAATACAAAGAGTTATCCTCCAAGGTTGCACTCCCTGGAATCCTTCCGGAGATCCATATACTCCGCCCATGTTTCCGACGCAACCTCGGCTTTACTCCCCGGTGCCTGCCGGTCATATATGCCGGTCATATATGCGAATGCTTACATACAGTACACGGCCGGGTGTACCCGTTCCTCCACCGTGATTTATAAGAATGACTAACTAAAAACAAAGACCCAATACGAGAGAGAATACGAGAGGTAGCGAGCTAGGTTTCTTTCGTCCGGGGTGATCGTCGGTGATCCTCCCCAGAAATGTCAGAAAATGAACTATCTTGGCAGTATTTGAGGACTTGTCTTGAGGCACTGACGGTAGGAATTCCTTGGATATTTTCTGTAGCCTGGGGCTTAATTATTGTAAAAAACTCAAATAGGAACAAGACCGGTATTCTATGCCGTTGAAATTGCCTCTCGTAGATGGAGTGGGGTAGTACCGCACCCTGGTACGGGTTAAAGCTACGGTGTACCGTAGTAAGGTGCTGTGTATTCTCATTTTTTTCGCATCACCCCCCACCCTATGGAAATTCGTGCCTTCTTGTTAGCCGTGTATAAATCAGTGCTTATCTTATCTAGAATAGGTGTCGTCTCAGATAAGCCTGTTTCCCTTGGCGAAAATTATTGACAGGGTTTAGGAAATGTAATTCAGAAGTTTATTAAATCTTGCTGTATATGTTTTATCATAATAATTATTATTGAAAAGTAGACAATATCCTATATTTCAATTTTGGGCATGAGCATTGATCGATTAAGGAAAGCCACAATACTTGCCCACCTCAGGCGCCCCCCTACAAATTGGAACTTTTGTAGTAGAGACTAGATTCCGAATACGCGAAGAAAATACAAGCGCACTACTAAACAAGTAATTACGAGCGCGACCGATAGACAAACAGTCACGTGGATCTGATAAAACACTTTTTCGTGAACTTTCTCGCCGCAATGCTCCTTACGAGCCTTACGTGACTGTTTTATCTATCTGACCGGCGACGGGCTCCCTGACTAACTGCCCTTGAGTTGGACGGTGTGTCGCGCGTGCCGGATCCACCCTGCGTGTGTATGACCGTGACCTCCTACTATGCCGAATAATAAGTCGCTGGTGATATGCTCTGATGCCGTCTTGCTTAATTGACTGAACAAGGGTAAGATGACAGAGAAGGAAATGGACCCAATTGAAATTGATGGAACGATCTCTATTTTTTGATTGCCTGGGTGTCGGTTGGTTGATCTCTAAGTTAACTAAGGAAAGAGCGTGGTTGTCTACATGCAGAAAACTCTGCATGCCAAGCTATATACAATGTGGGGTGTTTAGTGGGCGCGCAAACGCTCTCTTGACTGCTAAAAACTACCCCATGAGTTGTGACCCGAATAGGTGAAACCACGTCATTATTACGGTGCGGTTACCGGTGTGGAGTTGTGAGCTAGGGCGCTCGTGGACATTCCTTCCTGACCACGTGGTGTCTGGAACCTTGCTTTAAAACTAGCACCCCCGGCTCTTCAGCTTCCTGGGATAATACTTACCAACCATACTCAATCGCTCATTTTCAACAGTGCAATTGGCAGCGGAAGATGGCGCAATATACTATCAACAATAGTAACGACTGCGGCAACACTACGAACCCATCTTGTGATGTGTGTAAAAGCTGTGGTGTTGCCGATGATAGATCTCGAATCCTAACCTGGTTATCACCCCTGGAGTCAAGGGAAAAGCATTGGGAGGTTCAGGAGCGTCGTGTTGATGATGTCGGGGAATGGCTTATCGAGACCGAGGAATTTAGGAGATGGCGCGGATTGGATGGGGAATGTGAAGACAATAATCGAGTTCTCTTTTGCTATGGACATCCGGGGGTCGGCAAGACATTTATCAGGTAATAAGGATTAGTCTCTCGGGAAAGAAGGGGATGAACCTGTACTGACGAGGGGCGAGGACAGTTCGCTAGTAGTAGACAGGTTATGCGCTCAGAGCGGTGGACAAAACAGCGCCGTAGGGTGTTTCTACTGTGAAGCTTTTGACACGGACGGGAAATTTGGCTTCGACCCCCCAAAGGGCCAATCAGCAACCAGTATGCTGGGTTCCTTACTAAAACAGATGGTTAGCGGGATGGAAAAGATTCCGGAAGAAATATCGCGCGCCTTTCAAGAGCAGAAA
>Ga0307507_10009809_pt1 | contig 12630 bp, 13 predicted proteins | sample 7_EM_MG_FD_207223 | JGI IMG/M metagenome (GOLD analysis project Ga0307507, IMG submission 207223) | Populus trichocarpa ectomycorrhiza microbial communities from riparian zone in the Pacific Northwest, United States - 7_EM | ecosystem: Host-associated > Plants > Roots > Unclassified | place... | reverse complement strand
GCCTTGTGTCGTTTAGTCCTGAACCGACCTTGGAAGCAGGGACATCGCCCGGGCAGGGATCGAGGATCATTCGCGCTTCGAGTCCCTCGGCTTCAATCTCGAGCAGTACAATCCACCAACACGACGGACTTGCAGGTGGAAGCCCAGGCGGGTCGGGCTTTGCAGGCAGGGCCTCCCCTGTCGCTCCTCATTCCCGCAACAGGAGCCTGAGCAGGATATCTCAGTCTGGCTCAATGGCGAACCTTATGAATCTCATTACCTCGAAAAGCAGATCTCGAGCTTCGCGTGGTGATATCGACTCGCCGAATATGGGCATGAATGTGGAAGGCCCGACGATGGGAGGTGGGTGGTTTGGGAAGGCGTGCAGTAGTTTTATCAGGCCTTGGTATGGAGGTGATGGATTGGACGGCGAGGGCGAGGGTGAGGATGGATCCGCGTCGGAGGAGAGGAGGAAGGCGTTTGGGGAGACAAAGCAGGTTTGTTTATTCGCTTTTTTTTTAAAAAAAAGTCACAAATATTGGTGCCGTTGATAGGCCGTACTGGCGACGCTGAAGAAAGTCCTTGGAGTTGCTGGGGATGTTACTGTTGAGGCTTTGATAGTCTCGGGTTCACTCCTGGAACATATTCCCGTACCTTATTTGCAAAGAGTTTGCAACATGTTCATTTCCATCTGGAAAGCTGTCCAACAAGTTTCGGTAAGTCTACTTCATCGATTTGCCTAATTGTCATTGTCATTTGACTGGTCTGGCAGATGAACCGCCTGGCTTTTCTCCGTTTGACGCAGACGTGTACGACAATTTTGGATTCTATATACAAAGAACTTGAGGGTGCCGATGAGAATACTATTCAAGAACTCCAAGGGCCCATTCAAGGCCTGGAAAGGCAAGTCATTGAATTATTCGATTTGTCTGGCTCTATTTACGAACTAACATACGTCGCAGATCATTCGAGAAACTCTTATCCGTCGTTGAGGCACAGATCAACACTCCATTTCTCTGGAGATACGCGACACGGGAAGATACGAACAAGGAGATTGCAGGATGCAACGACTCGCTTTTGAGGGCTTTGGCTTTGTTCACCGTGAGATCGATTTCCCTACTAACATTTATCTTACCTAGACTGATTTTTTTTTCTCGTGTAGAGTACCATACAACTCCGTACTTATCAGGCTGTTAAGGCGAATGCTAAGGTCTGCGCGGAAAGTTACCAACAGTTGAAGCTTTTAGCTGAACAAGTGTCGCATGGATCACCAAGCCAGTTGAGCCTGAACTCGTCCCCTCATGAAACGAGGCGCCTCTCAGTGCCGGAAGGCATACCCTACGCCACCTCACGCGACTCGCTCGAAATTCGCGCCTCTCCCACTATCGTATCACATTCTGTGGAAAGTTTCTTTAAAGACTCAGAACCTTCAACTGTCAACTCCGTTCACCCTCATCCGACTGTCATACCCGTCCTCCAGCATCTACAGACCACGCAGAATGCGGAAGATAGTCGAATGGATGTGGAGGAACTGAGGAAGTCTATGCGGGCGATTTTGGATACGGAGAGTGATGTTGCGATTTTGGGGTTTCTGGGGATTGATAAGGCAGATATTCCTGAAGCGATCAAGACGCTACAAAGAATGGGGGAAACCTGTGGGAAGGTGGAGAGTGGAGGGGATAAGCAAGGGAGAGGAGAGTTGGATGAGTTGGTGAAGGATACACTACATCAGGAGTTTATTGAGGCTGGGATCGATGCACTTAGGAGGATGAGCGATTGTGCTGCTGCCGATTTACCGTATTGGACTATCACTCCGTAAGTTTTTTTTCCTCGTTTGTATCACTGGTTCTAATGATATCTTCTAGCTTCGAAGTTCAGCGAGGTCCCAAGATCGGGATGGGGTTCTTTTCCGAAGTTTTTCAAGGAAAATGGGAGGGAAGAACTGTAGCCATTAAGGTTCTTTCCGAAGTTACACCTTCCGATCTCTTCATACGAGAGATTAAAGTTTGGAAGGGCCTTCGGCACCCGAATGTCCTAAAGTTATACGGCGCAAGCAGTGCGACTGGCAATCCTCCCTGGTTCTTCGTCAGTCCGTACATGAAGCACGGCAACTTGGCCGAGTTTCTGAGGCGGGTGTCAAGGCAGGATCAAGCGGATTTGATTGGATTAGGAACGATTGTGGAGAACCTTCCGTCATCCAAGAGTCGTGGATGCTTTGGGAAGGGGAGTTTTAAGTTGTTGAAGATGGATGATACATATAGGATGTTACAGGAGGTAGCCATGGGTATGGAGTATTTGCATTTGAAGGGAGTTTTGCATGGCGATTTGAAGGTATGTCTTCCTTTTTCTGATGTGTACCTTGATTGTTAAGATGGGTTATCACTAAAGGCGTCCAATGTTCTTGTTGATGAGGACCATCGATGTGTGATTTCGGACTTTGGGCAGAGTGAGTTGAAGTCTGAGGTTTGCAGAATCACAGGGTCATCGATGAAAAGTACGTGTTGCTATAGCTCGGCTTTTTGATGGCTAACGAATTACAGCTGGGACTTTGAGATGGAAAGCCCCCGAATTGCTTGAAGGATCATTCATGTTGACTCCTGCGACTGATATATACGCCTATGCGATCGTGTGTATTGAGGTTCTTTCAATGGGAGAGTTGCCTTGGGGTTGTGTTCCAGATGATGAAATTCGGCATAACGTTCTTGGTAAATTCCTTTTCTGTGCTATTTGAAATTCTGATCAAGGGCCCTGTAGAGATGGACAGGCGTCCTTTGATTCCTGTCGAATTTACATCTCCGCTACTGCATGAGCTCATTGGCGCTTGTTGGGATCGGGATCCGGTGAAAAGAGTTCCGTTTAATGAAGTCGGGTTCCGACTTCATCGGTTGAGGGTCATCGCTGGTGACGGGTGGGACCCCTCTATTACGAGTGATGAAACTGAACCATGGTTTGGGTCCCCTTGTATGTCACCAAGGTCGACGTATTCTCGGCCGCTTTGTGAGTTTTAATTATATTTTCTGTGCGGCTTTCCGCAGGATGTTGACACCGGGGTTTACAGCTCCTACGCCGACACCTCACTCGGACAGTGGCGAGTTTTGCGATTTTGTGGCATTGCCTTCTCCTGAAGAAGTGGATGCGCTTCGGTTTGAAGACAATATTGTTCCTAACAATAATAATAACTTCCCATGGAAGATGCCTGAGCCTGTGCACTACACGACTGATATGAAGGCTATTCACACAGATTTTCATTCGCGGATGTATACCAACACGACGGTGACGAATTCGGATGACGACTTATCGAGGTCCATGGTGGGTTCTGTGACTGTGGGGCAGTCTCCGTCTGTGACGTTGAGGATGGAGGCGAGGAGGACAAACAACTTGCCAATGGTATCCCCTGACGCTGCTGTTGATGCGAGGAATGAGAGGAGGTATCGATATTTGTTGGAACATGAATTCAATTCTTCTTGTGAGTTTGTTTGTTTTTATATACGAATGGGTGCTAACGTTTCTGATGGGGATAGTGACGCTGCCGCTGTGGGACCCTACACCCATTCAGATTGGAGATGTGGGGTACTTGTCGAAGCCAAGAGGTGGATTCGTGACGTTGTTCAATGCGATCAAGCCTTCCAAATTGGTCATGAATCTTGGGCTTGGACCTGTATCGGAGTATGGAAGTGCATCAAAGGGAAGTATGCGTCTTGAGAAAAGGAGTGCAGCGCAAAAGGGATTGGATGCGTTTTCGGGGTTTCTTGCCTTTAATAGGTTGAAGACGGAAGGACCTGTTGTGTGAGTTTGGCTTTCCTTTTTCGAGAGAGAGAGAGAGATTGAAACCTTATTTGGAAAATAGTCGACGACAGTCATTCCGTCTTCGCAGTGGTCACAAATGTGCGCATCTGTACACCGAATCGGCGGAATATCAGTATTTGAAGAAACTGGATGCTGTCAAATCTTGGTTTCGAGGCAGTGTAGAGCAAATTTTGAGTGCCTATGGACGGGAGCATAATATACAGAAGGAAGATTTGTTCCTGGGTAAGTCGATCAAATTGGAGGTTATCATGAAGATGCTGACGCTCGACTGTAGTTATCAGCTTGTTGCAGGCTCGCGATTATGGCCTGCTCGTGAGTCATGCACACCCTAATGGCCATGCAAGTCTTTCTTCACTTGTATCTACTGGATTAATTCATGTCCTTGATAGGTTCACTTCAACATCATGAATGGTGCACGTAAGGGCCAGCATTGGGGAACATTTTCCTTTGAGAGGAATGTACCCAGCGGTCGGAATGGACCGTTGTACGAGGATGACGGTGAGGTTGAAGATGTAGGGCATGAGTATGCGAGTAAAGTTTCGCTTGTGGGTGATCCTTTCAAGGCGTTGATTGTTGGAAGGTTGAGGTTCAAGCCGGATAGTATGGAACCTACTAGTTTGAAGTGAGAGGTGTGAGAGGGTACGGATATTTGCATACTGTTTATTTACAAGCGATCCCTTGGAAGGTTGTGTGTAGGGTGGGGTGTTTCCAAGAGGCGCCCACTAGGGTTATTTTGACTTAAATGAAATTCATACTATTACTCTCGAACTTCAGAGAAAAACTGGGGTTACCAAACATTCTGAATTTAAAAGGAAGGTTTCCTTTTATGTAATCTGAATTCTGACTCTCGCACTGCGTTTCCACACAAGTAAAGGAATTCTGCAAATCAATAATAGAAGTACACATATCTGATAATACTGGTTTTAATTGTTTTTTTCGGTGAACACGCAGATATTTTTGAACGAAGGAAGAGACCCAATTTTGGGACATGCACCACGGTTTCTCAGGCACGGACAATGAGCCAGAGCTGGTTGTTATTGGTAGTAGCGGGTCCAGAACCACCCCAACCTTGAACCTTGGTACCATTGGCAGGGTTCCTGAGAAATGGCAAGAGAGCGTGAGATCGATGTGCGGGCTTCAATGCCAATGTTGCGACAACTTACCCACCGGAAAGGTCAACATAAGCTATGGATTCCAGTAAAGTGTCAGCTGTTAATCTGCAAGAGAGACGAGAAAGACGTACTCTTGGTTGCTTTGTTGCAAATGCTGCAGCGTAATGGGCAGGTCATCAGGATTCAGGAAGGACTTGGAGAGAAGTAGTATTAGGACATACACGTAAGAAGTGTTGTTCTTAGAACGGGCGATCACCCATTTCTGGTAGTCGGCACCAGTGGGATTAAAGCCTTCGATGGCGGCCCCATCGGCACCGCTACCTGTACAATTCCATGAGTATGACTCGCGAGACTCGAGAGCATGTACTGTCGAAAACATACGGAGATCCAAGTAGGTGCGGCTGTTGGGGTTTTGGAGGGTGTAATAGCCATCACTCCCCTTGTTGATGACCCAGAGCTGGGCAGGGACCCATACATCCGAGAGCTCACGTTTAACATAGCCTTGAACATCGGTGCCTGTCATTGTCGTTGCAGGGTCAGACCCTTTCAAAGATCATTGGGTCAACATGTCCTTACCTTCCACGCTAGATCCTGTTCAGGAATAATAGAGCGATGAGGCACTACATAGGATATGTAAAGAAGACAGCAGACAAACCACTTTTAAGGTCGATGACAGTCCCAGTACCAAGGTTCTGGATGTAGTCTGAAGTAGAGGCATTAGCAAGGTAAACACGACGATGAATGCCAAAGACTCACAGACACCAGATTGGAGATCAGCAGCGGCCATTATATTTTATGTGATTGGAGCGAAGAGTTGAAGAGTTGAAGTTGCTACCGTAGCATTGGAAGTTGCGTCTGCTCTTTATAGGATCCATGAAGTGGTCAATGCTCAGTCTTCGGGGGCACATGCTGTGATTCAGAGCTTCCTAAATTTCAGGTGACATTCCCCGCTGTCAGTCCAGAGTAAAAGGACTCCAAGCAAGACCTTTTGGATCTTTCGGGTCCTATTTTAGTTGCTGAATTTTGACGAATAGGAACTGAGTGAAAGAATCCAGTCCGATTCTCGAGCTCATGGTGAAATGCAGGGATGATGATGGACTGTCTTTCGTCATTGTGGGGCACGGAAGGTAGCTTTGGCAGGTCTAGATCGAATCCTTGGGTTTTTCTCACCAAACCGTTAGTTTTGAGTCATGGGACACCACGTCGGGTTCTCAGCTTCCGAGTCTGGCCTTCGTCGAGTCTCAACACTGGTTCAGCTGTTTATTCCGCCTGCCAAAGCAGCGTCCCACCCTGGTCTAAAACGCACAAGGAAACAGGAGAATAAAAAATACCGACGGGTGCAAATTAAAATAACTCACAATTGAAGCCTCAACTATATCGTACATAATTTCACCCCAGTCCCTCATTTAGAATTGAACTTTGAACGACGGAAGAGTGGTTGAAAATCTTATGCAAAGAAATAAAAAAGAGTTGACATACTTGAATGCACCAAGACCTAATAGTTGACGACTTCATGGAGAATACTGAGCTTAGTTGACGATCATTTTTGTTTAAATTTCACACTTTTAAAGCAGAGGTTGCCCAAACTGTGGTTAACGTGAGAACGATCTGACCTATTCTCATAGCCTCGATTAAACAATCTTACCGATGGGAGCAGAACTTGGGTCATGGGTGACTTCTTGGAGAGTGCACGATTGACAATGAAATTGACGTGTGAGATTCTTTGGTCGGTTCTGCCTCTTTTATCCAGAGATGAATCTCGTAATCGTCCTAGTTCAAGAGTCCCATGTCCACTGATGTCCATTGTCCAATACGTATGGATGTGACGGATGGTGCGTGACGTGATGCGGCCCGGAACGGGATTTCGAAGTGTGCATGGGACTAAATTTGAAGAAGCTGCTGTGAGTGCAGATTCGCGCGACTATGACCAAACTATGACCTACTTACATCCCAATCAAAGTGGGAAATCCCTCTATTGAATCAGAACCCGCTGACCAGTCATCCTGGTTGCATTGAGAACACTCAAGTACGGTTTTACCATGACAGTTGCATCGCATGAGCTGAACTTTACATTCCCGGGCCCAAATTTTCCCTGACAATCTGAGCGGAGGATGGCATCCACATGACTGTTTTGCCTTCAGAGATCGAGAACCACCTTTACCCGGTTATGGGACCCTCGCACATGAACTGCAGAAGAGAACCGATACGGCGATACCAAGGAATGTCGCACGTCAATTTCCGTGTCACCCATGATGCATGATGCATGACTAGTTGACTGGTGTTGTGTTAACTTTATTGAATCGAGGATAGATGCACAGTGACCCGTAGAGCTGGTCGAAAAGGGATCATTGGTAGGCTCACCGTTTAGCCCTGCTGTCGATTGCCAGTGTCAGTCACTCCAGCCATAAAGATGATAGGAAACGAGACCATTTTTCAGACACTACATAATTCCAGTAATTTTACATTATTTAAATATGAACTCTCGAATCAAATACACTTGCATGGCACTCAGAAGACGTCGGATGATTTCTTGCTTTCGTATATCACCAACTCCTCAGCAATCTGTTCAACCAACTCCTTCTTTTTCAAATCTGCCATCCATTGTGAAACTCTCTTGCTCCAGAAGAATCGCTCAGCTTTCTCGGATCCCTTTTCCCCGGCATACCAACACCCAGCAAGCCCAGCATATACGGCACCAACTGTATCTGCGTCATCACACAAATTTACAGCCATCAGTGCACCTTCCTCGAACGTCCTAGTCGCGAAGAAACTGTAAAGAGCTGCGACGATTGTGCTGAGAACGTATCCGCTTGATGAAAGGCTTTCAACTGGAGGAATAGTGTAAGGGAAGGATGGATCTTTGTTCGGGGTGCTAGGAGTTTGGGTCTTTGCGATAAGCCGCACCAAAGGGTGGTGTTGGCAATACCAGCTCTCAAGATCTTCCCCATCGGAAGGAGGTTTAGCTCCACCAGGAACAGTCAGAGCTTCGCGTAATTTCCCGTCAGTGAACGGAAAGTTCGAAATTTCCTCCAGCAAATCCAATTTCGATAAGGTCGGAGTTGCTTCAGCATTCGAGTGCTGCGATTTGTTCACCACCTCCAGAATTTTCATGATCAAGCATGTCCACAACTGACACGCTTCCACGCACATCGTATTAGGATGCGTCGTTTGGCTACACTCCCTCGCCCAGGCCTTCCCTTCTGCCACATTGCGCCAACAGACAAGTCCTATCGGCAGGATTCTCATTAAACTTCCGTTACCGCTCCTCCTTTCACCCCCTAGTTCGCTTCTTATCTGACGGAATGCAAGTTCGTGATCCCCTTCGAAGGATGAGAAGATATCGATCGCCCTTCCGATTTGAGTCCCCACATCAAAGCAATAACCGACTGAAGAGAGATGACCCTCATTTTTCCATTTTTCATATCGCTTCATCTGGTCGACACCATCAGAACCACCGACTGTTGAGATAGATCGCGCAAGACACAACATGAGAGAAGTATCATCCGTCCAAGATCCAGCAGGAATGGATCTGAAAAGTTGGTTGGGTTTCATTTCGGTCAGGAAATCGCCCATAAAGCGCCTTTTGAATTCATTGGCAAATCCAAGGGCATCAACGACTGCTGTGGAGAGAATAGAGAGCCGTATTTTTGCCGCTATTGGGGCGATTGTGGGATGCTGTCCGCCTAAGTCCATATCAGTTGTTCAATGATAGAGTCTGAGATCAGAGATGCTCCCATGTGACAACTTTCAGTTGTACTGTGACTCGCTGTTGCGGTTCGGCGTGTTACGGTGGAAGTCTTGACGCCCCCGGGCCGACTGCTTTCGTAATCGAATAATACGCAGAGCCATTACAGTTATTCCTATCGCTCCTTGGTGTCACTTGCAAACGATTTCGCCTTTCTATCTGTCGACGATAAAAAACGGTCCGCACCGATTTTGAAACCACACCTGTTTAAAAAACTCGTTTCCAGCTGCCGTTTTGTTGTTCACTCAGCTGATAATTGCACAACCATACAAACTTTACTACCCATTCGGCAGAGGTATGTGCACTCCTATTGTTGAATTCATTTTGAATGGAAAATGGTGGCCCTTAGGAACCTATCACATTAGTAAATTAGAGACGGTCGACTCGCGAGACGTGAGCAGCGAAAAAAACATGCAAGTTGCACGACTCTCGCTCGGAACTCCACGACATTGAATTCTCACTGGTAAAAGGTATTGGCGATGAGTAAAATGATTTAATCAACAAACATCAAACGGAACCCTCTTGCCAAAATGGATCTACTAAATCGTAGTCAGGGTCTTAATTCGAATTTTGCAACCAAAAGGAAGAAAATCTAATAGGAGGATACAAATTTACTTATATCATCTCTGTGTGGTAACCTAGTCAATCTCCCAGCTTGCTCTCAAGAAAGACAATCAAGTTTTCCTGTTTCATTAACGTTAGCGGGCATCGTGTGGGCTAGTGAAAATACTTGCGAGTTGGGATGAATCATTTGACTTGCACTGCGCCCGAGCCATGATTACCAAAGACTTTAAGTGATCTACCTCGATCGACACCGATCGAGGACCTGTTATTTTCGGGGTTGATTCGACGGCTCCATCGACTGTAATTTCTTGAATTCTGTTTCTGGCTGTTGGTCTTCCGTTCTCTTGGGGACTCATCTCTCCGCGAGTTCGTCTTGGATAATAAGCCGAACCGGCTGAAGTCAAGCCTTGGTCTGTTCTACTGGAAAATGTTGGATGTTCGGAGAGTGGTGTTCGTGGCGAATGGTACACTTCAGACCTAATCACGTTCTTAAAGCGCTGCGAAAAAGCTTCCATTAGCACTGCAACTATGGTCAGAATGGCCGTCTTAAGGGAGTGGGATGGATTACCAGAGACAAGTATCGTCATTGTCGCAACTCCGAGAAGAGCCCACACAACGAAAATGGATCGTCCTGCAGGGGATTTGGGAGAAATATCGCCTATAGGTTCGCTATGAGTAGTTCAATCGAAATAATCTAGGACAACGCTACCATAGCCAACGGTTGTGAAGGAAATGAAGCCTAAGGAGAATGAACAGAGTAAGTGTACAAAGAGGAAGCTCTTACAAAAATAGAGGGCAGTCCAATAGGACCACTTTTCTGTCTTCATAAAAATTGCTGATCCAGCCTAAAGTTTTCCAAGTCATTTCAGGCTACACGGAGTGTGGTTCTTACGTACCAGCCAGAAGGTGAAAAATATAGAAAAGGCAATGCATAGCCTGGCAGTAAACATCTGTTTCGCATCCGTTTCAAGGCTTGCTTCAGTGTAATAATTGTCTTCTTGAATTGTCGTTGAAATACTCAAAGGAACTCCAGAAGATGCCGCCCCTGGTAGATTCGACTCTTCTTCATAACCTCTTTCAACATCACCCCTACTGGGCACCTCTGGCTGTGGAGTAGGAACATCATCAGAGTCACTTGTATCCTGAGTGGGATCAGGTTCGTTTTCGTTATGGGAGATCGCCAAGGCAAAATTTCCGACGATGCTGAGCATTCCCCCAAGACGGAAATGAGTTAATGAATGAGGCGGTGGACGGCCTTGTTCGTGTTGATTAGAATGTGGGATGCCTGGAGACCTATTTGCATAATCATGCCGACGCATCCTGACTTCTTCAGGCACGAGGTGAGACAGGGGAGCCCCTGTTTCCAATGCTGCAGCATTCCAATCCTCGTCTGTCAGTGCCTCAATATTCAAGCGCCTCTGTCTAGAGCCGCGCTGCAATCTCCATGCTGGATCTTCCCGCTTACGAGACACGAATCTAGATAAAGATTCTACTATCCTTGATAACCAGTCATACCAATGGTCGTGATGAGGGTGTTCATCTGGAGGGCCGTGGCTATGATGGTGAACCCAAATGGGGAGTCCGCGCTCTCTTAAACGCCAGAGGACAGCAGCTCTCCATCGAGACCGAAGGCGACGTTCGTGCTGCTCGGCCCTAAACCGTTGCTGAAATTCGATGACAGTCGACTCGAGGATCACATCTCGTGCGATAGTGACGGCCAACGCGATGTTCATGATTCCACCTGAAATGTAGAAGCATGTAAAAATTTTAGAACCTGTCGAATTGGGGTATATGTCACCAAACCCTTTAGAAAACCATGAGGTGTATGAAACTGATCAGGGAGAAAATTTACCTATCGACTCTAGTGAAGCAACGGAGAAGTAAAGAGCATTAAGAAATGATATATCGAGCAGCTTTGATTCGATGAAAGACCCGAGAGAGATATAGGAGAGGAGGATCATAACAATGATAACGAGTGATCTTTGCTTCGAAGTTAGCCCGCTGCCTGGGGACCGTTCACTGTTCATCCTGAAGAAGGTTGAGGGTCTAAACTCACCAGAGGTGGCGAAGTCTTTAGTGGTAACATAGTCAACGACTAGGGTGACATTCGTTACAGTCGCAATTACGGTTGAACAGACGCTGAACCAGAAGGATTGTCCGTATGTGAACCCGTCATCAAATCGATGAATGATACCGAAGATCGCGACGGCTGGGATGTTAATGAGATCTGAATGATGTTCGAATGTGTGAATACTAGATAGATCAGAGGAACATACTGACCGTGTAATGTCAGGAAAGCAATTGAAGCCAGGGTCATGGGTTTAACACAACGTTCGGCAAAGCGGATAACTAGAAAAGTGCTGGCGAGTACTGCAGATGCCATGCTAAAAGCAAGTGCAACATCAAGTAGAAGGGTGTTGGGACGAGTTTCAATGGTAACATTATTTTCCGTTCGTATATACCAGTGCCCAGTTAAACTGGGGATTGACAGCATGATTGAAAAGGGAATCATAACACCGGATAAGATAGGCAACAGTCGATTTGTCTTGACAATTTCTGGGATATCTGGTTGTTGGATATCATATGCGCTAGGGTCGTCGTCCTCATGCTGAACAATAATAGCGTTCCTTCGTCCACTACGGACGAAGCGGGTGGTCCTCCGTGCCCCATGTCGATGACGCTTGTGGTGAATGTGGAAATGGGGTAGGTTTAAGTGAAGAGGCATCCCAAGGCATTACTGAGCCCAACGGGAGGGGTCAGGATGGAGCTTGGCATTTGCTGGGCTCTATATATGATATTCAATGATAAGAATGATCTTCTGTTTTTGTCACATCACGGGGATGTTATAATTAAAACAAATTTATGAATAGATTCATATGATTCACATGAAGAGACGAAAACCTTATGAATTCATTGTTGTGGTTACACATTGTAGTATTCGAACGCGGGTGATCCTGGTTCAGAACTGTCAATGATCCCACTGTTGTACCCTCCTTTCTGTCTTGCTTCGTCTACAGACATAATCTCTGCATTCTCCAAGTCCAGTGTTTTCTTCAAATACGAATGGAGTTCAATCAGGACTGCTTTCTCGGAGAATGGGAGAGAGCGTCTGAACGCTGTCTCCGCACCATATTGAGCAATGCGTTTCTGCAAGGATACAGGTTAGAAGTTTTTGTAGGCTATGTGATAAATCAATTCACCTTGAACAACTGAATAAAAGGCATCGCCCGTTTGTCCTTGATTAATCCGCTCTCAGTCAACAACTCTTTCACTCTTCGATCGTCCACTCTATCCTCGTCTTTCATGTAACACTGTTTCACAGCGTCAACGCATTGATCCTGCCACTCTGGAAACCCTGTCGCGACGTAAATTCGGACAGCTTTCGGCTTCGTGGGGTCAAATGATCTCTGTTCTTGTGCCCCT
>Ga0307507_10009808_pt1 | contig 12631 bp, 5 predicted proteins | sample 7_EM_MG_FD_207223 | JGI IMG/M metagenome (GOLD analysis project Ga0307507, IMG submission 207223) | Populus trichocarpa ectomycorrhiza microbial communities from riparian zone in the Pacific Northwest, United States - 7_EM | ecosystem: Host-associated > Plants > Roots > Unclassified | place... | reverse complement strand
CACGGCCGCGGTTTGCTTGGCGAGGCTCTCCTCAAACGCCTTTTCCAGCTTGGCGGCATAGGCGTTGAACTCGCCGGGATTGACGAACGGATTGGGCGCGCCCTCAGCGATCCTGGCGCGCTTCTCCGGCATGTTGTACATTTCCGGATGCGGCGCGAGCAGGACGTCCGCCTGCATCTCCTTCGCCCGCGCAAAGGTCTTCCTGTAGTCGTCGATGATTCCGGGATAGGTCGGGTTGGTGACGAGCCGGTTCAAAGCCACGGTGGCGCTGCAGAATATCAGCACGGAGCGGGTTGCATCGCCGTCCTTCACCGTGAACGTCCAACTGGTGCAGCCCGGCGAATGTCCCGGAGTTTCATGGGCGGTCAGCGTGACATCCCCTACGCTGACTGTATCACCCTCGCGAACCGTACGATCCACCTTCACCGGTGGAAACGCGAGCAGTGTTTCTTCCCGCTGCCCCGGGTAATAACCGCCTTCGAGCAGTGGCTTGTCGGCTTCTCCCGCGACGAGCTGCGCACCGCTGGCCTGTTTCATTTCGGCGAGGCCGCCGGTGTGATCGATATGGGCGTGGGTGTTCAGGAGATATTTGATGTCGCCGACCTTGAACCCCAGCTTTTCAATGCTCGCTTTGATCTGTGACGTTGATTCCGGCATCACCGTATCGACCAGGATGTGGCCCTGCGGCGACGTGATCAGATAGGACGCAAGCCCATTTGTGCCGACGTAGTAGACGTTGCCGATGATCTTGAACGGCTCGGTTGGCTTGTTCCATGCCGCCACAACGGTCGCCATGAAATCCTTGAGAGTCTGGGCCTGCGCTACCCCGGTCAGCGGCAACAGCGCAACTAGCGCAAATACCAGTCTCTTCATCTCCCCCTCCGTTCTTGCTTGTTATTTTCGCGCTCCGGCGACTGGACGTGGGCGTAGGACCCAGCCTGACGACGGCGCCTGACCAAATAATAGTCCGGCTGCTTTCGGCAGCCGGACTCTTCACACACGGCGCGAGCACAGCGCGATGTTATGCCGCGTTGTAGCCGGCGACAGCCTTCGCCTCGAGATATTCCTCGAGGCCGAACTTGCCCCACTCGCGGCCGTTGCCGGACTGCTTGTAGCCGCCGAACGGCGCGGTGCGATCGTTCGGCACGCCCTGCAGATTGATGTTGCCGGCGCGGATCTGGCGACCGACCTTGCGGGCGCGCTCGACGGTGCCGGCGGTCACGTAACCGGCCAGCCCATAGGGCGTGTCGTTGGCGATGTGGACCGCGTCGGCCTCGTCCTTGGCACCGATGATCACCAGCACCGGTCCGAAGATCTCCTCGCGGGCGATGGTCATGTTCGGCGTCACGTCGGCGAAGATGGTCGGGCGCACATAGAAGCCCTTGTTGACGCCCTCGGGCAGGCCCGGGCCACCGGCGACGAGGGTGGCACCCTCCTCGACGCCCTTCTGGATCAGCGCCTGGATCTTGTCCCACTGGCCGCGGTTGACCACCGGGCCGATCGTGGTGCCATCCGCACGGGGATCGCCGGCCTTGGTCTTGTCGGCCGCGACTTTCGCGATCGCGGCGACCTCCTTCATCTTCGATAGCGGCACGATCATCCGCGACGGGGCGTTGCAGGATTGTCCCGAGTTGTTGAACATGTGCATCACGCCGCCGGTGACGGCCTTGGTCATGTCGGCGTCTTCGAGAATGACGTTCGGCGACTTGCCGCCGAGTTCCTGGCTGACGCGCTTGACCGTCGGCGCGGCGCGCTTGGCGACATCGATGCCGGCGCGGGTCGAGCCGGTGAACGAGATCATGTCGATATCCGGATGTTCGCTCATGGCGGCGCCGACCTCGGGTCCGAGGCCGTTGACCAGGTTGAACACGCCCTTCGGCACGCCGGCTTCGTGCAGGATTTCAGCAAAGATCAGCGCCGAGGTCGGGGTGAATTCCGACGGCTTCAGGATCATGGTGCAGCCGGCGGCGAGCGCTGGGGCGACCTTGCAGGCGATCTGATTCAAGGGCCAATTCCACGGCGTGATCATGCCGACGACGCCGACCGGCTCGCGCAGCACCACCGCGGTGCCGACCGGCTCCTCGAAGTGATAGTTCTTGAGGACGTCGAGGGTGGTCATGAGGTGACCGAGGCCGGCGCCGGCCTGCAGCTTTTCCGCCATCGGCAGCGGCGCGCCCATCTCGTCGGAGACGGCGGCGCCGATCTCCTTCATGCGGCCCTTGTAGACCTCGATGATCTTCGTCAGCAGCGCGACGCGCTCCTCGCGACTGGTCTGTGAATAGGTCTCGAAGGCGCGCCTGGCGGCGGCCACCGCCTTGTCGACGTCGGCCTTCGACCCCAGCGCAACCTCATACATCGCCTCCTCGGTCGCCGGATTCACGACCGGTGTGGACTTCTTGACGACCGGATCGACCCAGGCGCCGTCGATGTAGAATTGCATACGGTTGACCATCGGAAACCTCTTGCTTTTGCTGCATACGGAGGGGCGTTCGGCAAGTATCCTTGCACGAACGCCCGGAAAATGGGAACCCGCCATATGCGGGACGCCGGATTGCGGCAGACGCCGGATATATGATCAGCGCTGTGACGGAAGCAAGACACGCGTCGCCCCGGCGAAGGCCGCGGCCCATAACCACCGATGCCGGCCGTTTTCAAGAATTCGTCAAGACAACAAACGCCGCGGCGTATCGGCCGCGGCCCCTGTGCGCACTTGCGCATTAGGCCGGGGCGACAGCAAGAAATCACACCGCCATTTTGCGGTGCAACACAGGACCTCCGAACGTCAGGCTTTCCGCGGCGTCGATGATGGCGTTGGCGTCGATGCCGCTATGGCGATAGAGGTCGCCGATGCTGCCGGTCTGGCCGAACCGCTCGACGCCGAGCGCTTCCAGGCGCTGGCCGCGCACGCTGCCGAGCCAGCCCAGCGTCGCCGGATGGCCGTCGATCACGCTGACGATGCCGCAGTCGCGCGGCAATGGCGCCAGCAGCTTTTCGATGTGGCTCAGATGCTGGACGCCGCGGCGGTCGCGCCGCAGCCGGCGCGCGGCGGTCCAGCCCGCGTGCAATCGGTCGGCCGAGGTGATCGCGAGCAGGCCGACGTCGCGGCGGCTTTCGCCGATGAAACCCACGGCTTCGATGGCTTCGGGCGCGACCGCACCGGTATAGGCGACGATGGCTTCGGCATTGGGGCCGGGCTGGCGCAGCCAATAGGCGCCCTCGACGATGTCGCTTGCGAGGTCCGACGTCATGATCCGCTGCGGCTGGTCCACCGTCCGTGTCGACAGCCGCAGGTAAACCGAACCGCCCGCCTCGACCTGCATATGGCGGAAGCCCCAGCCCATGATGGCCGAGAGTTCGTCGACGAACGCCGGCTCGAACGACGACAACCCGTCCTGCGCCATCCCGATCAGCGGCGTTGCGATCGACTGGTGCGCGCCGCCCTCGGGTGCCAGCGTAATGCCCGACGGCGTCGCCGCGACCATGAAGCGCGCATCCTGGTAACAGGCATAGTTCAGCGCATCGAGCCCGCGCTCGATGAAGGGATCGTAGAGCGTCACCACCGGCAACAGCCGCTCGCCATTGATCGCATGCGACAGGCCGAGCGCAGAGGCCAGGATGAACAGATTCATCTCGGCGATGCCGAGTTCGATGTGCTGTCCCTTGGGCGAAAACTCCCAATTGAAGGTCGAGGGGATCTTCTCGCTCCTGAACAGATCCGCCCTCTCGGCGCGCGCGAACAGCCCGCGCCGGTTGACCCAGGCGCCAAGATTGGTCGACACCGTGACGTCTGGGGAAGCAGTGACGATGCGCGAGGCGAGTGCACTGTCGCCGCGCGCCAGTTCGTTGAGCACGAGGCCAAAACCCTGCTGGGTCGACATCACGGCGGCCGGCGTGAAGGCGAGGCGATCGGGCACGTCGAGCACATCGGCGCTGAGCCGGCGCTGGCCGCCGCGGTTGAATGGCACCTCGCCGAGAAACGCCTCCAGCGCCGCCGGATCCTGCGTCAGCCCCTCGAACTGGTCCCACTCATGGCCGGGCCGGATGTTCTGCGTGGAGCGCCATTTCTCCATCTGCGCCACCGTCATCAGCCCGGCATGGTTGTCCTTGTGGCCCTGGAACGGCAGTCCGACGCCCTTGATGGTATAAGCGATGAAGCAGACCGGACGGTCGTGATCGATGGCCTCGAACGCCCCAACCATGCTGGCCATGTCGTGGCCGCCGAGATTGGACATCAGTGCCAGTAATTCGTCGTCGCTGCGCCGGCCGATCAGCTGCGACACCACGCCCTGATCGCCGATCTCATCTTCGAGATGCTTGCGGAACGCAGAGCCGCCCTGGAAGCAGAGCGCGGCATAGAGCTGGTTCGGACAGTTGTCGATCCAGCGCTTGAGCGCCTCACCACCCGCTTCCGCGAACGCCGCCTGCATCAGCCGGCCGTATTTCACGATCACCACGTCCCAGCCGAAATTCCGGAACATGGTCTCGAACTTCTCCCACAGCCCCTCGCGCACCACGGCATCCAGGCTCTGGCGGTTGTAGTCGACCACCCACCAGGTGTTGCGCAGGCCGTGCTTCCAGCCCTCCAGCAACGCCTCGAAGATGTTGCCCTCGTCCATCTCGGCGTCGCCGACCAGCGCGATCATCCGCCCCTCGGGGCGATGCTTCATCCAGCCATGCGACGTGACGTAGTCCTGCACCAAGGACGAGAACAAGGTCTGCGCCACGCCGAGGCCGACCGATCCGGTGGAGAAATCGACGTCGTCGGTGTCCTTGGTGCGCGACGGATAGGATTGCGCGCCCTTGAAGCCGCGAAAGTTCTCCAGCTTGTCGCGGCTCTGCCGGCCGAACAGATACTGGATCGCATGGAACACGGGGCTTGCATGCGGCTTCACCGCGACGCGATCCTCGGGCCGGAGCACGGCGAAATACAGCGCCGACATGATGGTGGCGAGCGAGGCGGATGACGCCTGATGGCCGCCGACCTTGAGGCCGTCGCTGTTCGGCCTGATGTGGTTGGCGTGGTGGATGGTCCATGACGACAGCCACAGAGCTTTGCGGGATAACGCGGACAGCAGGTCGAGACGGTCGGAATCGCGCGTCATGGCAGGCCTCCGGGCGGCTTTCGGGATGCCACGGATTTTACGACTCCCGACATTGTCAGATTTCTCAAATCCTTGCACCATACTTAGCCATATTGGGATAAATTCCCACTCCAGACGCCAAAATCCGGGTTTCATTCCAATGCCGACCCTCGATGCCATCGACCGCAAGATCCTCACCCTGCTGCAGTCCGACAGCCGCATCACCATGCAGGAGCTGGCCGACAAGGTCGGGCTCTCGATCTCGCCATGCCATCGCCGGGTGAAGCTCCTGGAGGAGCGCGGCGTCATCACCCGCTATATCGCGACCGTCGACCAGAAGGCGCTCGGCCTGCATGTCAGCGTCTTCATCTCGATCAAGCTCGCGCGCCAGAAGGAAGAGGACCTCGACCGCTTCGCCAAGGCGATCTCGAAATGGCCGGAAGTGCTCGAATGCTATCTGATGACCGGCAACCGCGACTATCTGCTCCGCGTCGTCGCCGCCGATCTCTCCGCCTATGAGAGCTTCCTGAAAACCAAGCTGACCCGGCTCGACGGCATCGCCTCGATCGAATCGAGCTTTGCGCTGAGCCAGGTCAAATATTCCATCGCGTTGCCGGTATGAGATCACCGGGACAGCGTGGATGTAGGGGCCGCCTGCTCCCTCCACATCTGGCGCGCCATAATGCTTCGACCGAAGCGATTTATTTTTTTGCGAGCCGACCGACTTGGACGGCCGTGCCCGTCGTCGGGCAAATCAGTTTGCGACCATCGAGCTCCGCCATCGCACAATATCTCGGACGGCTCCGCTATCCGCGGATCGCCGCATTGGCCGTCTCGGCGGCGGCGGTCATGGCGTCCTTGGCCGATTTCGCTCCGGAGACCACCTCATTGACGCCGATCATGAAGGCGTCCTGGATGAGTCTCGATTGTGGATGGAAAAGGATCGCCTTGGCGCGGGCTACATCGCCATCCTGCAGGTTGGTCACCGCTGCCTCGGCGGCCTGGGCGCCGAACGCGCTCTTGAAGGCGTCGCTCGACCAGGCCGAGACGCGTGTCGTGGCCAGCCCCGCAGCGGAAGTCTGCAGCGACGTCGGCTTGCTCGTCGCCCACTGCAGGAACAGGAAAGCTGCCTGCTTGTTCTGCGATTTCGAATTGATGCACGCCTGCCAGTGCGACATGTAGGGGACAGGTGTGCGACCAGGGAGATGTGGGAAGACCGCAAACTCAGCCTGCTTGGCGACGCGGCTCTTCGCTGGATTGGAGATGTCGGTGGCGAAGTTGCTGCTATCGATTGCCATCGCGGTCCTGCCCTGCAGGAAATCGTCCAACACCTGGTACCACTCATAGCTGATGACGCCGACGGGTCCGGCCTGGCTGAGCAACTGGGCGTACATGTCGACCGCCGCGATCGCCTCGGGACTCGCGAAAGCGGCTTTGTTGTCCTTGACCATGTCTCCGCCATAGGAGAACACGAAGCCCATGGCCGGCCCGGACGAATTGCCGCCGGCCTGGGCTCGCATCGCGATTCCCGACATCTCATTGGTCTTGACCGCCTTGGCGGTCACGAGCAGTTCGTCGAAAGTCTGGGGGACCGGCAGGTCCTTGGCTGTACGCGCATTCCTGTTGATGAACAGAGTCATCGCCTCGGAGGTAATCGGGAAGGCGTACCGCTCGCCATCCGACCACACCGGGAACGCTCGGGCCGTCTTGAGCAAGTCGCTCTCGTCATACCAGCCAAGGTCAGTCAGCGACTTGTCGGAATAATGGGCGTTCAGCGGCTCGAGCCACCCTCCCGAGATGCCCTGGCCATAGGCCAGGAACATGAAAACGTCCGGCGTGCTGCTGCCGCGCGCGAGCCTGATCGGGAGCGCGCTCAGGTATGTGGTTTCCAATTGGAAGTCGGTCACCACCTTGATGCCGGTGAGCTTGGTGAAATGCGGCAAGAGCGGACTGATCGCATTCGACCACGGATGGACCGCACCCGCCACTGTGATCGTCTGCCCCGCAAATTGTTTCCAATCGATCGCAGCGCTGGCATAGGCCGCGGCGGCATCCTCGGCGAAGCTCGTGCGCGGTAACATAGTCAAGGCTGGCAAGACTGCTCCCGCCGCAGCCAATCCCTTGACGAAGCTGCGCCGGTTGGTGGGCGCGCGACTGCTCAGTGAATTTTTATCCGACGCCATGTGAGTGCTCCTAACTATCAGTGGTCATTCACATAATGCGAGCGGGCCCGAACTCGTGACCTTGTGGCCTAGCGAAGCCGGTGTAACATGCGGTCGAGATTCCAGTTCCCGCCGATGCCTATTATTTTATCTCAATGCGCTGGCGTCGGCACCAGCAGATGCGCCGGTCAGACGGGCATCGAGAACGCAACGGCCAATGCCAGTCCTTGCTCTGGGCCATTCCTTGAGATGGTTTGCGCGTCCGCTGATCCTTGTGATTGCGGCGCTTCTGGCGTTGTCCGCCGCGACCGGGGTTCTCGGTCTCCAATATTGGCGCGACCGACAGGCGGTAAATCTCTCGCTCGAGCATGGCCGCCATGTGATCGATACTCTTGATCAGCAGCGGACGATCATCGCCGACCTGGAGGCCGAAAGGCACGGGTATCTGCTAACCCTCGACCCGGCTTATCTCAAGGCTTACGGCGTCTCGGACGAAAGCGTACGACGGGAGGCTGATGCGCTCAAGGCTCTGGTCGCGGGCGATCCGTTGCAAAGCTTACGCGCCGGACATCTGGCTCTAATCATTTCAGCAAAGCTGCGCGAGATCGACGACATCGTCAAGACGGCGGCCCGCGAATCCGGGCTGGCGGCGCAGGCGATGATCCGCAGCATGGACGATATCCGATTGCAAATCGACCTGATGGAGGACTATGAGCGCCTTCTGCTCGTGGATCGGGAGAAGCGCGCCGACGAACTCGAACAGCGCAGGACACGGCTCACCATCGCAGCCGTTGTCATTGTCGCAGTCTTGGTGGGAACGGCGCTGGCGCTGGCGCGGCTCGAAGCGAGGCGACGGCGAAGGGCGATCGAGGAGAACGTCCAGCTCTACAGCGATCTCCAGGAGCGCGACAGGAAGATCCGACGTCTATTCCTTTCCAACATCATCGGGATCATGATCTGGGAGATCGAAGGTCGCATCCTCGAGGCCAATGACGCCTTTCTGCGTGTCGTGGGGTACGACCGCGAGGATCTCGCGGCGGGACGCCTACACCGCACGATGCTGACGCCGCCGGAGTGGCGCGATCTGGACGCGCGCAACGTAGCGGAGCTGAAGCAGGTCGGGACCATTCCGCCATTCGAGAAGGAGTACTTGCGGAAAGACGGAAGCCGTGTGCCCGTGCTGATCGGCGGAGCGATGTTCGAAGAAGATCAAGGCGTTGGCTTTGTCCTCGATTTGACCGAGCGCAAGCGGGCGGAAGAGGCGTTGCGGCAGAGCGAGGAGCGCTTTCGCACCCTCGTGCAATTCTCCTTCGACGTGTACTGGGAGACCGACGCGCAGCATCGCTTTATTCACCAGGAGTTCGCGGAGAACCTTGCCGAGGCGCCGGCGCAGGGCTCCGAGATCGGCAAGACGCGCTGGGAAGTACCTTACCTGGAGCCCGATGCGGAGGCCTGGCGCAAGCACCAGGAGACGCTCGATGCCCACCTGCCGTTCCGTGATTTTGAGCTCGCGCGGCCTGCCCCCGATGGCGGCAAGCGCTACGTGTCGGTCTCGGGGCTGCCGATGTATGACAAGACGGGGCGCTTCGTCGGCTATCGCGGCGTGGGACGGCATATCACCGAACGCAAGCGGGCCGAAGAGGCCTTGCGCGCCGCGCAGATGGAGCTCGCGCACGCCAATCGCGTCATCACGATGGGGCAGCTGACGGCCTCGATCGCCCATGAGGTCAGCCAGCCGATCGCCGCGACCATCCTCAACGCCCAGGCCGCCTTGCGCTGGCTGAGCGCTCAGCCACCGAACCTGGACGAGGTTCGGCAGACCCTCGGCAGGATCCGTGATGACAGCAAGCGAGCCGGCGACGTCATCGACCGGATCCGGGCCCTCATCAAGAAAGCTCCCCCGCGGAAGGACGGCCTGGCGATCAACGAAGCCATCCTCGAGGTCATAGGCCTGACCCAGGGCGAAGTGGTGCAGAACGGCGTCACGGTGCGGACGCAACTCGCAGAGGGCTTGCCGCTCGTTCAAGCAGACCGGGTCCAACTGCAACAGGTGATCCTCAACCTGATCATGAACGCCCTCGAAGCGATGAGGAGCGCCAGCGACGGAGCGCGGGAGTTGCTGATCAGCACCGGCAGAGATGCCTCGAACGGCGTGCACGTCAGTTTGCGCGATACGGGTCCGGGACTGAATCCGGCGAGCCTTGAACGCCTCTTCGACGCATTCTACACGACCAAATCCAGTGGCTTGGGCATGGGACTAAGCATCTGCCATTCGATCATCGAAGCGCACGGCGGACGGATTTGGGCCGGCGCGAATGAACCTCGCGGCGCCGTTTTTCATTTCACCCTGCCTTTAGAACGAGACAAGACCGCTCCCGCCGAACCTGCCGCCCTCATGCCGGCGGTATGAGATTTACGGGTCCGGATGCGAAACGAGAGCCCGTCCTCGGCGGTGGATGCGCCTTGCGCGAATGGCTTTAAAGGTTTCCGGCGTGTACGACATCGTCGCGTCGACCGCATCCCGCGCCCGACGGCTCCCCGACAAGAGCAAGCCCCTTCGCAGCGCCGGTACGGGGTTGCGGAGTACTGTTAGCCAGCTCGGCACGCTTTGGCGTCTTCTTTCGCGCGATGCCGGTAGCTGCTACGATCAATGCAGATTTTCGATCGTTTGATAGCGTTGCGCCCAGGACCTTCATCTTTCGGGTTGGCAGATGTCAAAATCATTGCGCCGTGTCCTTCGTCGATTCGTGATGTCGCGCGGGGGTTCAATCCGGGCGATTGCGTTGTGGACATTGCTGGGGGCACTCGGCGCGCTATCAGCGCCGACGACGGCGAGCGCACTCTCGTTGGAGCAAGCCCGTGAGACCTGCCGGGAAACGGTGGGCCATCCGATCGTGCACGCCTGCATGCAAGGAATGGGCGGTGGCGACCGGGAAGCCAACCTCGCCAAATGCCGCGCCGGTGTGGCGCCGAAAATGAAGGCGTGCGTGCAGGCCGCGCTGAACAAGGCCAATGGGCGCGCCAACGAGGCAATCACGGTCGACAATGGTGCGAAGAAAGAGGTGATCGACCTCGGCCGCGCCCTGCCCGCCGGATTCGTGCCTCCACCGCGCACGATCTCCGACATCGCCGCTGTCCTCGACCAGGAGAAGCCCGACCCGGCGAGCCTTGCGGCCATGAAGACACAAGCGGACGCCGAACCGCCGCACAACGCCTCCAGCGCCGCCCTGGCCGGCTTCTACTACGATCGCGGCACCATGCGATTGACCCTCGGACGCGTCGACGAGGCGTTGGATGATGGGCAAAAGTCGCTTCAATTCGCGCAAGGCACCCCACTCGTCGCCAGTCGGTCGCGGCAGTTCATCGGCATCGTGAAATCCGCCCAAGGTGATCTCAAGGGCGGGCTGCAAGCCTTTCAAGAGCTGAATCGCGTGGCGAATGCGCAGCACTACGTTGGGTGGATCATAAACGCGTCGTGGAACATCATTCAGAGGCTGATCGCAATTGGCGATCTGCCTCAAGCGGACGGCTATCTCCGGCAGATGACCGCGGCGCTCACCGAGGCGCGGACCAGCGGCCATCCCAAGATGCGGCAATCCTATCAACTCAAGGGCCGGTCATGGGAGGCCGACGTCGAAGCCGCGCGCGCCGCGATGTTCGAGGCGCACGGCCAGTTTCGTGATGCCGAAAGTGCCTATAAGCGGGCGGCCGACTACAAGCGCGCCGCGGTCGCGGACTATATGAAATTGGAAGACCATGTTCCGGAAGACCAGATGCGGCACGCGGCCGACCTCGATCTCTTCAACGCCGCGCGGATGAAAGCCAAGCAGAGCCGGCTGGCCGAGGCAGAGGTCGATATCCGGCAGGTGTTGTTGGCGCGGCTCAAGGCCCAGGGCAAATACAATCCAAAGACGACTGGATTTGTGATCGGCCTCGCCAACGTCATGGTCGACGAAGGCCGGTACGCGGATGCGGAGAAGCTCTATCGCGCCGCACTCGACATTCAACAAACCCTCGGCATCAGGAATGACAGCCCGGCGACGGCCGCTGCGCTGTCGCAGCTCGGCGCAGTCCTGATTTTCCAACGCAAGTCCAGGGAGGCCTCGGCCGTCTATGCCGATCTCGACCGGGCGATTGCGAATTGGGAGCCGGGCCGCAAGCAGCTGCTTCAGCTGAATGGCTCGCGCATCACGGCGCTCTATGCATCCGGCCAGATTGCGGAGGGGCTTGCCGCGGCGCAGTCGCTGATCAGCAAACGCAGCGCGCAGCTCGGCGAGCGCCATTTCGATACCGCCGACGCGCGTGGAACCCTGGCGATCGGCTACGCACTCGCCGGTCGCGACGGTGACGCGCTCAGGGAGTTCAAGGCCGCGATTCCCATCTTGATGGCGGCGTCGCGCGAGAACGCCGACGATGACGACACGCTCAACGTCGCGCGCAGCCAGCGGCTGCGGAACATCGTCGAATCCTACATCGGTCTTCTGGCCAAGACCGACGGCAACGCTGCCGATCAGGCGTCGCTGGAGAGCTTCGCGCTGGCCGACGCCATACGCGGCCAATCCGTGCAACGGGCGCTGTCGGAATCAAGTGCCCGCAGTGTCGCGAAGGACCCGGCACTCGCCGAGCTCGTGCGCAACGAACAGGACCTCGGCAAGCAGATCAACGCGCAGCTCGGCGCCCTCAACAACGCGCTGGCGTCGGACGCGCGCGATGACAGCGTCATCAAGGCGACAAAGGCCACAATCGACAAGCTGCGCGCCGATCGGATCAGGATTCGCGGCGAGATCGGCAAGCGTTTTCCAAGCTATGCCGAATTGATCGATCCGCAGCCACCGACGGTGGACCAGATCAAGGAAGCGCTGACGGACGGCGAGTCCATGCTCTCGTTCTACTTCGGCCGCAACAAGAGCTTTGTCTGGGCGGTGCCGAAGAACGGCGCGGTGGCATTCGCGGCCATCGATGCGACGTCCGGCGACATTGAGAGCAAAGTCAACAAGCTTCGTGAGGCGCTCGAACCGCAAGCAGCGATGATCTCCGACATTCCTCCGTTCGATCTCGCGTTGGGCTACGAGCTTTATTCACTGCTCTTGAAGCCGGTCGAGGCGGGTTGGAAGCAATCGAAAAGCCTGATCGTGGTGACCAATGGCGCGCTCGGGCTGTTGCCGTTGTCGCTGCTGCCGACCGCGCCGTCCCGGATCGACCCCGATGACGAGGTTCTGTTCGCAGAGTTCCGCAAGGTGCCATGGCTGGCGCGGACGCATGCAGTGTCGATGGTGCCATCGTCGGCTGCGCTTCGAACGCTGCGCAATCTGCCGCCGGGCAGGCCCGGCCGCAGCGAACTCATAGCGTTCGGCGATCCGGTGTTCAGCGTCGAGCAGCAGGAAGAGG
>Ga0307507_10009807_pt1 | contig 12631 bp, 10 predicted proteins | sample 7_EM_MG_FD_207223 | JGI IMG/M metagenome (GOLD analysis project Ga0307507, IMG submission 207223) | Populus trichocarpa ectomycorrhiza microbial communities from riparian zone in the Pacific Northwest, United States - 7_EM | ecosystem: Host-associated > Plants > Roots > Unclassified | place... | reverse complement strand
CCAGTACCGTTGCTCTGCCATAATCAGAGTTACCCGGCCTTAGCACCTGGGCAATGTACCGTTGCCACTCGCTAAATTTTTTTCTGCACGTTGTGTACAGTTGACCCGCCGTAAGCATGGCTCTCTTGTAATAAATACACTTTTCATTGGGGTTGATGGAGACGGTATAACTGTCGCTTATGTATACAGAGGCTTCAGTGCTCGAAATGTTCAATTTACGAGCACGGTCTTGGTGTTAGTGTTGAGCAGAGATCTCCGATGGGGTATGGAAGGTTTTTGAGCGCCCGAAAAGGCCGAGCTGATCGTTGTGGGTTCCGGCTCCCGAGATTCTCTATATGCTCACCAAGTTTCTTCCAAGTTTGGAGCAAAGCTTTATCTGTGTCGGCGCTTTAGACGGGTTCCCGACAAAATACCTAGGATAGCCCCAGAACTCGCTATAGCGCATTGCCGGGGGGAGTGCTCAAAAGCAGGGCTATTCCTTACCGGAAGGCCTCAGATCACAACTAAAGTAGAGGACAATTTTCCTGAAGAAGTTGGTATGGTTAGAATAGAACGAACTTTGGACGATATAGGAATATATATCGAGGATGAGATAGGACCTAGAGTACGATAGACAAGAAGCTACGAGCGGATATATAGCAGAGTTATTTCAAAAGGGATCTCCGGAATGTACTGTATGTATTAACGCAAAGTGACGAATTCTGATGGAGCCTAAGGAAAGCACAAAAGAAGAAACGAACAAAAGTGTAATCGTAATAGGCTCTAACAGGAAAGGCGGAAGATGGAGGAAAGGTGCTCTAGTTCGCTCTACTCTCTCTAGCTAAGGACAGGCCAGAAGACATATCTCCCCGTCTAACTAACAACAACCGAACACCCCCGAAACCCAATGAACTCTAAGGAAAACACATGCAGCTGACAAAGCCTAATCCCCAGCAATCTAGAACCATCCTGATATCTCATGATCCTCCGTGACCCCTAAAGCCTCTACCCCAGCAATGTGCAAACTAGCGGCAGCATAGGGTCTGGAAGGTACTGTGAAACTAATACCCTATGACCACCAGCATAGGGTGTGAAAACAACAACTCACTGCTAAGTGCCAAATCACCGGAAACCACAAAGCCATATGCCCTATAGCCGTCTATCTCCTAGCCGCATACCCTCATACCCGCATATCCGCATATCCGCCCAACCGCATACCCCATGCCCTATACCCAATCATTGTTGCGACGACTAGTCACTAAAAGAGATGAACACTAGGTAGAATAGTAAATAACCTTGGCTTATAGGATGCCTACAACACTACATAAAAATTTCCACCGCTTCAGCAGTCCGGGAGATAAAACACAGCTGCTCTGCAAAAGCCAGCCCGAAGTGGGAGTTCTCTTTGCTCGAAAAATGCCCCCCTTAGGTTACCATACCCCCCATCAAAGACGATCTCCATTTCATTCAGACCTCTGCCGAATGGGCCTATGAACTGAAGTGGAAGTCCCTGGTCATGTAATAGCGATACTCATATCTATGAACAAAGGCCCCAAAGCTGAAAGAGAGGCAGCAGTTGAAACTGGTAAACTGAAGCAAAAATAGCGTTCGACAGCACTCGTAGAATCACGGTTTTCAGCTCTGAAACTGATATAGTACCGGTGTGGAGAGGGCACTGCGATAGGGTAGTTTCAGCAGTCAAGGGAGCGTTTGAGCACCCACTAAACACCTATGTTTGTAGATAGCTTGGCGTGCAGAATATCCTGCACATAAGCCTCTCTTCCCTTTCTGTAGTTAGACAAGCGCAACACCACCGCCCTCACCCGGTGAGTGGCATCTTCCCTTCCACTCTATTGGGCTTCACTTTCTGTGCGTATAACTATCTACATATCGCCTACGTTACACAGTACCTACCTGGGGTCAAGTTCACCTCTCCAATCTCCCGGTATAGCGAGTGGGTCACGATCGTAGTTTTACCACCACAAGCAGTCTCGGTCAGAACACCATCCGGAAAGGGGATTATACAGAAACACCCCACACCGGTAATTCAGCTCCAAATGCGAAATAGAATACCTGTGTGGCTTACTCGCCGGGAAGCGATAACTCTTGATGCCACGTATAGTACTAATGGTGTAGTGTATCACAATTTGGCACTCTCATGTCGTCCCATTCCCCAGTCAGCCGCTTGAGGTTTGTGCCTGGGGCAATAATTACGAGTAGGTTGGCTTCACAGATAATACCAACATCGGTGTCGGGTGGATTGATTGGACTAGGCCTTTGTCCACAAGGCTTCGGGATCGTAGCCGCCTCTCTTTTCTTCACCCCCCAGGAATTACATCAACCGACTCCACCGCGCCGAAGTGCTCAAGAACTCATCTTCTACAACTCTCAAAACAGGGAAAAATACAAAATGTCTCTACATCACATAAGCGACGACATCAACTCTTTTAATACCAACTCTTTTCACAACGTGCGGAATAACTATACTATGGCCGACGAGAGGTCGGAAATTTTGGCCTGGCTATCTCCACTAGAACCCCAGAGGCGGCACAATGATATTCAAACCCGTAGGATCGACGAGGTGGGAGACTGGCTCTTACAAACTGAGGAATATCGGAACTGGTTCGATGGTATTCGTGGGGATGAATCTAATGGTGCAGCCTTGTTTGGCTATGGAGGTCCAGGGGTCGGCAAGACTTATATTAGGTAAGAGAGAAGATACTCCGGGGAAGAAAGATATTGCTAATAAGCTGTGATGTTAGCTCGTTGGTGATAGATATGTTATCCAAGCAGGCCGTGGAGGGAAACGCTACCGTTGCGTACTTTTACTTTGACTTCGCCGCTCCGGATGAGCAATCCCCAGCTGCTGTTTTGGGCTCGGTGCTGAAACAGGTTGTTGCTCAACTGGACGAGATTCCAGAGAGAATAGTCAAAGCTTTTCGCGACCAAGAGAAGGTCATCGGTGGTCCGAGGATACCACTCACAGAAATTGCAGAGTTCCTGCATGATATCTCGTCCTCACGATGTACGTTTATATGCATCGATGCCGTGGACGAGTGTCCGGCAGAACATCGGGCGAAGCTCCTCGATTCACTCAACCGGGTCCTCCGGAAGTCCCCAGGTGCTCGGATATTTCTGACCGGGAGGTTATATATCTGGGGCGAGGTTGAGAAGTATCTTGCTTGGATGGTAGCGACTAGATCCATAGCACCCACCAAGAATGATATCATCATATTCCTCCGAGCGAAACTAAAGGAGGATACGGTTCCGGAAGCAATGGACGAGAGTTTGGAGGAGGATATTATAAATATTCCCGAAACGGTTTCGGAAACGTAAGTAGGAAGTAGGATATATAACAATACCTAGCGTAATGTGCTGAAAGATATTGTATTCAGATTCCTGCTTGTCTTCTTGAGTATCGAGGCCATCCTACAAGAGGCGGCCATATATCAAAGGAGACAAAAGCTGAGCGCAATGGAGAATGGCTTAGATTTAAGAGGCGCGTACGAAACAATGTTGGGAAGGATAAAGGCTCAGGGTGGGGAGAGGGCAAGACTCGGGATGGCTGTTCTGATGTGGATCTCCCATTCGAGGCGGCCTTTGCAGGCGGATGAGTTATGTCACGCCATAGCAATCCGGATAGGGTCAAATAATCTCGATAGCGATGATATCCCTACGATATCGGCCTTGCTGGACTGTTGTGAAGGCCTTGTCACCGTCGATAATGGTGTCTCGACTGTTAGGTTAATTCATTTTACCTTCCAAGAGTATCTTCGCACACATCCCGACCTCTTTAACAGAGCTCACTCGACGATGGCCGAAACCTGCCTAACGTATCTCAACTTCCAGCATGTCAAGGATCTTTCGGTTGGCCCATCCCTTGACCTGCACGGCCACCCCTTCCTTGAATATTCTTCCCTATATTGGGGAACCCACATACGAATAGAGCTCTCAGATCGCGCGGAAACATTGGCGCTCCAGCTTCTTGATCAGTTCGATAGTCACATATCTGCCAAATCCCTTTGGAAGTCGATCAATGGGGGGTTGCCCTTTGGCTATGACCCTGGTGATAGGCCGTTTTCTGCACTGCACTGTATCTCGTACTTCGGCATCGCCGAAATCGCGAATACCTTGATAGAGATGAACAGATGGGATGTGAACAAAATAGATGGCGCGGGTGTGACGCCACTCATATGGGCTGCGAGATACGGGCACAAGGAGGTAGTGAAGTTACTCCTGCGAAACAAGCATATCCAACCCGATCAACAGGACGCGAATTTTAGCCGAACAGCACTCTCATGGGCTGCTGAGAATAGGCATGAAGGAGTGGTGAAACTACTCTTGGAGCGGAAAGATGTCAACCCTGACAGCTCAAGTGAGTCTAGCCGAACACCGCTCTCGTGGGCTGCCGAGAATGGCTATGAGGGAATAGTGAGGCTACTGTTAGGGCAGGAAGATGTCGACCCCAACCGTTCAAGTGGGTTTGGCCGAACACCGCTATCATATGCTGCCGCGGCGGGACATGGAGGTGTGGTGAAGCTACTTGTAGAAAGCCCGGATATCGATCCCAATTCATCGGATAGCGATGGCCTAACGCCTATATCCTATGCTGCCAAGTGGGGACGGGAGGATCTAGTGAAGCGGTTTTTAGAACATTGGCGTGTCAATCCTGATTTACCGGATAGGAATGACAGAACACCCCTCTCTTATGCTGTCTCAAGAGGACATAAAGGTGTAGTGGAGCTGCTTCTGGGGCGTGGGGACGTCGATCCCAATTCATCGGATAGCAAAGGCCGAACACCGCTTACATATGCTGCCGCAGGAGGACATGAAGGTGTAGTGGAGCTGCTTCTGAGGCGCGGTGGGGTCAATCCCAATTCACTGGATAGCAATGGTCGATCCCCGCTATCATATTCTGCTGCGGGAGGGCATGGAGGTGTGGTGAAGCTACTTGTGGAAAGCCCGGATATCGATCCCAATTCATCGGACAGCGATGGCCTAACACCTTTATCATATGCTGCCAAGTGGGGGCGAGAGGATCTAGTGAAGCATTTTTTCGAACATAAGGGTATCGATCCCGATTTACCGGATAACAATGGCCGAACGCCCTTATCATATGCCGCCTCAGCAGGACATGAAGGTGTAGTGGACCTCTTCCTCGAACGTCGGGATGTTAATCCCGATTCTTTGGATAGCAGTGGTCGGACACCATTATCATATGCTGTCATTTCGGATGAAGGTGTGGTGAAGCTCTTTCTCGAACGCGAAGATATTAATTTCGATTTATCGGATAGCGAAGGCCGAACACCCCTATCATATGCTGTATCGAGAGGATGTGAAGGTGTAGTGGGGCTGCTTCTAAGACGCGTGGAGGTCAATCCCAATTCATTGGATAATATTGGTCGACCTCTGCTGTCATATGCTGCCGCGAGGGGGTATAGAGGTGTGGTGAAGCTGCTTGTGGAAAACCCGAATATCGATCCCAATTCATCGGATAGCGATGGCCTAACACCCCTATCTTATGCTGCCAAGTGGGGGCGTGAGGATCTAGTGCAGCTCTATTTAGAACGTTGGGGTGTCGATCCCGATTTATCAGATAACAATAGCAGAACACCCCTGTCCTTTGCTGCCTCAGGGGGACATGAAGGTGTAGTGGAGTTGCTCCTGAGACGCCAGGATGTCGATCCCAATTCATCGGATGGCCATGACCTGACACCACTATCATATGCTGCCATTTCTGGGGCTCTGGGTGTGGTGAAGCTGCTTCTGGAATCCCCCGGTGTTAATCCCAATTTACCGGATACCAGCGGCCGAACACCCTTGTCATTTGCTGCCTCAAGAGGACATGAAGGTGTAGTGAAGGTGCTTCTGGGACGCAGGAAAGTCAATCCCAATTCATCCGATGGCAATGATCTGACACCGCTATCATATGCCGCCATTGCCGGGGCTCCGGGTGTAATGAAGCTCCTTCTGGAATCCCCCGGTGTCAATCCTAATTCACTGGACAGTCGCGGCCGAACTCCCCTGTCATTTGCTGCCTTTAGAGGGCATGAAGGTGTAGTGAAGGTGCTCCTAGGACGCGGGGATGTCAATCCTAATTCACCGGATTATAATGGCCAAACACCCCTGTCATACGCCACTATAATGAGGCGAGAGGGCGTAGTGAAGCTATTATCGGAAGCCAATTCCAAATCGTTAGAGAACCCTGATCGATCGTACTCATACCTAGCCCTTCTCATCATTATCTCTGCCTTTAGCGCTAGTTTAAGGGTCCACCTTTTCCTTCTGGCCTTATTCCTATTCATTTTTCTTTCTATTTTTTGCATTCATCGGGTACTATAGGTTTGGGGATTCTCGTGAATTATTTCCCGCTATCCCCAGAGCTTGGCGGCAATTGGTATTTTAGTTTTGGCTAGATTCGGGGTGTTTTATAACCTTGTCTGTACGACCCTTATTTTTGGAGATTCTCTTTCTTTAGTAATTATTATATTCCTAGTCTATCATATTAGTATAATCGAAGTATTCATTCATAATAATACAGATCTTGCTACCAGCCACAAGCCCTGCGCGCCTCAAGAGCGCCACAGGGCTGATAGCTCCCTGGGCATCCACTAACCTTCCTCGCTCCCTCCCTCAATCTACCTCCCCAGCAGCTTTCGACTCTGAGTCTGGGGGTTACAGCGCTGACAGAGACGATGGACTTCAAGAGACTCTACGATACTGGAAACAAAAAACCTGGGCCCGATAAGTCTGCCTCCTTGAACACAAGAGCCACCAACTACGCACCAGGTAAATCCCCCCGGATGAAATAAAATCCCACAAGCTGCAATCAATTCCATTCAACGCAAGCTAAATGCTAACTTTCCAACCAAGTCCGAAGCCACAAGAAGGAAGGACTGAAAAGAACCTGAAGCGTAAAAAATCTACCCATTTCGGCTGTGGGATTATCTATGCACTGAGAACCTTCGGTGATCCTTAAATCCTCTTCTAAAACTAGTCCACCGCTTCTTTGATCCTCCTTGGTGGATTCTCCGGTGGTAAACTAAATTTACAAGGTTTTTTTTTTGCAGGAGAGACGGAAAAAGTCGCCTCCTTCTATAGCAATCCGCTGCCAAACCGAGAACACAACCACTCCGGTAGTAATTCGTTTTTCTCGCTTCTTTGTGTAGGCTAAGCAACTGCTTTCCCCTTTTCTTTCAAAGCAAAGTTGCATCATGAATTATTATTCGCACCCAACAAAAACCGCCAGGGGTTGTTTCCTGGTTTATCCTTTGCGGCCTTTCATCGGCAATTCCTCGAAGACTTTTTTCGCCGAGTTGCTTGAACCCTCACAAGTGACGGTTTATATATTTAGTTTGAACTGGGCTGTTATCACAGCACAGTATCCAGCATTTTCGGTCAAAGGAAGTCTGAGCCTTTGCCTGACTAGTTACTACCGGGCGCTGTGGGCATAGTGGCATTAGGTGCCTTATGAGCCTGGAAGGCGGCTTCTCCACCTAGCCAGCCACCTCAACCGCACCCCCAATCCAGGGGTGTGGACTTACTACATTAGTAGGAGTATTCCTCCATAATACAATTTCCATTATAAGCAAGAGCCCCTGCGCACCCAATACATATAGTAAGATTACCAACTTCCCAGTTACCAACCAACCTCACCACATCTATCTACTTCTCTACCTGTCTGCCTTCGTTCAACTATCTTTGATCACTCAGGTAGGAGGGGAAGTAGTCGGAACTCAGTACTCATGCTCTTTGGAATTACGCACAAATTTATTCCTTCTTGTCTAAGGAATCCCTTAGGTTGCCATATTGTAGAAGACTGACACTTTACCGTAAATTACATCTATAAGCCACAGTCCCGGAAAAATTTCGCGAGATAAAATCCCCCGGTAGTGTTGCCTTTTGTCATAAGGGCTAACCTAATGTCGAGGAAGGGACTCATAAATTTTCTTTTCCTCCTGTGCCCTCCTTTTTTCTCACATCTCTATTGACATATAAAGTGCTCATTATCCTAGCCCGGCTAATGGTTTCCGTTAAACTTACGCGAATTTCGCTTACCGTATCTAATTGTATGATAATTTTTGCTACGTAAACTAGTTTGTGTTGAAGATATTATATCTGCACTTAAAACATCTTACGCTGATGTCTGCCAGCTTTGGTGTAATTAGCCTCTCAGGAACAGTAGCTGGTATTATGGATTCCATGTCCGGACCAGGATGATAGTTGGATAAAGGCTGGCATGGGAATACTGTTTACAGAAGTCCAAACTAAGCCATAAATCGTCCTAGCCTTCCAGGTATCTCATAACTCTATGGGCATATTCAATGTTTCCAGCCGTCCAATCCGTCCCTCTTCGGCGCAGGACGGGACGGACTACAGCTCATAGTTCGTCTTTTTGGGGGTGCTAGAACGGAATACGCGCGGGAAGGTGAGGACCAGATGGACTATAGGGGGCTATATTCCTACAGCTTGGACCTCCGGTACTAGGCCAAGTTGAAATCACATACCACAGAACAAATCATTACACCATCATGAGGCACCACTCGTGCCTCCCCCGACCGCCCCAAGCCGTCCCCTTCCCTCCTCCATCATCCCATGCATCCTCCACCATCCCCTACCACCCCTCCTGGGACCTTTAGGGCCCTAGGATAGTTAGGAACACTAGGCATATTATCCCACTAGTTCTAAAAATCCCGTTCAAAACTCATTTTATTCAGCATTAGCACATCCCTCTTGGTACATACTATTACTCCCATCTCTTCAATCAACTTTACTTCACTCGTGAAACCTTTATTCCGATGATTATTTCGATTTCCAACAGTTCGTGTTGGAAATAGCCGCACTTGGCAAGAAAAATACCCGCCCTTAGAGGCCGTAGCGGTACGCGTATGCACCAGCAGAGGGACATTAAAGCTACGCAAAGTTTTCTCCGATTTGTTTTTCCTTCTGTCCTTCCTTATCTTTGCTAGAGTCTTCCACCTTGTTAACTTTCCTCACAACTCTACTCCCTTAACACTCAATAGAAGAAATCATGAACCCCTTCATCGCTTAATATAAACACTATGTCTTCACTTGAGCTGCTCGACTCTACTATGTAAAATACTTATTGTTGATTATTACCTTCTTATAGATTGTCTTTTTTCTACGACGAGTGATGGCTCGTGATGTTAGACTTTCCCGGTAGTCTCTAGTAAACTGCTTTATCCAGCCAGGATAGGGATAGGATGGAGGGTTAATCACAAGAGATACGGTGCTGGGATAGATGACTAGTATAGGGGTGGTGAACTAGTGTAGGGACCATGCGAGGAGGGCTTCCGTAGCAGCCCGGACAATTCAAAGCCACCTCCGTATAGTACACCCCGTTTATTCCAGACAAGACATCCACGGCGTACCATACCGGGATCCACGGAGGCCACATGGGTAAAACGCGGGCTATTAAGAACAGCTTTTTCCTTCACATTTTGCCTTATCTTAGTTCCTGGTATTTTATATATGTTACGGTGTTGTGCCACCTTTAGAGAATGCAAACTCCTGTCCAGCTAGTCAGTTGTACAGGTAGTTCCCTCTAAAAGCAAGGGCTGCGTCTTGAGCGCCCAAGGCTTCTTAATCCTTAAAATTAGGTTAAGGTTACCGCTCAATCCTCTTAATGGGTTGGGAAATTGGGAATTTTAGCTGATAATATAGTTTCTATACTCAATTTAATTATTGTATACAAGTGGCAGTGTTTTCCTTTTTACCTGCTTTCCTAATCCTTGCAGGCTGATTGTGAGGTTGGCTTTAGACTAGGGGGTTAGTAGAATTTTAGGCATTGGACAAGGTTGGAATGTGTGTGCCTCTGCCTCAATCTCATAACCCGGTACCGTAAAAACTCGCTAGATCCACCATTGAAAGTCAGGCCCCTAGCCGTCGCAATCCAAGACGAAACACCCGAGGAGGAGGATCAGTGTTCCGCTAAGTTCGAACAAGAGGAAGAAGAAAAAAGTTATATTACTGTACAAGACTAAAACACCCTCCATCCAAAAATAAACCTCAAGATATATCCTCTAACTAAACCCAGACCGATTCCATTATTGAGCAAAATAATGAGATTGCCTAGGTAGGAGTGGGAGAAAGGCTAGCTTAGCCAGCAAACTTCTATCTTAATCCCTAAAAACGCCAGAAGAAAAACTGACAACAAAACAAATAAATATCGCAGACCACCCAGAACAAAACTAATATTCATCCGACACCACCGATACCAGCGGACGGCAATTTCCGTGAGACGAGATCACAAACGCCGGGGAAGCAAGGGGAGACCCAGTTACCCGATGCGTCGGGAATGTCGGGCATATAGCAACTCTACGATTCGAAAGTGTCGGTTTGCTGCGGCAAGGATGAGCGCTGTTCAGCTGGATTTACCTGAATGATTGGGGTTGGCATCTGACATCTTCCTACCCCAATAGTAGCTTCACCATTCCCCCACGGTGATTCACAGCAGCCCACGGGAGCGGCGTTGATCAAATACTATGTCCAGAGTGTCGGGGTTGATATCTTCCTGCCCTAACAGTAGCCTCACAACTCCCTTATGACCACTCCGTAGCCCGTGAGAACGGTATTCGGCCGGATTTATTCGAACTATCGGGCTGACATCCTGTGAATGAGCTCCCCTGCAAGGACTGCGTCCATATTGAGAGAAACGAGGGGAAATCTAGTTATTACCATTAGCTCTACTTCTAGAATTCAATACATCGAAAAAACACATACGTCCCTCCGTCACCTCCGGAATAATTCTTAGAATATCAGCTCTTAATTCCTCATCCATTGTGTCGAGCCCTGGGTCCCTGTTCAGCTTCATCTGAAGATATAACCCAATGTCATGCTCGCTAGGACTTATTAGCAAAATCCCGGCAATTCCGAGAACATATTTCTGTACTTCGTCGCGCATGTGAACCCTCTTAGTAAGGAATAGCCGAGTGTTTAAGCACTTCCGCACAATCTGCTACAAAGATTCCCAAAGTTCTAGCCGGTGTTTAGCGGGAAACTCATCCAAGGCATCTAGGTAGATAAATACCCTCCGTAAACATGGCGAAGACTTGACAAACTCTCGAGGGTATCGGGAAGCGAGAGGGCGAGACCACCAATCTCCCCCTTCGAATTCCCAATCGCCCTCTGTGCTTCGTCTGGGGTCGGTTCCGATACGCTAATAACCTGCTTTAACTGTGCCCTAAGTAACTTTGTCGCGGATGTCCACCCCGAGCGCGAACGTCGCGGTGCACACATGCTGCAGTCATATCGTCCGCATCTATCTCATCACATAGTCTATCTGTCACAAGGGAGCCGTTATTGCTACTATTTAGCCTCGCCTACCTTCTCTGAGGGTAGCCGCAATCCATACCTAAGATAAGTCTTTCCAGCACCGAGATCCCCATAATAAAACAAGACAGGCTTAGCAGTTCTATTACCACTTTCACTCCAATGTGTAAATTCGTCCGTAAGAAGCTAGCCGCTAACCCTAGCTACCTAGCCGATGCCTACCATAGCCTGGTGTCTTCGCGAGGTTCGAGGGGAGGCGCCCATTCCAGAATGGCGCGTTTCTCGTCGGCTACCGATATATATCGCGGTTATTCCCCGCGTTTTTATAACTATCTGTGGCATCACCACAGCCGTTATTTATCGAAATGGCTGGTTTTTGACGTGTTATCGGGTTCATCTCGTGAAGCTACCGGCTTCGTTGTTGAAATTCGTTCCTAGGAAGGACGGTGGGGTGTTGAGGTAGGGGGGTGGGAGATGATGAGACAACCCATCCTACCACACTGTTGTTGGATAGCAGCACTGTCCAATTATTTCACTGCCCAAAAATCCTGTGCCTCTGCTCGGCTAAATTCACATCGATTCTGCCCTCATCGGCTTGAGTACGGCAGTGCGCTTCTCAGCCTCAACCAGTTGAACACAAGGCCAAATCCCTGCAATAGAAACTAATAACTCTCTCCCAGAGGAAATATTTTTGCGCAGAGCACAGAAATTCACTTTCATTTAAAGGTCTTGGCATACTGGTGTCATCTTGGATATTGTGTTTGCTCTGGCAATAGCAAGAGGTTAACGGGATGGCCCAAACAAAATACATGTCGTATATTCTATTTTATCTGAGAAGTTTGCTCCCCTAAGAAGCCCTTAATGAGCTAGTCAATATAATACTTAGGGTGAGAATCTAGGCGACCGCGGAAAAGTTTTACCGTGTGGCAACGGCCATTAGCACCAAAGATTTTCGAGAGCTGTCTTCCCAGATCACCCACTGTGCCGACCGCCCACTGCATTTTGGCTGTCCTGAATTGCTGGGCGCGAATGTGCACAGTACGAGTATAATACAGGCACTTCTCAGTACTGTATTCGATAACAAAGTCCAAAGGTTAAATCGGGGGTGGTGGGAGTCGAAAGAGGCAACCGAGGAGATAAGGAAGTCCAGCCATACAAATTTGAATAATTACTCGCAGTCTACTAGTACTCGAGTACTAGTACTCGAGTAGAAGTAATAATTCTATTCGCTATAGCCCCAGCCAATCCCTTCGTTTGATTTCGCGACTCACCCCAGAAGTGTGGCAACGATACTTAAGTGGGCGCGATGCTACATCGAGTATCGTTAGCTATGCAATTGACTTTTCTCCCCTAAACCTCT
>Ga0307507_10009806_pt1 | contig 12631 bp, 4 predicted proteins | sample 7_EM_MG_FD_207223 | JGI IMG/M metagenome (GOLD analysis project Ga0307507, IMG submission 207223) | Populus trichocarpa ectomycorrhiza microbial communities from riparian zone in the Pacific Northwest, United States - 7_EM | ecosystem: Host-associated > Plants > Roots > Unclassified | place... | reverse complement strand
GATACAACTATAGGACGGATAAAGGCACAGGCAGGGGATAAATCAAGACTCGGGATGGCGGCGCTGATGTGGATTTCGCACTCCGATCGACCATTGTTTGTGGATGAGATATGTCATGCTCTAGCGGTCGAGATAGGATCAAGCGACATTAATACCAACAATATTCCTTCGATCCGGACAGTATTAGGCTGTTGCCAAGGTCTTGCGGCCGTTGATAGAGGATCTTCGACTATTAGGCTGATCCATTTCACGTTCAAAGAGTATCTCTCTCTCCACGCCGAGGTGTTTGACGGAACCCACTCGAAAATAGCGGAGACTTGTTTAACATATCTCAATTTCCAGGCCATCAAGGATCTTTCAGTCAGCCCCTCTCATGACAAAACCATCCTACGATATGCTTCTCTGCATTGGGGAAGCCACATGCGAAGAGAGCATTCGGATTGCGCAAGAAATCTTGCGCTAGACTTTCTTGCTCAATGTGATAATCATATATCTATCAAATTACTTTGGGAATCGGTCCGCGAGCGGTACCATGATTCCACAAAGCCATTTTCTGCACTACACTGTGTCTCATATTTCGGCATTGCCCAAGTTACAATTGACTTGATAAGGACGAAAAGGTGGGATGTGAACGAGCGAGATAGTGGGGGGCTGACGCCACTTATGTGGGCTGCACGGTATGGGCGTGAAGAAGTAGTAAAATTACTCTTGGAACAGAAGCACACGCAATCTGATATGCGGGATAGGCGATATGATCGGACAGCACTCTCATGGGCTGCTGAGAGTGGGCATGAAGGGGTGGTGAGGCTATTTCTTAGTGAGCTATTTGTCAACCCGGGGAGTATGGGCCTTCGGCGGGGAACGCCGCAAGTGATGAGTTTAGTATTTGGAAGAAAATACGTCAATCCTGACAGGCCAGACCGTTTGGGCCAAACACCGCTTTCGTGGGCCGCACAGAATGGGGGTGAAGGAGTAGTAAAGCTGCTCTTGGAACGGGAAGACGTTGACCCCAATAGGCCGGACAATGGTGGCCGAACACCTCTCTCGTGGGCCGCCTGCAATGGGCATGTTGGAGTAGTGGAGCCACTGTTGGAGCGGAAAGATGTTAGCCCCGATAGGCCAGACAAAGATGGCCGAACACTGCTCTCGTGGGCCGCCGGAAACGGGCATGACGAAGTAGTGAAGCTGCTGTTGGAGCGGAGAGACATTAGCCCCGATAGGCCAGACGATGATGGCCGAACACCGCTCTCGTGGGCCGCCGAGAATGGGCGTGAAGGAGTAGTGAAGTTGCTGTTGGAACGAAAAGACGTTAGCCCCGATAGGCCAGACGATGATGGCCAAACACCGCTCTCGTGGGCCGTCCGGTATGGGCGTGAAGGAGTAATGAAGTTGCTGTTGGAACTGGAGGACGTTAACCCCAATAGACCAGACAACAATGGCCGAACACCGCTCTCGATTGCCGCCGAGAAACGGGTTGATGGGGTTGTGAGGCTACTGTTGGAGCGGGAAGACGTTGACCCCGATAGGCCAGACAATAATGGCCGAACACCGCTCTCATGGGCCGCCGAGAATGGGCGTGAAGGAGTAGTGAAGCTGCTGTTGGAACGGGAAGACCTTAGCCCCGATAAGCCAGACAATAATGGCCGAACACCGCTCTTGTGGGCCGCCCGGCATTGGGGTTATAGAGTAGTGGAGCTACTATTGGAACGAAAAGACGTTAACCCCGATAGGCCAGACAATGGTGGCCGAACACCGCTCTCGTGGGCCGTCGAGAACGGGCGTGAAGGAGTAGTGAAGTCGCTGTTGGAACGAAAAGACGTTAGCCCCGATAGGCCAGACAGTGGTGGTCGAACACCGCTCTGGTGGGCCGCCTGTCGTGGGCACCATCGAGTAGTGAAGCTACTCGAGGCCCGTGGTGTTGCAATCCCAGCGTGGTATATGGGCCCGGAGGTACCGCCTAGGATAGCCTTAGCCGCACTTTACGCCTCTTTATATCCTCTCCCCTGCTAATCTGAGATATATGAAACACATTCACCTTGTATTTTTTTTGTTCTTGATTCCCCTTTTCCTTTCTTGGTGTTTCGGGTACTAAAGATAGAAGTTTTTTCGGATAAGCCCCGCCTTCCACCATTCATGTATTTCTCTTTTCATTCACTTTATAATGATGGAACGGACTTAAGTTCGTGTAGTAAATAGTAATAGCAGTATTTCTTTTAGCGGATCCCCCAGTCTTTTCTCCTATATGTATAATGCTATACAGCGAAAATACCAAAAACAATGTAACGACCTAGAAGATCCAATCAGATCCATTACACTTCCTTCCTCCTTCTATCCTATTCCCTCCCCTCCCGCGAACACAATGTTTTCATTTTCCGGAGATAGGGCATTATTTAGGCTGCAGACGTAAGATCAGCCACCATACCGTACTCGAGCACAGTACAAACGGAGCGAGCCACTCCCAACCAATCGAGACCCCCTGGCTTTGTAGGATGAGAAAATGCTTAATTTACCCCACCGCAAGAGCTATAGTAGGATAATTGAAAATCTCGCTGGAGTTGGTCCCCCCAGCATGATCAGTATTATACAAAACTATAAAACCTTTCAGAGCAAAGTATCAATAAATACTTCTGCGAAGAGAATATACTGTACCACTCTAATGAAAAATAGCGATTTCAGAAGGAAGTCAAGAGCGAATCTAAAACTCCTCGAAGTCAGCTCCACAATAAAAAAAATAAAAAAGTAAAAAGAGTAAACCCTTACCTTTTACAAAAAATAGTAAGGCAGAAACAGAGCCTAAGCCTTCCAAAACCAACCGGACAACTCCGGGCAAACCGCTGTCCATATTCACGGGTGTCAAAATTACGCGGCCGTGAGCACGGCTGCCAGTGTTGCAACACATGTAATACAGTGCCCCGCTCAGCTCCACACTCTCGAGTAATTGATTCATTACTACTAAAACTCTCATTATGAGAGGATAAGCACTGTGATATAGGCTGGTGAGTGGTGTCCAGTACCAAACATTAACTTCCATTGATTTTATTAATTTTTTACCAATATCGTTGTCCTCATTTCAAATACTCTGTTGGATTGGGGTACATGGGCTACAGCGCTGGCTACAGTGCTCACGGTCGCGTAATTTTGACACCCGTAGATACGCAATGTGAGACAGCGAATTCAACCAAGGATTCAGGAACGAAGAATATTGTGACACTTGATGACCCCGGAACTGATATGCCCACCATGTAATTCTGCGGTGGTTCTTGTGTTACCTGTATTTGGAATTTGGAATTATCTTGCATTAAACGCCCTATCCCGTGCTACGGTCTGGACTGTCGCTGAATCGGCTTCGGCTACTCACTCGGCACAGCCCATCCGAGGCTGAATGCCGAGATGTAATGTACGATACGATACTATACCAAGATAATTCCAAATCATTTCGATGGTGGAGGTTTCCATCGTTACGCTCACTGAGACCGGTAACACAATAACACAGTAAGAGAAAATTTTTGATAGGGAGAAATATTACCGGTAGATTGCAGGTTCAGAGCCTCACCCTTGTCCCTGCAATCAACCCTCCGATCTCCAGGCACGATGTCCATCGCTCAGCCCCTTCCCCAGTGATTGCCGCACAGACAGTTCTTAATGACGCAATCTACTATCGCATTCCAAATCCTCCACCACTTCGTGCACTGGTACCGGTATTCCATACAGGTTCGCTGAGGAGAATCCGTCTCTCCAGATCTCAGCCTCCTCAACCTACCTCTATATAACCCCCCTCATACCGACAAACTGGCTATCTTCACAGCAGCAGTTCTCCTCATTCTCCTAACTCTCGCGACAACGTTCATGCTCCCATCTCTCGCCTCTCGCTTCTTCCGCCTCTTTTCAACCAGCAACTTCCCCTTAGGTCCTATTGGTGGCGGCATGTCTCTCCCAGAAACCACCGAAAAAGCAACGTTCGCGGCTGGGTAGATATACGCCTCCGCTCCAGCTGGTACTTTAATACTGACAAGTGTGGGGGGGAAGCTGCTTCTGGGGTGTTGAGCATTTCTTCCGCAAACAATATACTGGCAAAGGCCTGCTAGATGCTCGGGTCGGATACATAGGTGGGGACACTGCCCATCCAACATACCGTTCCGTCTGTACCGGGAAAACTGGCCGTATGTACCTACTGACGTCCTATTTCTCCCTCCCGCGTTAACATTACAGAAGACGCCGAAGCACTCCAAATTCTGTATAACCCTTCCGAAGTCACCTACGAGAAACTTCTGGAATTCTTTTTCCAAATGCACGACCCGACAACGGTGGATCGCCAGGGACCAGACGTGGGATCTCAGTACCGGTCGGCGATATTCTTTCACAATGATCAGCAAGAGAAAGCTGCCAGAGGAATCCTGGAGAAGGCTCAGGAACAGTGGTACAAGGTCGACCTGGCGACGCAGGTGATCCCCGCTGGGGAGTGGTATGATGCAGAGGATTATCATCAACTTTATTTGGATAATAGTGAGTTTTCCAACCCGATCGTTTAATATCCGATAAGGGGAGAGGGAGAAGGGTGCTAACTGTGGGGTGGCAGATCCGGGAGGTTATGAGTGTCCTTCGCAGTAAGTTTCCCGTTATCCGATTGTTTGCTTATTGGAAGAGGAGCTGATGAGAGTGTAGCTATGTTCGGAACTTTCCACCGCTTACTTGATTGGTTGATTGTGGGTCGTGAATTGATGGATGGCTGTGTTTTGTGGGGTTTAGTGCCGATATGAAAATTATGTCTCTATTTTCAAATATACTTTATAACCAGGACAGCTCAAGGGCAGTTTCTCGGAGATAATGAGGCGTCTTGAGCGCTAAAGTCTCAGTTCTGTTGAATCCTACTGTCATAATCCATTGTATCTCACAAGTTTTAGTTCCCACATGCGAGTGATTTTTCATGAACTCCACCCACTCTTAGTATTTGGCAAAGTGACAAAGTAAAACCCCAGGGGAGATTGGCTAGCACTTCTTAGCCACAATAACTAATATGCCCGGGAGAAGACAGGGCGGGGCAAAATTGAGACCTCAATCCCGGTCCTCACTCCAGAAAAGAAAAGAACGAGTCACCGCGCTCACGAACTAGCAAAAACCTGTACGCATATCAGAATGCGCATTTGCGTTCTATGGATATATTATATGGTTATACTGCCTTTTTTCACACCCGGGAGGGTGCTCCAACCGAATGCTGGTGTTGCGTCCAGTAGTGGCAAGAACGCCTTGGTTGTTGTGCACTCTAGATGGCATTCCTGAAGCCGCCAGTTTTCCTTTCTATTTTGCTTTCCTATAGTAAGTAGAGTGCAGCTTCCCCTTCTTTCTTGATAACATCTTGTCTTTCTCTTGTTCCCGTGGCTCAATTCATGATAAGATGGTCCTTGCTTCTGTCATAGTGTCATTCTAGGATGGGGTTAGGGCATATTTGAGAGAATAGTTGTGGGGATATTCACACTTGAGAGTGACTGTTATAGCCAGTGATTGTGTGCTCTGTTGTCTACCCTAGCTAACCATAACCAATCAGTGCTTTGTCTCAGTATGATACTTTTCCTTTCTTCTATTTAGGCTAGTCATTTTCATCATTCAGTCTGAAACACACATATACCATGTAACCACCTTTCAGGGAGAAAGGAGGAATCCACATGGTAATGATACTACCTTTATATCAAAGTATGGTATCTAACAAGAGCAGATACCAGAGGCTTAGACCAAGGTGCTATAATAAAGATCTTACTATCTTACAACTACCAAGTAGTTCTTAAGAGCTAAGTATATTGGTCTGGATTCTTGAAGTGAACTGAAGAAGTGACTGTTCAACCAAGAATATTAAAAACTCTGTCTAGCAAAGTCTGCTTTCTCTAAGTCCAGAGGATAGCAAGACTTAAAGACACTTGTTAGGCTATTCAGGATCTTAATAAACAAGAACTATACGGCCCTGAAAGTGATAGCCTTGAATCATTTTATAAAACATATCTAGTATTAAATGATACTCAGCTCTAATATCAAATATAAAATATACTAAGTATCAAACAATACTTAAGATGAAAGCTGAAATACCCTAAGTATCAAATAATGCTTGGAACCAAACCAGTGTCAGTACTAGTTAAAATTCAGTATTGTTTGTATCCTAGTTCCATTTTCCACACACAAGACTCATGTCAAGGGTACTAATAACTCAGTGCATGTACCAACAGCTACACTACAGAGTATATGAATCAAATTATCTAATGCAATCAGGTTATTTTTTGATTACATAGTATAGCGCAATCCTTTCAGAAATACTTGTGAAGTGGTCAAAAGTCTTTTGGCTATTGAAAGCATTACTAATACTACTTTTCATGCTATTGTAGCAATTATCCTCTTATTTACCAGAGCTACCAGTTATGTGATATCCAGGAACAAATACCGGGCAGAGATAGCCAGTAACTAATGGCTGGAATATACTTCACTTTCACAATAGTTGGGTTTGGTGGGAACTAGTCAAATTAATGGCGTTCTTAGAATCTAAAAGTATTAACTCTTTGTATAATGGTTAAAGTTTTTACTTTTCTAAAACTTTGAGGTAGAAGCATTTATTATTATTACTTTGTACTATAAGAATACATTTCAGATATTAGTATTCTACAAGAGAGGTCAATAAACTTTTTATTTAGAATAATATAAGCATCAGCTTGAGAATAATCTCAAAATATTATAAGAGCTAGTTATTATCTATAGCAAATATCATTTCGATAGAAATTGTAGTAAACTCTTCAAGATTAATAGTATCCTGTAATATTATACTACTTTTTCTATTTGACCAGTTCTCCTAATCCTCATTCTACATTAACACTTTAGTACATATTCTAACTTTATAAGCAAATTAATATATTATATATTCAAGCTAGCTTGAAACTCTGGAGATTCAAACTTGATATGACATCAAGGTACAAGAAATACAGTGAGCTATAATACTGAGTTCTTAATATCTCAATTCACTGCAGTCATGGCCAGCTTGAATTTAGGACATATTTTAAGTATTACTCCAGTAATTGTTTGACAATAATTGACACTCTGGAAAGATTTAAGAAGTTAACATCAGTTTCAATTGCTAAAGTATAAAGTGTACTGTGATGATTTAAGTGAGAGTAATTCATAATGCTAGTATAGTAGTTAGAAGTTACTTGGATTGTGCTATTTCTTGTTTTAAGTATTGTTTAATACATGAATTATTTTATATAACATTTTAGTTGACAGGATAAATTGTAATTGATATTAAGGGCAAGATCACCTGACATAGATATTTAAAACTTGCTATTCTCAAAGCTTAGAGAAAGCAAACTTTTACAGATAGTATTATATATTTAGTTAAATAGTGACTTCTTTTTTTTACCTCAAGAATGTATGAGTTCCAAACTTTTCAGATATTAGATGAATATAAGAAGTTTATTACAATAACTATTGCACTCTTTTAAAACTGATTTCACTTAAACTATTATCATATCTTCAAGTTTTGTAATATTTTTCCTAATAGTAGAATTTAGTTGTATATAACTAAAGTAGAAATTGGAGATTTTTGTTTATAATATTATTATAGAAAAAGGATCTCCCATGAATAGACAGGACAACAGTTATCTAATATTATTGCTAAATGATTGCTGCTACAAACTTGGGTGGTGGTCAAAAATTAGATTGAATTTTTCTCTTAATGGTAGAACTGATAAAAATTAACTTTGTTATAGTAATTAATAGAAATTCTATTAGACAAGTAGATTACATGTGCTTTAGAATCAGGTTCAGTATATAATTAACTGCTAGTATGTATAAACCCGATTTCTTCAATAGTTGTTCATAGACTATCACTAGCTAGAGATTTAGAACCGGTATCATATATCCTCTAATATCAATCCATTTTCTCAATTTCACATATGTCAAGAAACACTGAAAATAGTGCCAGCTTAATAGATAATTGAAAAGTTAGAGGTCTTTGTTCAGCCATATTTGTTGTAGTTAAATAAGAGTTGTAATAAGTTGAACAGACTTATAATCTGAACAAGATGATCTGGTAATCATCTTATACCAATATTAGCTAGAAAAACTTTATGAAAAAGTTATTAATATGTCTGAATTGATTGAAAATTGGTATGAATCAAAGTTGTAGTATCTCATTCTCAGTAAATAACAACTCTTTTTATCTTGAGTTTATTAGATGATGATCACTTTTAGTAAAAGAATATTAAGCTTGCTTGTAAGTTTGGATATATACTAATATATCTTTAAGTCATTATTAAAAAGTATCTGATGCAAATATGGTATTATGATTTGAACTGTTTATCACTTGTTATTTATTAAGTAAAGAAATATTCATACTTGTTATCCTGCCTTGGATTGTGAAGACAGCTAATATATAGTATTTTATACAGAGTGGCAATATAGTAAGATACTACTAAAGGAAACAAAAAAAGGTGAAATCATAAAAGCTATTTTGAGTGAGTAATGACTAATTAAAAAGAAAATCAGGTTACTCTTAGTTATCATAAAATGATTTCAAGATTGAATTGCTTTCTTGTCTTATTTCATCGTCAGATTTCTTGTATTTAGGAATAGTATATTTGTGTGAATACATATACTATTTCTAATACTGTATACAAATTTGCATTTGTAATATAAAAAGTTACTTTTAGCTGTGCTCTCTCAATAGCCTTAATGATTTTAACTAACTGGTGCTCCTGCACTACTTAGAATTTAAAATTTCTTCTTTTAGCTTAGAGTAATTTGTTACTACTCTTTAATAATCTTGTTTTAAATTTCCTTATTTTTGTAAAAGTATAAGCAGATTCAGAAATTCTATTTCATATGGTCTTTACCAGTTGCTAATACTAATAGTATTAAATAGAAATAAAATTTATCTTACTAATACTTATTGTATAACTATAGAGTTGTTAGATTTTTTTCTAAAATTATTATTAAAAATGCAAGTATAAGACTAATTAAGCATAAGCAAATATGATATAATATACTCAGAATATATAAGGTGAGAGTAAAAGTAGTAGTACACTTCAGAAAGCAATGATTTTTAACTTCAAGATGATAGCTTTTTAGATAGAGGTATAACTTACTTCAAAAATATCTGGTATTAAAAAGTAGTAAAAGGGTACTAGGAGTGAATGGAAGAAGAGTGTGTTAATATAATAATAAAGAGTAAAAGTAAAAGATATTGAAGAAAGGTGTATTTAGATCTTGAATATTATAGAATCAAGTGAGAAATTGTTGTTTAAGAGAAATGATTATTGGGAACAAGAAACAATATTATTTAGATATTCAAGAAGGAAATTGTGATATAGGTCTTGAAGTATAAGTAGTCAAAATAGTAGATAGATTTTAGGGCAAGAAGTTTGGGTTTTGAGTTATTTTATACATATTAGATAATTAGTAATAAATCATTTATCAGATTCAATATTGAGATTGGGGAATTTTATTCTCATCTAGTATTATTAGATAATCAGATTCTAAATAATATTCTTTTTAATAACAATCTCATTGTATAATAATATGAGCTGGTTTTCCTTCTATTTAACTTTACCTCTAGTTTGGAAAAGTAAGTGTAATGCTCAAGCAAGTGCTATGATATGCTAGCTTTTCCTTAACTCATAGTATAAGGGTATAAATTACTTGTTTTCCATAACATATTCCTTTACCCTACAGTATTTATTTACTAGATCTAGTAGAATTCGTAAAGTCTCTTGTTTTATAATCTGATTCAAAATACAGTGAAAAGGAATAGTGTTTCCTGGATACATTATGGCTAGTTTTAACTGATGCTTATTGAATCCTATTAGCCAGTATTTGGAATTTTGCTAAAATCTGCTCTTAAGTCTACTGTAACCTAGCAAATAAGTTTTATTCAAATTTCTAATAGCAAAGCTAATAAGTAATTACTTGTATGCTATAAATATAATACTTAGAGTTAAGATCTACAATTTAACTAGTCATTATCAGGAAATATCTAGAATAGATCTTGAGTAAAAGGCTAATAAACTGTGTTGAATCTAATGTTACTACTAGGAGTTAGATTTTACTTTAAAATAATAGGAAAGTGCGTGGAAATAGAAAGAAATAAGGAGCAGCTAGAAGTGTGGTCCCCAATATCGGTATGGAAATAATGTTAGATTAACTATTGAGAAATACAAGTAATGACATAGATAGTAGTTAAGGCTTATTTGAATATGCTGGCTGAGAGAGAAGGCTAATTCTAAGTATTTATTAATAAGTATTAATTAAAAGCAATTGAAATCAGTATACAAAATATATATTTAGAATAAATAGTTGTATATTTTTTTATTTTGATAATCTTTAGAGTAAGTATGTATGTAATTTTAAAGCCTACTCTGAATTAATAACACTAGTTTGTTATTTTTAACTACTAAGACCTCATACTAAAGTAGAAAATAAAGATACAAAGTAGTTAGATTAGACAATATATATAACAATATTTTTACTACATCTTCAACTATAAAGTTTTAAATATCTTTCAAGGACAATATCAAGATTAGAATATCAAAGGCTTTCCTAAATGAGTAGATTGTAAAATGTAACTTGTGATTCCTAATAGTAGTATTAACAATAAACTTTTGACAAGAAATTATTTAAAAGAAATAATATACTGAGAGCAAGGAAGAAGGTTAAAAATAATATTTGTATTAGTCAAGTGAAATATCTTTATCAAAAGTGAAGGTGAATATTTATATATATCTTTAGAATTTTACACTATAGCTAACAGTATAAGTCTTTTAGTATAATGAGGTGAATAAGGAATGGTAGAGAATAGCTTGGGGTAACTTAGGTAATTAGGAATTTGTATATGTAGCTATACTTATTTCAACAGTGGAATTTAGTTGTATATATCCGAAGTAGTGATTAGAGAATGTTATTTCTCAAATTACTTTTTTAAAAAAAGATCAACTACCAATAAATAAAGCACCAATTAACTAGTAGTATTCTAGAATAATTTTTAAAATAAATATAGTAAAACTATTAAGCTAGAATAGAAGCTAGATACCAATTGTAGAACTGAGAATATGAATCTCATTATTGTAACTGATAGAAACTTTATTAAACTATCAGACCTACTATATTTTACAATTAATACAGTATATAATTAAATAGTTCTGAATAAAGCTTTTTGAATAGCTACACACCACTCACAACTGCCAACACTCTTAGAATATTGTATTATATATCCTTTAATACCAATCTATTATTATTTCATTCTAGTATAGTTACAGATAGTCTAATGGAAATGACAGGAAAGAAGATAACTCAGTCGTTAGAGATAATTGTGAACTTATTTCAGCTACTTATCACAACTTATAGTACTTCATTTCCTGGTCATAGCTGTAAACCAGGCAATCTAATAATTATCCTAGAAATATTAGCTAGTAACTTTCTTAGACAGAGTGGTCAATACTATATCAGGAATAATTGCAGGTAAGTAGATATCAAAACCACAGCTTGTATCTCAAGTAAACAACATTATATTCTGAATTGGGTTAATAGAGTAGTCAGATTCTCTTGATGCTAGAATACCATGCTTGCTAGTAAATTTATATAGATTCTAGTATAACTCTAGCTCTAGAGGAAAAATATGACATGCTTCGAACAAGTAATCATTTATACTCTCTAAATGAGTACCTTCTGTCTGATAAGAATATATTTGTAATCTTGATGTTGTATTTAGTTGTAAAAGTTTTTAATATTGAGTATTCTGTAGTACTAAGTAGTAAGACAGTAAGCAGCTGCTAAACTGAGCTTGTGGGTTGGATTAAGAGAATCTATAGTTGGTAGGTAATAGGTTATTAAAAAGAATGAAAGCTGACTACTAGCAATAATAAAATAGTTTCCTGGTCCAAGAACTTTCTTATTCTATTAAACAACCTACTTTCTAATATTTTAAAGATTAAACTCAAAAGTTTAGGAAAATATATATATCATCTATATCATAGTTTTCAAATTTGCATTTTGGATATGAAAATTTGATTTATGCTATACTTCCAGAATAATCTTAATCGTGATAGCAGACTATTACTCTAGTACTACTTAGTATCTGCAATTTCTCCTTTCTATTTGTAGTTAACTGCTACTACTCTTTAACCATCTAGTTTATAATCATCTTATTTCTGTAATATTAGAACTGAGACTTCAACCTCTGTTTAATTAGCCTTTACTAGCTGGTATTACTCTTGGTATTAGCTAGAAGTAAGATCAGTCATGCAGATACTTAATCTATCACTATTGTTACAATCCTCTCTTCCCCGGGTGATACTTGCAGCAGGTAACCGATAGTTTCCTAACGATCGCTTCCCTCGCTCTTCAATAGCTGTTGAGATAGCTAAGTCCTTTGACTCCTATCTAGCAACGTCGATCGCTAGGCTCATATAAGACCGTCAGGTCTTGGTTCGTGGAAGTATGATAAAGATCTTTTTGATTGAACGTATAGTATATGAAAGTACTTAGATGGTTGCGTGAAGAACCCAAATCCTCTGCCCCGAGGGTGCCCTTATATAGGGGTTCTTCCCTCAACCCTAACCCTGCGTGACTCATACCCTCGCGTCACGCGACTCATGACTCATAGTGA
>Ga0307507_10009805_pt1 | contig 12631 bp, 10 predicted proteins | sample 7_EM_MG_FD_207223 | JGI IMG/M metagenome (GOLD analysis project Ga0307507, IMG submission 207223) | Populus trichocarpa ectomycorrhiza microbial communities from riparian zone in the Pacific Northwest, United States - 7_EM | ecosystem: Host-associated > Plants > Roots > Unclassified | place... | reverse complement strand
ATTTCATCCTATACTCAATATCTGCCCCTTCGTTACCTCGATTAAGATAACATGTAATAGGATCAAAGCATAACATTCTCTATATAAGATAACTTAGTGATCTAAAGTATAAAGATCACTTACACAACCATCACGTGAGCCTTTCCATAAACATAAGTAATCTCTTCATATAGAATTCTCATGCAGGCCAGCTTAGTAAACATGTCTTATGAAAAGCACCTACATATTAGTTCTAGTATCCCTTATACCTCGACTTATAAGAACAATTGCTTCCTTTCATAAATGAAAAAAAACATAATATGTACTGGTTGTTCAGTATTTAAGAGAGCATAATTATAACAACTTTGATGCAATAGGAATCCTATAATTATAACAACTTTATAATTTTCTTTGTAAATCATTTTTGTCCTATACACTTTATCTTTACTCTAGATTCATAACCAATCAATTTACTACAAGGCATATTAAACTACAGTCTCCCACTAGCACAAAACCCAAGCTCATGTATCTAATACCATATAACTCTATGTAGCATTAATGTTTTTGCATGGATAATGACTTAGTAAGAGGATCTTCTAGATACTCTTTGGTGGGTACTTGTCTATCTTTACATCTTTCATTTCATTGATTTATCAAATCAAATGGAATTTCTCAAGTACTTGTTTGGATCATTTATGAAACCTTGGTTCATTTGCTTATGCAATAACTCCATTGTTATCAAAGTACAAGGCAACTAGATCAACAATGTAAACACTAAAAAAAAAGAAGAAGTAAAGCCAAAATGACTCCACCATCGCTGCCGATTTCTGAATCGACAGCGACACAATTGGCTGCCAATTTCTGAATCGGCAGCGACGCAGTTTTGCTGCCGATTTCTGAATCGACAACGACACAGTTTTTGTTTGCTGATTACTGAATTGGCAACGATGCAGTTTTTGGTTGCTGATTTCTGAATCAATAGCGGCGTAGTTTTATTGCCGATTTCTGAATCGACATCGGCACAGTTATTGGCTGCTGATTTATTCTGAATCGGCAGCGCCATAGTTTGTGGCTGCTGATTTCTGAATCGACAGCAACATTGTAAAACCTAATAAAAAATTAGTGTTGGTTCGACCTATCCTAGGGGAGAATGGGAATAGAAACCAGCCCAAGGATAACCGAAAAGGGGGATAAGGACAGCCTTGATCCAACATCCAAACACCCCTTTTGCATTTAAAAGGGGTATAAATGCAGCAGGGTGAGAGGCATTTTTTCCATAACGGGCTTCATGCTCTTGCCTTCTTCCTCTCACCAAAAATCTGCATGCACCACCTTTGAATGCTGAAGAAGAAGGGTGACCAAGGGAAAGACAGAAGTGGCCAAAGCCATGAAAGGAGAAGGAGTCTAGACCCCTTCCCCATAACCGACCAACAATTGTGACTACAACAACAACCACCCTCTCTAAGAAGAAGACCCACCTACACTAGCTGCATGTCCCATGCCTTGAGTGTTTGAAGAAGAAGAGAGCTAGGGAGTTACGTTGATGACTGAAACCATGAGAAGAAAGGGAGTGTGACAGACCCGTTATACAACAGAGATGGAAGAGAAGGAAAAACTAAGATTGAGGAAAGAACCATGTCACCAAAACCTGCTCTAAAGCTATCAAAAACGTGAGGTAAGAGGAGTATTCTTCCTTGGATGGTTGTTACCTCACGATTTCAGAACAAGGAGGGCATGAAAACCCCAAAGTAGAAGATTTGGTGTTCATGCATTCATAGTTCAGAAATAATTAAATGGAAGATCTAAGTGGAATGATGCATATAAGAACTCATATGCAGACTCTTACCAAAGAAATCTAAGTGAGTATGAGTGATTTTGAGGGTGTAAACCTAAGAAGAGGACCAGCCAAGTTGGAGGCAGAAATTGTATTGATGTTAATGTCTGCACTTCCAATGAATGATTGATGAACTTAAATGAAATGTGGAATGAGATGAAGAAATGCAGAAATTATGATCTTGTTGAACTCTTAAAGACATACTTGAACTAAAACAGAATGCATGATGGCGTTATTATCTTGATTCTTGCATGTATGATAGAAGAACTTGTGTTAGAAAGGGTTATGTACAAAATTGTGTAGTCATTGGGACATTAGACCCTACTGAAACCAAAACTGGAACTATGTTGGTATTAATGACATAAATTATTGCTTGTGTTTGATGAAATTGTATAATAATATGTTAAGATGATGTTATGTGCAGAGTTATGTTATCTACAGTGACTTAGTTTGCTACCGAATTGTGTGGTCTGCAGTGAATTAATTTCGCTACCAATTTGTGTTATCTGCAGCGAAGGAATTTTCGCTGCCGAATTGTGTTACCTACAACGAATTAGTTTCGTTGCTAAGGGTGTTGTCTGCAACGAGTTAGTTTCACTGCTAATTTAGAGTGTTTGCAACGAATTAGTTTCCTTGCCGATTTGTGTTACCTGCAGCAAACCAGATTCGCTGTTGAATTGTGTTGTATGCAGCGAATTAGTTTCGCTGCCGATTTGTGTTATCTGTAGTGAAGGAATTTCGCTGTTGAATTGTGTAGTCTGCAGCGAATTAGGTTTCGCTACTGAATGGCGTTGCCTACAGCGAAGGAATTTTCACTGCCGAATTGTGTTGTCTACAACGAATGAGGTTTCGCTGCTGAATGGTATTATCTATAGTGAATCAGTTTTCGTTGCTAAATCGTGTTGTCTGCAGCGAATCAGTGTTCGCTTTCAAAATTGCGTTGTAGGCAGCAAATCAGCATTCGTTGCCGAAATTGCATTTTCTGCAGCGAATCTGTGTTCGCTGCCAAAATTGTGTGTCTACAATGATTCAACATTCATTGCTTAAAATTGTGTTGTCTGTAGTGAATTAGTGTTCGTTGTCAAAAGTGCGTGTTCTGCTGCGAATATGTGATTCGTTACCGAAATTGAGGTGTCTGCAGCGAATTAGCATTCGCTGCCGAAAATATATGTTCTGCAGCGAATTTGTGATTCCCTATCAAAATTGAGCTGTTTGCAGTGAATTTTGTTCTGCAGCAAATTTGTGATTCGCTGTCAAAATTGAGTTGTCAGCAGCGAACTAGCATTCGCTTTCGAAAGTGTGTTGGGTGCAATGAATTAGCATTCGCTGCCGAAAGTGTGTTGGCTGCAGCGAATTAGCATTCGTTGCTGAAATTGTGTTGTCTGTGGTGAATGAGCATTCACTGCCGAAATGGTGTTGTCTACAACGAATCAGAGCCCGCAGCTGAAAGTGTGTTGTCTTCCATGAATTTGTGATTCGCTGCCGAAACTGAGTTGTCTATAGTGAATCAACATTTGCTGCCAAAAGTGTTGTTCTGTAGTGAATTTGTGATTCTCTTTTGAAATCTAGTTGTCTGCAACAAATTAGCATTCACTGTCGAGAGTGTTGGTTGCAACGAATTAGCAGTCGCTGTCGAAGTTGAGTTGTTCTGCAGCGAATCAACATTCATTGCCAAAAATGTATTAACTGAAATGAAATTGTGATTCGTTGCTGAAATTGAGTTGCCTACAATGAATTAGCATTCGCTGCTAAAAGTGTGGTGGCTGCAGCAAATTAGCATTTGCTGCCAAAATTGAAGGACCTGCAGCGAATCAGTTTCGCTGTCGAATTGTGCGGCCAAATACGGACCAGTTTTCGCTACCGATTTTCTACAATATACTCCCTGGTCATAAATGACTTAAATGCTTGGAACAATTTCATTGTATGATGGCGTAAAATGTGGAACACTTGAATGTGAACATATGGATTCTTGAAATAAGTATGGTGATGAATGTGATTTAAGGATGCAAATATACTGATTTGTGACATTGATGTCTTAGGTGGTGCGGCTGGGATCAGACCATTGTCAGGACAAGGAAAAACCGCAGGTGGGACAGGTAGGTGGTTCCTACCTTTTTCTTGTATGGTGTTTATGTTTTGAAATGATTTACTTTTGATGATATATTATTAAATCCTTATTGAATGATGAAATGACGATGAAGTGTTTGATTGAATTTTGGATGATTGTTGAAATGACTATGAAATGTCAATCGAGTTCTTAATGAATGTTGAAACAATGACAAAAATGTTAATATTCTGAAATGACCTGTTTGAGGTGGATATATTATCGTGTTGCGATGAATACTAAACCAACTATGAGATGTTAATTGGCCTATTATGAATTTGGTCTGCTGATGAATGGTTGTATGAGTATTACGAAGGACCTACTGTTGTATTTATTGAGTGTAAAGGTGACAAATAGTTGTATGAGTATTACGAAGGACTTACTGTTGTATTTAATTGAATGTAAAGGTGACGAATAGTTGAATGAGTATTACGAAGAATCTACTGTTGTATTTTATGGAATGTAATTGTGACAAATTTTTGTATGAGTATTATGAGCGCTCTACTGATGTATTTTATTGAATGTAATTGTGATGAATTTTTGTATGAGTACTACGAGGGATCTATTGTTGTATTGTATTGAACATTAACCGTCATGAATGGTTGCATGAAAAATATGAAGGGTTTATAGTTGTATTATACAATGCTAAACTGTTATGGAATGTTTGTTGGTGTATTACAAAGGACATAATATACGGTTATAGTGATTACATAAACAGCCTCTAGAACATTTGATGGGTTAATGATTAGCTTTGGCTAATGACATTCTAAGTGGATGACTGTGACTGACAAATAATTAGCTTCAGTTAATGGCATCCTAAATGGATGACCAGGATTGACAAATGATTAGCTTCGGCTAATGGTGTAAATCCCGGGAAAAATCAAGGCTTGATTAAATTAAAGAAAATAAACTAAACTAAAAAGATGTGGGGGCAAAAAGAATACACTTAAAGAAAATGAGGCCTAAATGCAAATAAGAATAATTATAGAGCATAAATACTCTTCTCACAAAAAATCTACAGCTATCGTAAAGAAAGAAAATAGGGAGTTTTTGTATCCATTTTTACAAATCAAGAGAGAAACACCAAAATTTTAAGAACCCATCTAAGATTAAGGGTTATAGGTAGAATAAACACTGGTGGGCAAGGGATTAACAAGAAAATTTTAACAAGAAGAGAAGAGGGGAGGGTCGGCTGTCATTAGAAAGAAAATGAGGGAGTTGAAGATCGAAACCTTGATTCGTACCAGGTAAGGTGTTCTAAACATGGTCTTATGAGTCATTTCAAAGTCGATTATGAATTGATGTTTGGATGTTGAATTATAGATTAGAGTTTTTAGACTTGAATTGAGGAAAAAGTATTAGTTGCTAAATTAAATAACTTCATGTGTTGTGTGTAAATGGAAAGGTTGACGAATTTGGACAGTTTCATCTTTGACTTTCAGAGGGATTTTGGGTAGGAGGATGGAGGAATTAGGATCAGGTTTCTTTATAGAAATTGTAGTTTTGGATGTTGACTAACTAAGGAAATTGGTCTTGCTCAATTTGGAGTTATAGAACTCCAGTTATGGGTCACCAACCGAGACTAGGTCATGACAGACCTTGTAGGGTAGTAGGTCTAGTTCGTTGATGAGAAATTTTGACTGTCTTGGAGGCAAAACTGGGTTCTACTTCCTTCAAAGAACTTGTAGCCTCATGTCTTAGATTTCCAACGAGACCAATCTCGCTTGAAACAAAGTTTTGTAACTCTAGATATAGTTAAAAATCTGAGGAGAGGTCGGACAGTAACGATTCAAAAACAAGACAGTAACAGTCCAAATGTTTGTTGATGAGCAATTTTGATTGTCTTAGAGGCAGAACTGGGTTCTCTTTCCTTCAAAGAACCTGTAGCCTCATGTCTTAGCTTTCCAACGAGACCAATCTCGCTTAAACGGAGTTCTATAACTTTAGATATAGTTAAAAATTCAAGGAGAGGTCGGACAATAACAGTTCAATGTCTAGACAGTAACACTTCGAGATTTAAACAGAAACAGTTCAAATATAAAGAAAGGAATGATAACTATGGTTGGACAAAGAATGACAATATTAATGGGGATAATAAGAAAAACATAAAATATTAAGAAATGACTGAATAAAAGACTTGTTGGTTATTGATATGTTATTATAAAACATATCTTAAGTGAGGAAAATTTATGAGATAAACCTGTGATTTGTAGGAGGGACCACAGGCGTGGTGTAACAGCAGCAGCAGGGGAGCACAAGTAGAGCTTCTATTGCAAGTAGGTGAATTGCACCTATACTTTCTAGTTAAATTCCATGATTTATTATATTACCGATATGAAATGTGAATTACTGAATATATGTGTATTCAAGGTGAAACGTTGTTGTGTGAATTGCCAAGTGATGAAATTATCGCTGATAAAGGAAATATGAGAAGTGTGATTTGGGGCGTGAACTAGCATACATTTAGTGTATGTTAGTATCCCATATAAGGGGATCAAGCATGTATTGGCTAGCATACATTTAGTGTATGTTAGGATCCCGGCTAAGGGGATCACCATGTATTGGCTAGCATACATTTAGTGTATGTTAGGATCCCGGCTAAGAGGATCACCATGTATTAGGTAGCATACATTTAGTGTATGTTAGGATCATGGGTAAGGGGATCATCTTGCATCGACTCCTACGGGGTGATGATGATGATACCAGTGAAATTGGTATCGGTAATGCGTCAAGCAGAAATAATCATGATTGATCATATAAAATCTAAAATGGAGGTTGATTAGTACTTAAAATTGAATTTTTATCAAGGTTTTATATCATCATTTTGCACTTGAAGTATAAATAACTCCTTAACTAGAGCATGTTTTATAATAACATGTCTAATAATATAAGATACATTTAATTTATCGTAAATGTTCATCTTAAATATAGGCCTATCATACAAATCAAAGGATTGATTGATGAGTTTAACTACTGAAATTGAAAAGACAAAGAGATGGCTAAGTTTAGAAAAGAGATGTTAGTTCAGTCCAAACTAGAATACCATTCGATTATTGGATCATAACTGGAGCTGTAGAACTTAGATTTAGGTCTGGTTTATATGTATGGAAAGCTAAGACATAGGCCTAAAACTTATATGAAGAGTCTCAGATTTAAAAGTCGCTTCATAATGAGAATAATGAGAATAATCGAGTTAGAACACTAAGAGACCACATGAATCCTACAAGAACAAGTGCACCCTCATGTATAGTTTTCCCTCCTAATGCATCTCACTTTAATTTTAAGCCAGACATTATTCAACTTTTACCTTCTTTTCATAGCTTAGAACTAGAAAATCCATACTTGCATTTGAGAGAACTTGAAGAAGTTTGTAACACTTATAATGACTTAAATTGTAGCATGAACACCATTAGATTAAAGCTTTTTCCTTTTTTATTAAAAGATAAAGCTAAAACATGGCTACAAAATCTTAGGTTAGGATCCATTTGTGCTTGGGATGAAATGCAACAATAATTTTTAAAGAAGTTTTTTCCGTCTCACAGAACAAACTCTTTCAAAAGACAAATCACCACATTCACTCAAAAACCAGGAGAAACATTTTACCAATGTTGTAATTTATATAGTTCACCTCCTTGTGGTTTGACCTCGGTCTTGCCGGATTATTTATTACTTCGACACTCCTGCACTTCGGATAAGACATCAACTCTTTTTTCGTGTCAAGTTTGGCATCGTTGCTAGGGATGTAAATTTCTGTACAAATTATAAATTTTGCTGTATTTTTTTTCTTTCACTTTTCTTTTATCTAACTTTTGTTTCTTTTCTTTTGTTTCCTTTTCTTTTTCTTTTCTTCCTTTTATTCTCTTTTTACATGTGCATGAGATTTTGGTCACGTACATTAAGTGGTAGACTTTGTAGGGTATCCTCATCTTCTTTAGAAAACATGGTTGAAGAGGATAATCAGTCGCTTCATAATGAGAATAATGAGAATAAATTTAATGAGAGTTTGTTTATTTGGATAGATTAATAGAAGTTGAATGATGAATGCCTTGCTTTGTGGAACTTGCAAATTGTTTTTCTATTTTAACGCTTTGATTACTAGGGATTAGTAATAAGCTGGTTGGGAGGGGTGATTAGTACTTAAAAGTGCATTTTTATCAAGGTTTTATATCATCATTTTGCACTTAAAGTATCAATAACTCTTTAACTAGAGCATGTTTTATAATAACATGTCTCATAATATAAGATACATTTAATTTATTGTAAATGTTCATCTTAAATGTAGGCCTATCACATAAATCAAATGATTGATTGATGAATTTAACTGCTGAAATTGAGAAGACAAAGAGATGGCTAAGCTTAGAAAAGAGATGCTGGTTTAGTCCAAACTGGAACACCATTCGGTTATTGGATCATAACTGGAGCTGTAGAACTTAGATTTAGGTTTGGTTTATACGTATGGAAAGCTAAGACATAGGCCTAAAACTTATATGAAGAGTCCCAGATTTAAAAGTTCCATTTTCGAGTTCAAATGGTAACAACAACGGAGACATCAAAATCTGTCCTGCAGCCCAGACACTATTTAGTGTTCAGCCCATATCTCGAGTTCTAGAAGTCCAAATACGCCGATTATTGTTTTGTTGGAAAGCTGAGACAATTTCCCAGAACATTCATGAAGACTATCTGTTCAAATTCTAATGTTAGTAATGATGTTTTGTTCTGACAAGAAGATAAGGATTGTCACCAAGTCAAGATGTGGCCACCCACTCAACAATTAGTCATCAAATCAATAGTTCTGAATTTTAGCCTATAAAAGGAGGCATTTGTCATGCATTTAGGCATCTTGGTTTTCAAATCAAGATCATGCTTTTTATTTCTTTCTTTATATTTTTGTAATGTTTAAGTTTTATTTCATGTTATATTTTTCTTAATCTCTTGTTTATGCTTTTCATTTCCTTTACTATACTTATGTTTTTATGTTGTTTATTTATGTTTCTCTTCTTCATTATGTTTAGCTAAGTTTATTTTGTCAAGGTAAAAAGGTTACACTAATGGTGTAAGAATAAGTATAGTGTAAACTTAACATGGATTTTAATGTTTAATACTAACATGTTTTGTACTTGTTATCTTACTCACTTTTAGTACCTTGCTTGTTAAATGGTTAATCTAGATTTGTGTTGTACAACCCTTGGTACAACAAATACTTGGCACTTTCATAGGCAACTGTATGGTATAACAGACACCTGAGCTATGAAAGGAACTTGATTTGTTGTTAACATAAGTTATCACCATGAATACCTGATAATATTTACACGTATTGGCATTACTCGAATAAGATAATTAATCTAATAATATTAACAATTTATAATCCAATTGGAACCTTCTTTATGTGTGGTTTCCAGTCAAGTAATAATTACTTCGACACTCCTGCACTTGGGATAAGACATCAACTCTTTGATCATGTCAGAGGTTGATAATAGGAGAAGGAACGATTATTAATAGTTGAACAAGGAAGAGATTCTAATGAAAACCAGAAGGGAGAAGTGAACAAAATATTAATACATGTTACCCTTTTTAAATTGTTCGATATTCGTGTTGTTATATTTATTGTGATATTCATGTTTCAATAATATGTATTTTGTTTCAGGACCATCGCCTGCACGACAAGAGTAGATCCTAGTTTATGTTCCCTTCTTGTAATCTAGGTTCTAGGGAGTATACCCTTGTATTTTGTAAACATTGAAATGTTTATATAACGTAATTTGTATAATTAATGTTTAAACTTGATTAAATGAACTCAACTCTGTAGTTCATATAACCATATTTCATGTATGTGTATTTATATTTTTATCCATCCATAATGATATTCTGTTATATAATATATATCATAAATATTGTGGTTGATAGGTGTGATAATATTTGTGGGTTTGAAACCAAGGATGATTGGGTCGGGATTGAGTTAGGAGATGCGAGTTATTAGAAATTGTAAACAGGTTACATGTCGATAACTTGGGACCTTCCGGTATAGGGGAGACTCCGTCAAAATTTTGGTAGATTTTAATACGAAGACCATGAATATATATATATATATATATATATATATATATATATATAAAATAATTAAATCTGTTTTTCGGTTGACATGAGATTGTTGTTTTTATCCCGGAAATGGGGGATGTTACATTTTGGTATCAGAGCTCAGGTTGTTATTCCGGGGACAGGGAAAATTATATGATTTTGAAATGTGTTTCAGGATGGTGAGAACAAAGGTAAGGAGCCAGGACTAATCCATCCCCAATTCGGGGAAGTGATCAGAATTTTCGTAATGAAAGTGATCCAGACTGGGATCCCTTGGTAGACACCTCCTCTCATATACCTACAACATCAGTGTACTCGAAAATGGGCAAGTCAGTGAGACTTCGAGATGATTCATTGTCCCGTCAGGCAGATATCAATGCCCGAGGTATCAGACATACAAGGGGGAGACAATATACCTCCACCAGTGGCACCGGTAGCTGGATCAAACCCATTTTCGGATCCTACTTTTATAAAACATATAGTGAGAGCTGTAGCAGCAGGAATGGTAGTGGGAGCCTCCAGTACATCTCCTAGATCAGGGGAGTAGTCACCATAGTGCAATGGGTGAAGGGTATGAGAGAGATGAGTTGTATGACTTACCATTGCAAAGAGGATGCTGAGGTTGCTAGGCATTGGCTGAGGAAAGTGGAAAGAGTTATAAATCAGATGCAGGTGCTAGAGGAGCTACGGGTGAATTGCATGACTCGGCTATTGGTTGAAAGTGTCCACTCTTGGTGGGAGACCATTAGAGAGAGGAGATCAGGGGAGGTATAGAGATGGAGGGACTTTCGTGAAGAGTTTGAGGAGAGGTACTATTCTTTGGAGCATAGAAGGGAGAAAGAGCAAGATTTTTTGGATTTGAGGCAGGGAGATTTGACAGTTCCGGAGTATGAGAGGAGATTTCAGGACTTAACAGTTTTTGCCTCCACTTACCTTCCCATAGAGCGCCACAGGGTGGAGAGGTTTCGTGATGGACTGAGGATGATATTGATAGCCATGAAGTTTCAGTCTGTGCAGGAATTGGTATGGGCTGCTCAGGGTATGGAGAGGGTAATGAGGGATATCCTGAAGCCAGTGGTCAAGCATAGTCAGGCAATTGGAGCTAAGAGGAGAGATTTTGAGTTTTGACTAGGAGACCTCCTCTCCCAAAGAAAGCGAAAAGAGCGGGCAATCATCAGGACAGTTCCAGAGAAGAGGTGGGAGTTTCACCCAGGAGGGAGCTCGGGAGGATCTAGACAGGTCAGTGGAAGAGGAGCTTGGTGAGGACAGGCTAGACAGGGAGTCAAAACTGCTGGAGGGTCTACAGAGTAGAAGGGACCAGTATATCCATTCTGTTAGAGGTGTGAGCAGCGACACCCTGGAGATTGCTTTGTCGGGGAGACGTTATATTTGTAGAGGAGAGGGGCATCGATGGAGAGAGTGCCTGCATGTAGGCAGAGGCTGTTACTATTATGGGGACACGAGTCATATGAAGAAGGATTGTGTCCTCGTAGAACTACTGAGGGAGCCCATGGTCAGAGGATTGAGGTTCAGAGCCAGCAGCAATCAGTGATAGTCAATCGTCTTGTTAGGCCTACCCAGTCATGGACGAGTCTACTCGTGGGAGGCCCAGAAATCAGGAGGGGAAGACTTAGGGTCGGGTATATCACATGACCTACGAGGATGTGGGAGTTGTACCTGATGTGGTGGCTGGTACTTTACAGTTAGATACAATGTAAGTTTATGCTTTAAATGATCCTGGAGTTAGTCATTCCTTTATATCTTATAGAATTATGAATAACTTGCATGTGTTATCTTGTAACTTGGGTGTAGGAGTGACAGTTAGTACACCTCTGGGAGAGAATATACATATTGATGATATTTATAAAGGGGTAAAACTATATATTGAAGGGTTAGAGTTGAGAGTAGATCTTATGTCGTTAGAGCTATATGATTTTGACTTGATTCTGGGCATTGATTGGCTAAATAAACATAAGGCACAAGTGGATTGTTTCACCAAGATGGTGACAATCCAAGGAATAGGTGATGAAAGAGTAGTGTTTAAAGGGGAAAGAAAAGTAATTCCAAGTTGTGTAATCTCAGTCTTGGTGGCTAAAAAATTATTGAGGAAGGGTTGTTCTGCTTGGTTAGCCTATGTAAGAGAGTTGCAAAAGGGTAGCATAGATTTGGCTAGTATTCCTGTTGTGAAGGAGTTTCGAGATGTATTCCCAGAAGAGTTGCCTGGATTACCTCCAGTTAGAGAAATTGAAGTTTCCATAGAAACTATTCAAGGAGTTTCTCCTATAGCCCAGTCTCCTTATAGGATGGCATCTATAGAATTGGCGGAACTGAAGGTCCAGCTTCAGGAATTGTTAGATAAAGGCTTCATCCAGCCTAGTAACTCGCCCTGGGAAGCTCCGGTATTGTTTGTAAAGAAGAAGGATAGCACCCTTCGTTTGTGCATTGATTATTGATTAGTACTTAAAAGTGCATTTTTATCAAGGTTTTATATCATTATTTTGCACTTGAAGTATGATTAGTACTTAAAAGTGCATTTTTATCAAGGTTTTATATCATTATTTTGCACTTGAAGTATCAATAACTCCTTAACTAAAGCATGTTTTATAATAACGTATCTAATAATATAAGATACCTTTAAT
>Ga0307507_10009804_pt1 | contig 12632 bp, 9 predicted proteins | sample 7_EM_MG_FD_207223 | JGI IMG/M metagenome (GOLD analysis project Ga0307507, IMG submission 207223) | Populus trichocarpa ectomycorrhiza microbial communities from riparian zone in the Pacific Northwest, United States - 7_EM | ecosystem: Host-associated > Plants > Roots > Unclassified | place... | reverse complement strand
TTACCATCTTCTTATTACGTTTTTGTCCATGCAACCTACAAAGAACTACATAAATACACTTTGATCCTTTAATTTAAAAAATGTAAAATCACATCATTTTTTTATCCAAATTGGAATATATATATAAAGAAGAGAATTTAGTGCCTTTTTCGTGCAACTTCAAATATCTGGGGACTATTTAGAAATTATAAATTAGATCATGATTAGCATGCAATGGACACAAATTTTAGAGGTTGTTTTAGATTTAGTATAGAGTTTAGGGCTAAAGTTGCAAAGAAGATATATGTGTGTGTGTATATATAAAAGAAAGCTTGAATAAAGATAGAATAAGATGAGAGGGCAAAAACAAGATTCCAATCATGTGGTTAAAATCTAAGGTGTTAGGAGATTGGATGACAAAATTGTGTTATACTAATCACATGAGAGTTGAGTAATTCTTTTTTCAATGGGAACTTCTAGAAATTAAAAAGAAAGGGGGAATTGATTAATTGTTGGCTATAAAGGGAATAAATTTAAAGGTAAAGAAGAATTATTAGCTTATCTGATTTTATGTAATAAATGGGCTAATTTATGCCTAACTTTGATTAAAGGAGAAAGAATGAGGCCATTCACAATGATATGGAGAATAAAGTACTAAAGAAATAAAAACATTGAGAATGTAGGATCAATTCAATTCCTGCTTAAGAACAAATTAGGGGGGCTGCTTTGTTTCCTGTTTATATTCCATAATCCCTTGATAATGACAGGATTATTGTATTTTAATCAAAGCTAGCTAAAGGTACGTCCAAAGAAGAAGAAGAAGAAGAAGAAGAGGAGGAGGAGAATTGGCTTTGACAAGCTTACAGGCCTGAAGCCATCCATGATTTCCACACTATCATATGGATATGGATGGCTTACCCCTCCGTCTCCTTTGTGTGACAATTATGAATATGGATTCAAGGAATTCCATCTTTAGAGTTCTTCATGGACATCCGGCACTGACCGTATATAAGATCTAATTATGAAGAAGATACACCACTGCCTATAAATAAAAAAGCCAGCACAAGTTCGAGTTCGAATTCTTGGGTTAGGTCTTGAGTTTGCTCTCCAGTAGCCACGAGTTCGAGTCCTCTCAGGATCACTGAAGACTTACATGATCATTAATTTTAGAACCCGTAGGATTAATTAAGATACACGTAAATTGGCCCGGACATTCATATTAATAAAAAAACACTTTAAAAACACAAAACACCAAGAGGGATCTGGCCTTGATAGGCTTGGTAAACAATGTACTCTCAGCAGGCAGCGCCCAGCGCATCTAGTTTAGTGGTATCATAGTACCCTCCCACGGCACTGTTCCATTCCCCTGGTGCGCAAACAAGAATGTTTCACCTTTTTAATCTCTGTGGTGCCTGCAGCAGCCAGCGTCAATTAGTAAAGAGCTCACTAATTGAGACTCCTCTTTACTTAGGTATGGATCCTTCATGTTGACCGGGTTCATGGTAGAGAGCTACTTGCAGCAGGCACCCTGATGCTTAGTAATGGATAATCAATCAAGCCCCGAAACATATTTCATCTCAATTAAGTGAATGGATCCAACAGCATTCAGATTTTATTCCTTTTTTCGTGAGCTCTACAGTAGACAGGAATTATGCGTGGACTGGACATGAGGCTGGCATATCAAATGGTGGCTTAAGAATATAACCTTACAATTGCTGGAACTCGTAAAATGGTTGGTCATTCGTATTCTCATAGCAAGAGAAACGTCAATAATATTCTAGCAATGAACCGTTGTGCAAGTTTCTGAAAAATTGAATCTCATTGCCCCGAAACATATTTCATCTTCTGCAGTGCAGCATTTGTTGCAGCAAAGCACATTTTTACTAATATCTCCAACCAAATGTTTTGGTCTAGCCTCAACTAAATTGAAATCACTAGCAAGGCTTGCATGAGGAGAGATCAAATCAACAAGACAGATAATACCCACGATAAGGACTTGTTTGCTTTCAGACAGAATATGAGGCAATTATAATGAAAACAAAATATAAGAGATGTATCTGGAAATACACGGCAGTATTCTGAAGTGGAAAAGTTGTGTGGTAGTCTGACAATATTCAAAGTTCTAAATTAAAGAGACCATATAGAGATAAAGTTCTAAATTAAAGTGGCCATAAAGAGATGGAGCATGTAACTAAGGTAGCATCAGAACAAAAGCACAATTTGAATTCATTGATGGGTTTATCAGACTGGATACATAGCAAAATATAGTCTGCAAGTATTCCAACTTCTAACTAGAAGTTACTATGTAAAGAATGACATGGGACAGAGAGAACTCCATAACCAAAATTCTGAAATCAATTTCAACTATTTGGAGTCCTACCAGACTGCATACAGAACATCACTAAGGCCAGTACATGCATGTGGTCAAAACAGTAATACACACACACACACACCCACATACACTTTAAGACACCAGATACAAAACATTACTGATGAACTTAAACAACTACAGAGCAGCATGCCAAAGGTCAAAACAGTAACACACACACACACACTTTAAAACACCAGATACAAAACATTACTAATGAACTTAAACAACTACAGAGCAGCATGCCAAAGGTGCTGTCGGTAAAGAAAAAATTGAACATTGCCATGGAGCAGGCCACTCCACAAGTAACCGCCTTGTTTGGAGAGTGGAGAAGCACTCCAGTTTTTATTGGGAAATGAAGGAGAAGATGTAAACTGTGTTTAGAACTATCTTATCTAAATCTAGTGTGGCATGTTAAAGTATAATATAAATCATGTTTCGAGTCTTACCTCACAACTTAAGCTTTTAAGTCGAGATGTTATTGTATCATAGCCTGGAGATCACCTAACAAAGTAATCTTTTGGATTGAAATGTTCTTTTACATGACATAGTTTAAAATTGTTAATAGCATACAATAATTTTTTTTTACTAAGAAACGATAGTATACATATATCAAAACAACTTCACTTAATGACGTATATATCAAAATAGTATGTATCACATAATCTAACCATGGTGTATGACAAAATAAGTTTCAAAGTCAATATGATGTTCAGGCAATAAATTGATCTTTAACTCAATCTATAATACAGTTTAGAATTCTAGTAAATCAGTATGAATAAGGAAAGCGTAAAAGATCATGCATAATCTCAAATTATGAGAATATACACAAGTGGTCCATTCATTTTCCTTGATCACATTGTCAAATTGCATGCTGCACAGTTATTCACTACCCTACTGGCCACTTGATCATTTGCATTCCTAAATGCTCAATAATCACCACCAATTGCTGTTCACAAACCGTTAGTTATAGTTTCTGTAACCCCAGCAGCCAGAAAACAGAACAACACTGCTAGATGAGGTACATTAGCAAAATAGGAGGAAATCGATATGCAAGAAACAAACACAATTGAAGCTGTACTACATGCTAACGTATCATCAGCATTCCAATGCAATCTACTTTCCATGAGCCCAACACAAAAATGAAACAAATAATATCTTTTCATTGATCAAAATTAAATTTACTCAATCATTTATTTGTAAAGCCAGAGAAACAATCTCAAATATCAATAACTTGTTTGTGCGGCATGATTAGTGCACATAAGCACCTATCCTGCAGAAAAAAAACAAGCATACATACCAATTAAAGAAGAATACAATCCAGCACAGCCTAAGCACTCTACAAAGCCTTTTGTAAAAGCATACACAACTAGCCATTCCAATTTGCATCCCATACAAATCCAGCCACACAAATATGGAAGCAGATGATCTTGTGCAGCAAATGTTCATTACAGTCCAAATAATTGAACTAAGGACTTCATTGCTCACATTCGTTGATCATGAAAATCATTTAATCACCTGCCTTGAGGATATAAAATTGAGCTTATGCTATCTAACTCAGAAAAGGAACAGCTCAACGTAGAAATGCACTCATTAAAATTAGCATAAAGACAAAACCCATGAAAGAAAACCTTTAATTTCATTAACATTCGCAAACAAAATAACAAGAAGAAACCCCGTACTAATCCAAATTAAACAAGTTCGAACTTAAATCACTCCCATAATTATCTTAAACCAACACCAAGAACAGCAGCAGCAGCAGCCTATAATCCCAAAAGGCTGTAAAATGATTCTCAAAGATCATCTTCATCTCTCAAATACTCACCAATATCAGAGTAGTGATGCACAACAATCCCATTAGGATCACACTTCCTACAATCCTGTGTCGACCTGGCGGCGGTTCCAAACCCCAAAGGCACATCACTCATAGAAAACACGACAACCCCATCATTTTGATTGATACTATCAGTAATCTTCCCTAACCCGCCTTTTAACACATGATTCCCATACAAAAAAGACATCTCTGAAGTGGGCTTCAACCAAACTTTATTTTTAGCATTTGCAGCCAATAAATTCAGTGATTGTGTAGTCAATCTAAAATCACCCCTATGAGTGAATTTCCCAATACAAGTACCTAAAGATACCAAATTTTTGCGGCCAATGTTTGTTGCTCGCTTCACTATTGATTCACTGATGTAAAATACCTTGTTTTTGTGGAGCCTGAAGCAGTACCGACCTGGGTTCGGGTCTGGTCCTTCATGTGATGGGCTTTCAATGATGTTTTTGAGGTTGTTTCCTGTGAACAACATCAGTTTCTTGAAAACTTCACCCATCTCTTTCTCGTCCAAAGGCCTCATCTTTTCTGGTTTCTTGATTTGTCGAAAGGAGGATAAGGGATATAGATTGAGAATTCAAGGCTGCAACAAAAAAAGGAGGGTTTCTCTACTAGGGTTTTAGACTTTAGCGATGATATATGCTCGCTCCTTCCCAAATTTTAATTATTTTTAACCTAAACAACAAGCTGGGCCTGATTTTCTTTTATTTTGACATAAAAGAGCCTAGCCCACTCAAATGAATCTGCTCAAACACCTAGCCCAATTGGGTGGTTACAGTTTTTATTTATTTATTTATTTATTTATTTATTATTATTGTTGTTGTATGATAAATATTTCCTCCTATCCTTGCCGACTAAAATATCAAATCAATAGGATTTATCCAACCTAAATCTTCTAATTAATAATTAGAAAAAAGAAAAAGTTTTAATTTAATTAGTTTTTTTTTTATATCTATCAATACATTTGCTTTTATCTATTTTTGATGTTATATTTTTCATATTCTTCATATAAAATCTTATTCATATGATATATCTTCTAATATATTATTAATATAGCAAGTTGGTCTTTTTATTATATAACTTCATCCTCGAGTCTGAGGTTTAATTTTTTTTCATAGTAGCATCTTTGTTGATTTCGGTTTTATTAATGACTAAACTAACTTCGTTCAAACTCATATTGTGACTAGTATTTGATGGTGTGGAATAAACCAATTTAAAAATGGGATAACATGCTCAATAAGGCACCTTCGTTGACTTTGTCCTCGAGCCTGAGGTTTAATTTTTTTCATAGTAGCACTTTTATTGACTTCGATTTTGTTAATAACTAAACTAGCTTCGTTCGAACCCATATTGTGATTAGCATTTGCTGTTGCGGAATAAACCAATTTAAAAATGGGATAACATGCTCAATAAGACATGAGTTTGAGGTAGGAGAAGTGTTTCCTCGTATAAGCATATCATTAATCTCATTCCTTTTTTTTAATATACACTAATTTGTTTCTTTATTTTTTCCACTTTCTTTTCTTTTCTCACATTTTTTTTCTTTCTATTTTTTTTCCTCTCTTGATGGAAACCTTATTCTTCTCTACCTTGGCCAAATTTGTTCGCTCAATGCTCCCATTATTTTCACTCTTCCTCACATCCTTACATGGTTGTTTTGTACTTTGAACTTCACCTTTCTTTCTTCTTCTTTTTTCTAGTTTTAATTGGTCTTCATAAATCTATCTAGGAGACAATGGTATAAGTTTGAAAATCTTTCCATCATTTTCAAGAAAATATCTTTTTTTAAACCCATCATGTTTGACTTTCTTATCAAATTACCAAAGATGCCCCAATAATAGATGAGTAGCATACATAGGTATCTCATCACACAAAACCTCATTCTTATACTTTCCAACCAAAAAAGAAATCAAAATTGTTTAATAACTCTATCTTTATCACATTCATTCAACCATTGAAGTCTATAGTAAGGTTTTTCATCATTAATAGTATTTATATTCAATTTTCTAACAAGTATAGCACTAGTAATATAAACACAACTTTCATTATCAATAATCATACTACTTCCCTTGTTATTTATGTGGCATCTAGCATGAAAGACTTTTGTCTTTTTTTGCTCTATATCTTATACTTAAGTTGAATAATAAGTGATCTTTTAATCATTAAAGCATCTCCATCAACTGGATACTTAACATCTCTACAATCCTCAAGAGGTCGCATATCATCCTCCTTGGATTTGTTGCTTTCATATTTAGTCTCCTCATGTTCTTCCATAACTGTAACTCTTTTGTTCGGACATTGTGAAGCAGTATATCCATTACCCAAACACTTGAAACACCCAATATGTATGTTATGATTAGTTTGAGTTTTGGTTTTACCTTGGACAATAGTGTTCAAATCCTTCTTTTTAGCTTTAAGTGATCTGTCTTTGCTTCTCATTGTATTTGATTTTAATAGGAAAACCATTCTCTTCTATAATTCGGCTTTTAAGCTAAAAAAATAACCTGAATTACCTTATTGGCAATTACTGTCTTTTCTTCTCAACTGTATATCTACCTTAGTAGGCATGTTAACTATATATTATAACTCAATATAATGTTATAATTTAACCACATTAGCTATCTTTCTATTCAAACCATTTAAAAACCTTTCCATTTAAGCCTCTCTATCACCCACAACATTAGCTCTAATCATGACAATCTTCATCTCCTTATGGCAATCCTTCAAACTCTTTATCCATTGAGTAAAACTTTACAATCTCTAAAATAATTTCCTATAATAATATCCAGGAATAAATCTTTTTCATATTATTGCTTTTATTTCATCCCAAGTCTTTACGACTCTTTTTTTATTCCTTCTCCTACCTAAAACAATTTGATCCTACCAAATAATAGCATAGTCTATAAACTTAATAACAACAAGTTTTACCTTCTTTTCCTCATAGTAATGGTGACAATAAATAATTAACTCTACTTTTTTCTCTCATTCCAAATATGCTTCAAGATTGTTTCTGCCCTAAAAAGCTAGAATCTTTATCTTAATATTCTATAAATTTCTATCCAAATCATCACGAAAACTATTATATGCTTTTATATGGATAAAATAATCATGTGGCAAAAGTCCCCCGTGTCTACAGGTCTTGTGTTGTTGAAACCTAACGTCATGTTCACGATTAAAATCATCAGCCTTCCCATCTATAACTTTGGTTATAGACTTATCTGAAGGTGAAGTGGCTCGTTTCGCAGGCCTTCCACCCTTGGGACCTTCACAAACTAACCCATGTTGAAGGCTAGCTACTTCGATTCTCAATCTACCCATCTCATTCATAACCTCTCCAAATTTCATGTTCATCATCTTTAATTGTTGTTTCATAACTGAATAATCTCATTCCAGATTATTTTTATCCTTTGACGGTGATGACCCACTTTTTCTTAACATCATCAAGATTTGAAAACCATGTTCATGATCAAGATCATCAGCCTTCTCATCTGTATTTTTTATTATGGACTCATGTGGAGGTGAAATAGCTCATCTGGCAGGCCTTCTACCTTTAAAATCTCTACGGACTAGCCCATCCCGAAGGCTAGCTATTACGGTTCTCAATCCAGTCATCTCATTCATAACCTCTCAAAATATCTTGTTCATCATCTCTAGTTGTTGTTGCGTGGTCAAATAACCTCTCGAAATCTCTTGTTCATCATCCTTAATTGTTGTTGCATAGTCAAATAACCTTATTCCGAATTATTTTTATTCTTTGGCAGTAATAATTCACTTTTACTTGACATCGTCAAGATTTGAAAGTCATATTAGTAGTAAAAAAAATATAGCATCACATAATCTCTCACATGTGTTACACTTAATTGATGTCACTCCTCTTGTATTTCACATAAATTTTTGGCTTTTCATTATAATAAGTTTACTTTTCACCTTTTTATCACTTAATCTAAAAAAATTCAGTTCTTTAAAAAAATAATTCATAGCAAATTAGAAAAATTAACGACTTAATGGTGCAATCCAAAATAATATATTGACTCAATAAACAATAAAAAAATAAAAAAACTATCAATATGAAACTACAAATACAAAATTACGAAAAGAAAAATGAATTTGTGCAAAATATGAACGATACGAATACATGAAAAAAAATTACAAGAATAAAAAAAACTAATGAAATAAGACTCAAATATCCCAAACTAAGCAAAGACACTATTTTGGACCAAATTTTGTGTAGTAAACCTGAAATCAACAATAAAAGAAATTTTTGATGTAAAGATGTTATGATTTTTTTTTTGTAATTTTTAGAAATAACCCGACAAAGCATGTCTAAATAATCCTTAAATCAAGATATGACACTAAGATATTCCAATAATTAAGAATTTTTATATTTGAATTGTTGAATCCCAGATTTGATGAAAAACTCTAATTTGCGACCTAAACCCTATTTTTTTCCCCTGGTGTGGTTTATTTGATTTCTCTTCTTCTTCTTCTTCTTCTTTTTCTTCTTCTTTAATTATAGAAAACTAAATCACAAATAATCTTTCTTTTTTTTTTTTTAACTTTTTCCCAACTATGTTCTAGATGACGATAATAATGAAATAACATTGAAACTAAAAAATAAAGGGATATAACCTAATTTTAGAGCTTACTTTGATATTAACTGATGCAAAATCCATGGATATAAAGATCTAGAAATCCATAGTCAAATTGATCCTTTTCAAGAAAGCTAAATGCAGGCTTGTGATTAAACTTGACACAACAATAATTTGTGTACCGAGGAACCAAAACTATAAAAACCAAACCCCCACCTAACACCTATGGAGAGACGTAAACAAGAAGTATAAAAGATGTCATGAAGCTTGGCTAATTTTATGTTAAGTCAAAGTAGTTCAATAAAAAATCAAACTAAAAGAATTTCCTCTCAAAGACTGTAAAAACAAAAAAATAAAATACAAGTTAAATAGTCCTATTTATAATATGTAAAAACATCATAAATAAGGCTGGAAAAATAATAAAAATCCTAAATAAAATATGAAAAATAATCTTAAATCAACTAGGAAACTAATACAAATCTCGCACAATAGCTTCTAGATTTTATCGCAAGACCTTCCTAATGTCTGATTGCTATGAAATTTTAACCGAATATGAAACAAAGCCTATGGAATCTTCTAAAAAAAACTTCAAGACAATAAAAGGATTGAATTGAAAATTATATTTGTTAGAATATAATCATGCATTAGAAAAAATAAGCCAAAAAACCGTCTCTAATGTCCTTGAATGATAAGGAAACCTTGCTAATGAGGAAATTCATAAAACAAAAGGAAATCCAAGTTGCTGACATGGAAACTCTTGCCAAAATAATCTTAGTTGTTGTCACCTATGCTTTCCTTGAAGGAAAAAAAATCCTTATTAAATAAGAAGTCCACAAATCATAAGGAAACAAATAGCAAAACTCGTACAATAACTTCTGGCTTGACTTCAAACGTGTCATTCTCTCTCGTCTGGATGAATTATTGGATCTGTCATATATGGATAAGAAGCTTGAGATGTTTTGTTTCTAGCCTAACTAGAATTGCAAAAAAAATTCTAACTTCAAATATGACCCAAATAGTATACAAAAATCTAGTCTAGCAAATTTGCAACTTGTTAATCTAAATATTCAAAATCAACCCAATCATCCCAATTAATTTCTTCTTGATCTTCTTAGTTCCAGAACTTATAATTGGCCCAGTTGTTACCTCTAACAGGTATCTTGGTAATGGTAGCTCATTCGCATAAGTGAGCCTCCACTTCTATCCAGAGGTCTAACAGTGGACTCCGAAAAGCTACTAGACAGAAGGAGGTCAATTCTTGTGTCGTTGTATTAAAGTGCCAAGTAGTTGCAGATTGCTCGTGACTTTGACAATGGTGCAAAAGTTTGTACAAAACAAATTGTGCAGGATAGAGTTACTGGTTCACTTAGAGATTAAGGTAGTTTTAACAATCAAAGACGCAAATGATCAAAAGACTGATATCACCGTCTTCGAATGCAGGCATTTGCCCAAATGGCTACAAGCAAGAAAGAAATGAAATTTCTGCCAGCATTTCATTTATATAACCAATAATCTTCATATATAAGATGAAGTTTATAAATTATATTTCCAAGATCAACAAACATCAAGTTGATCATACATTTAAAGACAGATAAGGTTGTTGCTTATGAGCTCCCTTCGACATCTCGACCGGCACGAGCTCATATTCCAAGCCTTTCTCAGACAGGCAAAGCAATACAAGGGCTGTGCTTGTGCACATAGGGATTCCATGAACCTTGATTGCCATGGCCTAAAACTAGCCTAAGAATGAGGAGTTATGATACATGAAAGCATGGTCTTGAGCATTGAAGCTTCATTGATAACAAAAATAGATTGCTTAATATGCTCTCTCTGTTTGGTTTTTTCAATAATCTTCGGCTTTTTTGTTTTCATGCTTCTGGAAAAAGGTATCATATGTTGGAAAAATGACTTGCAGTAGATCTATCAATCCTTCTATTATCAATCAACAGATGAGATTACAACATGTTCTAACATAGTAATATTCGATTTTTCTGGCTTCTAGAGAGAGTTTGACATGACTTACTCTGCAACTGCAATAAGCTAGGCTGGTTTGTGATGGCAGCCGAGAATATCAGTTCATAGAAACATTTTGCTGTGCTGTGTAACAGGCTTTGTGTTGCTTTGGTTGCTATAATCTTTTTCATTGGCAAGTTTGAATAATTTGGTTTTTAATCCAGCTAGTTCGAATTAGCGTTTTCTTGATGCTTATTGCAAAATCAAAATTCCACAGAATAAACAACAAAAATTTCTAATCAGTGGCAGCAGGAACTCTCTCCAGTCAGCAAGACATTTCCTTACTTGGATATTAAAGCTACTGGGATCTCTTCTAAGCACTTCAGTATTGTCCGAACACAGAAAGGAGACTTTTGGGAATGAGAAATAAAGAAGATGAAATTATTTTGTAGAAAATGTAATAAACTGTTGTAGAATATTACATGACATGATACATACAATAGAATAGAGGATGATATCTTAGAAGCCTAAATCTTAATACTTAAGAGTGATGTGATATCATATCCTAGTGTTCTTGGCCCAGCAACCACACCCATCCAAAGAGAAAAAATCAAAGATATAGAAAAGTCAAAAGCCACCATTTCCAAGCCAACCATTACCATTCAATTAACATGGAAAAAGAAAAAAGAAAAAAACCATCAAAAATCAAACCCACCAGCATCATCAAATCCTGCAGCATCAGACACCATATCTCCAATCAAAAGCCCACCAATAGCTCCTCCTAGCAATCCAGCCCCGAGGCCCATCCCAAATTTATTCTTCTTTTGCGGCTGCTGCCCTTGCACTGGTGGTGGGTACCCATACCCCCCTTGAACAGGTGGATATCCATATCCAGGTGGCGGTGGTGGGTATCCATAACCTTGTGGTGGAGGCGGTGGGTATCCGCCATATGGTGGTGGAGGTGGATATCCATATCCAGGTGGGGGTGGTGGATATCCATATCCAGCTGGGGGTGGTGGATATGAGCCAGGTCCACCATAAGGAACAGAGGTAGGCCCCGCAGGATATGCAGCGACAGGTTGACTGTTGGAATTAGTTGCCTTCGCTGCTGATGATGATGCTTCAGGAACCACTACTTTCTCAATCTCACCGAACTTAAAAGAAAAGTTAATCTCACCTTTAGGTTTCCCTGATGGTTTCCTTACCTGATAGCTAACAAACTTCATGGATTTACCATCGCCAGCTGAATCCAAAAGCTCCTTTATTGGCACGTTGACTTCACCAATATCTTTATCCCCTAAAGCACGCTCACATTTAAGCTTGAAAACAAGACTCAGATGGTTTTCTGCAAGTGAGGTTTCAGGGATAGTGAATTTTATAGGGAAGTTCCAAGTGGGGTTTTTTCCACCATCTCTATCTACTGGGGTTTTGGTTTTTTGCTTGGGTTGTTGTTTTGAGTCAACACCAGAGATTGAAACAACAGCATACACATCCATTTTGGAGATATAATTGACATCTTTGAGATCTCTTGCAGAGATTACATTGATCTCTAAGGTTCTTTGATCCATGGATATAGAGAGAGAGAGAGGAGGAGGAGAGATAGAGTTTGGTGTGAGTTACGATGGCAATTTGCAAGTGACTTAGCAACCTCCGCTGATGGGTTTGCATACAAATTTTGAGTGCAAAAGACGGCCCGGTGTGGTCAACTCTCGGGGTTTGTGGGTTATGAGACAATGAGAGTAATCATGGTTAGATGTAGATGGAAAGTTGATCTAATAAATTATTAACCATAGTTAATGACTTTGTAAGGTTATCTCGTGAAATACGATTAGATCATTGTTTGCGCTGCGCGCTCTGTATTGTATTAATTTTTTTTAATATAAAATAATATTCAATTATTGCCAACTTG
>Ga0307507_10009803_pt1 | contig 12633 bp, 15 predicted proteins | sample 7_EM_MG_FD_207223 | JGI IMG/M metagenome (GOLD analysis project Ga0307507, IMG submission 207223) | Populus trichocarpa ectomycorrhiza microbial communities from riparian zone in the Pacific Northwest, United States - 7_EM | ecosystem: Host-associated > Plants > Roots > Unclassified | place... | reverse complement strand
ACGACTGTCTTATAGGAGCCTAGCGATCGACGTTGCTAGATAGGAGTCAACGGACTTAGCTATCGCAACAGCTATTGGGCCAAGAGAAGTGATCGTTAGAAGACTATCGGTTACCTGCTGCAAGTATTACCCGGAGAGGAGAGGATTGTAACACTCCCCCTCCCTCTCCACTCGCGTTTTCGCTACCTCGCTTAGCGCTTGCACGGTCGGCAACACCCTCTCGCCCATGTTACAGACGGCTGGTATGACAGTTTGCAGTAGAAGAAAACTTTTCAACAGGCCACAGTCGATTTCTTCATTCTCTTCTTCACCTTTAAAGGCTGCCTAGTCAGACATGCACACGGTTACCGATAGTTTCTACGGTTATTGGGTCTACCCCTCCTCTTCCCCCCTCCGATTTCGTCCCATTGCTCAGTTACAGCTACCATCCACTCACTTGGCTGGCACCCTACTACCGTTTCGCCTTCCCCACGACTTCTCCACGGTCGCAGCCCTTTATTACGCTCAGTCGTCGTATTGCACTACTTCAGTGGTGGATGTCAACGCCTTGGGTTCTTGAGTAATTTTTGCACAGTCGCGTTGTTTTTGTCGCCCCCTGTGTCCCCATTGTTCTTCCTTCATTGTTGTTACTTCGGGTTTCATTAGTGGTTATAACTATTGTTTCATATGTTGGTGTCTTTGGCAAGGGTTTTCCTGTTGATTCCTCCCCATATATTTATTTGATTTCCTTTCTTGCCCACGTTAGCTAGTCAGGGTTGGATTTCTTATTTGATGTGGCTGGTGTGCGGTTAGTCCCAGACTAGAGGGACTTGGGTTGATGGCTTTTTCCCTGGTGCCGGGAGGTTTTGCATTGATTTATAGGGTTTTTGTTGCCATAGCTAGCGCTCCACGCATGTTTTGTACCTTAAAACAAATACCACTGATAAAAAATAAATAAAAATATATATCTCTGTAAACACCGCTATCGTCTTGCGCCGGCCCCGGGGATTTCGAGAGATCCTAGAAAGCATACCCTACTTTTCCCATGGCAAATTCAGGCGCCTAAACACCACAGTTGAAGTCAAGGGGCATCAGGAAAATGTTGGAGCATGGTCCAAGGTGGTCCTGAACGCTCCTGGTCCACCAAGGGGGGTTGTGGTCCCCGTGGTCCACCTGGTCCACTCTGATCCGCTCTGATCCACACTTTTTCAAATTTTACCAAAAATGTGGACCAGGGTGGATCAGGATGGACCAGGAGGACCAGGGGGACCATAACCCTCCTTGGTGGACCAGGAGTGGTTTTTACATTTTGCTGATGAAGATTGTAAGGTGAAAGTCTATGATTTGCATACGCACTATTAATTCAGAGTACACTACCAATCGACTAGTCACGGTATCGATCCGGGAGGAGACTAAAGCCAAGCACTCGCCAGAATACAAAGCCTGTCCCCACAGCCACCAGTGACAAGGCTAGTAGCCTTAATAACGGGAGAATCCTGTCGATAGCCACCACCCATAAATTAATTATCCCAAAAGACCACACTCGATAGAAGTGTCGAAAGGGAGTGGGAAGTGAGTGTACCTCTTTCATGCAAGTATTGACATAGAAGGTTTGATCGAGGTTAGGGAAGTGCTGGGGCAGACCCTTGTTTCGGCGAGTAAAAACTCTTAAAAACCATATATATACTTGTACGAGTACTCGTACAGTGCAACTCCCTCAAAAGCTGACCCAGAATTGAAACAGAATCAATGCCGCCGCACAGAAATTGCTCTTGCTTAGCAACTGCCTAAGAGTCCCCCACGTGACAACCCCACAAGTCAACTAAGTACTCAAGTACAAGCATGGTAATATTCGAAATCATCCTGAGGATGAACCAGAGAAGGGCTAGGGATGACATATGTTCCGAATAATACATACAGGCTTGCCGGCTTTAGCAATAATAAAGCCAATGTATTCCCTCCTCACCACTCGTGCAGCTTTAACTTTATGCAGTTCCGCTCCAACTCCCCGATCAGAATCCCACCCTTATTCTACTGTAACTTAGTAGGAAATAGTAAGAACGTAGCTATTCTATCCTCTATTACTAGTTAGCTCGGATCTATAACCTGCATACTCTTCCTTCTATCATGCTCGAGCATAGCGGTTCTAGACACTGTGAAAACCGAGCTCCGATGACGTAATCTATATTCTCGATACAAATGTCGAGATTGATATCCAATGCCCATATCATTCGAACGTCCGCTGATTCAGCACCAAATATGGCCCTGCGCAGTAAAAGCTACGTATTCTCGACAAGGCTGGGTTATCGGACTGCGAACACTCTGGGATCGGTCACAGCGCATCACTCGTTGACTGACCTAGGAGCTCTTCGCACCCCCCGACCCAGCTGGCTTGCATATTGTTCTCTAGTGGAAACGCAAGAACTACATAGGGAACTTCCAATGGATGTTCGGAAGGCTCAATCCAGAACAAACCTAGTTCACGATCAGCTATCGAACACGAACTGAAAAGAAAGGACATTCTTACCTACAGTTCATAGGATACCTGCATGTTTGCTACAGTCACCCACTTGCCCTCATAATGAAATCGTATGATACCCCCCACAAGATCCCCCACTTCGAGCAACTCGGTGCAGATAGCGACTTAGTTATGCCCAAGTTTGACCAAATTCCAGCGCTGTATCCCTCCCTCAATGGTTGGATAGATTGACAGAGGGTGGAAATTCGGTGACTAAGAACTGTACTCGATAGAGGGAAGCCTCTAGTGATAATGGTGTTGTAATTCTCAATACAGCCGCCGCAACCTCAGCCCAGATTTTTAATTTTTTTCCAGCATGGACCAGCCCGAAAACCCCCGGTAGGTGTCATGGGGTTTGGCTGCCCCCTAACGCTGACACCCTCAGATACTTCCTATCAACTCGCCCACTTCCATACAGAAACTGAGCCCGATACCAAGTCAAGAGTTGGGGGTAGCCAAAACCCCAAACATTGGCTGGGGTTCTCAAGCTAGCAAACGCTAAAAAACAAAAAACTGAAAAAAAACTCGAAAAACCTACGACTCAAGAATGACAAGCTCATCGAGAATCACAATAAGATGACGAGATGCAAGCACTAGTATCCACTTAACCATACTGGGATGGGCCCTCTAACATATATCCCAAGTTCTATAGCTAGCTAACAGACTAAGCATTGGGTAAACATTGATGTTTCCTTTTCTATCAGAGTGCATCACTAGTTAACAGCGTGTTAGACAGCCGAGCAGACCTCTGTCACAGGCATGCGCCACTAAACCGTGTGGCTTTCCCACTGTGAGAAAGGAGAGAATTCACAGCCATTGTTTGTCATTCGCCGAATTATACTAGCATGCGTGATGACATGTCCCCCTCATGTTTCTTCCTCCAAACATGCCGTATCAATCATCAGCTACAAGCACCTGCACACATACATAATCATACAACGTGATCCCAGCTTCTCTACGAGTCTTTTTTACACTCCCCCACTTCGGCCAAGATGAGGGGCACAGCTAAGATTCGGCACCTACATCACGGGCAGTTCCCCGTCATTGCGATCTTGTCCGGATGACAGTGACCGATTGCCCTACAAGTAATGAGATCTTGGCTTTCGAGGGATCCATGTTTCGTTTCAATTTCAGCCATCCAGCGTGATACCCGCAACGTGCTTTGTGCTTGATCCATCCCATCTTTTAATAAAGCATACCCCGGAACCTGGCCTAGCTACAAATGGATGGGGAGGGCACCCCCTCCAATACTTTGACACTGACCGAAGCCGGGGAAGTAGTACCAGATATTTTAACAAAAAGAAAAAAAACCGGTATCACTATATTAATTTTTTTCACACGGCAATGTCGGTACTTCAATCATCGCGTGTCATACGAGGGCCCGACATTAACCCCCAATTCTTCCATGGCCTTCGGGGTCGTTCGTTAGTATAAACATTTCAATCCGTCCCACGAGCGATATTCCAACGTTTACCCTTAAAATTCCATCACCCACCGATCCATCGCCCCGTGTGTACCCGATAATCCTCCGTTTAACTGTATGCACCTCTTTCCTTTTTCCTTTTTTTTTTTTCGAGCTAACGGTACATACCGGTACCCCTGAACCACCAAAAAGTCCCCAATACACCTCATTACTGAAAATAAGCATCATTCTCAAGACCAGGATTTCATAATACCGGTACTGTAAACCCTCATCTCCTCGGGAATGTTCGGACATAACCTCACCCTCATCTCCGAAATACCTCTCGTCTCCGATCATTTCCTTGACAATCGCACCTATCGCGCTAGCATGCGTGCGCTGTCGCACTTTCTCAGCGAGGAAGAAGAGAGCACGTGAGGCCTAGGACGACACCGGTACCCAGGCAGCATGGCATGACTAATTCAGAAAGAATTAAAAAAAAAAATTTGAAAGTGCAAGCTCCGGAAATTCCCCTGGCCTCACCGCAATCCACCCACGATCCGATTGTTCCAGGCGGGGGACAATTATTTCTCTATTCAGAATTTTTTATTTTTTTCCTTGTTGAGTTGAGTTGAGTTGGGTTGAAGTGCTGTTTTAGTTTACGTCTGCAGCGTTGTTGACAGCGGTTACAGTATGATAGGAGGTTGAGCGAGTACAGTACCCGTAGCGTAGGCGCAGGTTACGGTGCTTGCACTGCCGTGCTATGCGGTTTGCGCGTGGGTGTGTGGGGGGGGATGCGCTTGATCTGATACAGTTCGCACTCGTTGGCGAATCGAAGTCGGTTCGGCCGGAAAGGAAGGAACTTCAAGGAAGGAAAGAAGGAAGGGGCGGTGTGCGGTAACGGGTAACGCTATGTTACGCCTAAGTTACCGACCAACAAACGGGAAGCTATGACCTCCTCGAGTGAGTATACGTGATGTTCTGGACCATGCGAAGCGGGTCTGGAGGAGCTCCCAACAGGGAGTATCGTGAGTTTAGTAACTTCAAGTTCGAGACGTGCTTGGTAGCAAACGTGTACGAGTAGGATCACCGCACGATACGTGATCTAATGCCGAGCCGAGGGAGAGGAGGAAGAAAAATTAGCGTCTAAGAAAGACCAATCATTCTCACCGCTTTACGGTATCGTGAAGAAGAAAAAAAACATTTTCATCTACATATTATTATGTATCGTATGTACCTTGAAACCTACCGTACATATAAAGAAAGGTCAAAATAAGCATACCAAACCAGTCCGTCCAATCTAGACATATCTGCACAAGTACTATACAGCACAGTGCAGGAGGAAAGAAGAAAAAAAGACCCCGATACCGATCTAATTCTTACGATCTCAACAACTTTTCAAACTGTGCCTGCTTGCTTCCTGCCAGGTACTGTCACTCACTCACCTATGTGTACTACCTCTACCGTATAGATCCATTCCATCTCTCCCCGAGCAAAACCATTCGACATTGCGACTGCAACGGCAACATATCTCATGATATTCACAGATACTAATCGGATCTATCCATGCAAGAAGAGAGAGAGAGAACAAGGAAAAAAAAAAGATCATAATATTATTTCATATTTTTATTCTCATTTTTTATTTTTCTCCATTTTCCACCCCCTCACTCCAATTCCCCCTCGTGACCACGAACAGGACAGGATCTCCACCCCGGAACAAGAAGACGCCCTGTTTTTTCTTCTTTCTTTCTTCTCCTCCAATTCAGGAACGTACCGGTACGGTACATGCATACATACATGCATACATACACAAACCCCACAATATGACATCGATTCCGGGGGATAATCGTTGCGGGCATTGACGTTGGTGTCCGCAGCCATTCTACTCCTCTTCCTCCTCTTCCTCCTTCTCCTTCTGTTCATCATCTTCTTCTTGCCTTTTTGTGTGCGCGGCGGTCCCGCGGAGCTACAGTACCATGCCATGCTATGCCATGCCATGTCATGTAATATCACATAAATAAAGTCCGGGTGTATCGTAGGCGCTCAGTTCGGTCAATGCGAGTCGTCGGCAGGTTTCCGGTGGATGTGCCGCTTGGTTCGAGTGAGGGGATCTTGCTTTTCGTGGGGTACATTATGCGGCTGTATCTGTACAAGTATGCTGGATAGGTAGGAAGGCGGGTAGAAGGGGGCGGAGAGTGATATCGTGATATCGTGATATCTGAATTATGATAGAATGTTATTATTACTACCTGTAGAAAGCGGGGGGGGAAGGGAGGGACTCACGTTATGGTGTTCGGATTTCGCACCTTTGCGATGGAAAATAAACTAATACAAAAAGAGACCTTTTATTGAGGTACTGGTATCATAGTGGATTGATAAATGCAGGTAGAGGTGAAGTTACTCTACCTTACTAGTACTGTGCACCATAAGATAACTTAATTTTAACAGGGACGAGTGTGGTGGTGGTGCATATTTAAGGCACTACACGGCAGATAATTCATTCATTCATTCCTTGATTCATCCATTGATTCGTTAGTTTTCATAAAGGCTTTCTTCAAACCATTTTCTTTTTACTTTTTCCTTCATTCCTTCCTTCCCTTCCTTCCGTTCCTCCCTTCTTACTTTGCCTCTTTTTTGTCCCCTTTTTACTTCGGCTACCCTGCCGTAATCAAATTTCCCCAAAGATATAATATTTCGACAACTCAACTTCCAATTTACCACCCCTGAAACCCGTCGGTGAAGAGCGAAATGAAATATTACCTACTTATTTCTTTATTTACCTAACTTGCGATAAATCATTATTCAATTTTTTGTGTTTTCTCCCTTCTAGAAGGAAGTTCATAGCGACGTAAGAGAGTGGCAATTGCAGGTATGATATCATACGGCGGCCCGTAACTCGTACTGTGCAAAACAAAGTCTTGTAAACTCCGGAGGAAGAGAAAGGAAAAAAAGAAGAAAAAACGCTCAAGAGATGTTTGGCAAGACGTGATGACATGAAAATACTTTTTTTGTGGGGGCGAAAAATAATAGTGATGATATCGGTGCTGGTTTCATACGGTAGTGATGTTGCCTCCTGCTCTTCCTCAACCGGGGCGTTCATGCATTTATCGTCCCCGACCGAGTTAAACGGGATGGAACCGAGTAAGTAGGCCAGTTAGTTAGCCTTACCATCTGTCATACAGGGGGAGAGAGAAAGAAAGAAGGTGCATTGTCCGCCGTCTACAATGGATTGTATGTGCCTGGAGCCAGCTTTATCCTAGAAGAGAAAGAGAGAGGGAATGAATGAATGAATGAACGGGACCTACTGTATCCCCATAGGCCGGAGACAAGAAGAGGAAAGAGAAGAAGACCATCGCACCGTAGAGTACCTTCCCATACTCACTCCCTAAGATACCTATAGAGTAAAGTATCATACGCCCCGGACTAGCACTATCCAGCACAGGATAGGACAAGAGTTCTACTCCCAATTGTCTGACGTTTGTAAAAACGACTGCTATTGCATATGGGCAAAAAATGGGCCGGAGCCTCAAGATTTTGGTGTTATGCAATAGCAGTCGTTTTTACAAACGTCAGGCAATTGGGAGTAACTCTACTCCACCCCGTCTACCATACGTACGAATAAGGCCCTAAGCCAGCCAATCCCAACCCAGACAAGCCCAGGAGATTACTCCTTTGTCCGTCCGTTCGCTCCCCCAATCCTAATGCTTTCCCCTCTTCCTCCCCGTGGGGAGGAATCAATATCTACCGTACCACTTCGTAAAAGTCGGATTGGGGCTCGTAAGGATGGCCTCCCGCCTCAAATAATAATAATAATAAAATTGAGGGGGGAAGGAGAAGCCCGAATCTCCTCCTCCTCCATCTGCTCCTCCACAATTGCATCTACAGTTATTGCATTGCATTGCACTGTATCTACCCATCCATCCATCCACCCATCGCCACTCGCAGCCGCAGCACCCGCCCAGTTTCAGGCAGCGCAAATCCATCACCAGACACACTAAGGCCAGATTAGGCAATAATTGACTGAACTCGGTTCTTAGTTACCCTACAGTACTCGAATGACTCAGCGTTATTATTTTCCTTTCTTGACGAGTTTACTGCAAATCATGTCCCCCCGTTTCTGGGTCAGGCTTAGCGTGGGTTCCCAGGGCGACGAAATTTGAAGCTTGTCTTGGATCGCTGAAGAGCGCATCATACGGTACGTGATACCTTAATTACTAAGTACCGTACTGTTTCTACGAATACTTAGCAAAGCGTAACCCTCTTCCCCCCACAATGCTGTGGAAAGGACAAATAATGATATTACCATATCGTGCATATGGTACAGTGCAGTACTAGTACATCAGCCACGATACGCCCCTACAGCGAAAGGGAAAAAGAAAAAGGATAAAAATAAAAGAATGGGGTTCCCGGGAAGAAAAAAAACCCCTCCCCCCACAACTTTAATTTCACCCCGCATTTGGAATGAGTTATCGTATCGGTAGGTAGCTATGCGCAGTCTACAGTAATGGGAAGGATGTAAGATGGAACAAACATTGTTTTCCGAGGGAATGGGAGGAAGCGGAGGAGGAGGAGGTGGGATTGGGCTCATTCAACTTGCCGATGACGGGGGCGGGTGAGCGGGCTTCGCGCGTGATCATGATACTATATTGGTTTTGTAGGAGGAGTACGGTACGCCGTAGTTTGTGCGATAATCATCTTCGTGACATCTGGAGTGTTTATGATGATGCTACGAGTTGTATGATATCATACAGGTCGGGTGGAGGATATGGGAGAGAGTGTGTGTTATGTGGGAGAGGGATAAAGTCGCTATTGTCACTTTTTTCCACCGTGAGTACTGTACCGTATGAGGAGAGAATCCGCCACAGACCGGGGGCTGCTCTACCGCCGGCGTTTGGCTAGCTGGCTAGCTGGCTAACTAGCTAGCCAAACAAGCAAGCAAGCAAGCAGGAGGAAGGGAAAGGAAGGACGGTACTTGTATGGTACACACACCCGCTTGTCGGTAGATAATATGATAGAAGGACCCTGACTGAAGTTTGAAATAAAGAAATAAAAAAGCCATCGCGAGACGACATGGGAGAGAGGGAAGGAGGGGTCGTTCCCAGTTCCCAGTGAGTGGGTGAGTGAGTGGGTGGGTAGTGTGGGGGAGGGGCAGATGAGGATGGGGGGGAAGGAGGGGCATTTCGGATGGTTAGATCGCGAGAAACGACCCAAAATCTGTTTTCCTTCACATAACACGGTAATTTTACGGGGTTTTCTGGGGCTGGGGAGGGAAGAAAAAAAAAAACCTTAGTCTCTTCCTGATGGAAGCCTTGTTTATTTTATTTTTCTTCTCTGCTGTAAAACAAGTGTGGTCAGATTGATTCCCAGGGTTTTGCAAATTTTCCGTTCCAGATTGGGGTTGTTTGCCGGTTATTAGCTGCTATTGTATTATACCAGTATGCACACTTGCACAAATAGGAACCGGCGGGGCGAAGGGTTGCGGTTACTGAAGCCGTACTGTGCGAGTACTTTACAGCACAGCACCGGTTTAGTGCATTGTACGATGGAGGATAAAGTTTGTGTGCTAAAGTGAGGTGAAGTGGAGGGGCTTCTTTGCTCTTCTCTTTTTCTTTTCTAGCCTCTTGCTTTCTTTCTTTCAGCTTGTTTCATTTACTTCGTTTCGGGCTTGGTTGCGTACGCCCGCTTCAACTACGATATCCGGCCTACAGCACCGATAACCGCTGCTGTTCTGTAGGCTGACGAACAATTGGTTTGGTTGGCCGGTTGCGGGACGATGGTAGTTTGCCTACCTATGATACCTACCCATAATACCTGCCAACCTAGGGCTTCCTGCCAGTGATCTGTTTACCATACCGTACGGTACAAAAGACCGAAGAAGAAGAAGAAGAAGAAGAAGAAAAAGAAAAAAGAAAATCCGTCACGAGGACATAAATATTATCATAACTGCGCATGTTTGTGATTGATCCCCGATGCTTTACTTTTATCATGGGTTTTTTCCTCATCCTCTTCCTTCCCCTTCGTGCCCCGGTTTTTCCCCCCTCTCTGACGTCGTTGCCGATCCCAAAGAAGAAGAAAGGATATGGGGGTATATAAAAAAAAACACAGCTAAACTTATGCAGGGACTCTTGCAAAGGAAGGAATTGGAAACGAGAGAGGAAACAGGTGGGGAGTCCTTTTTTTCTTACCGCACTGTGGGGACATGGTGTGTGAATGTGTGTTTTTGGCCTGTGCCCCGCAATGTTTCTGACAGGGTTGCTTTTTTTTGCCCTCTTTCCTCTTTTTTTTTCCTGACCTGTGTGTGGAAACGACGTTGGAAGGGGAAATGGGAAATGGTTCTGCTTGCGCTTTTTTTTTGCTAGGAAGTTGGATCCCAGGGAGGTCTCTGGTTAGGCAGGGACTCGAAGATCATGGGCATTGGGGGTGATGGATCATGGATAGATGGAGGGATGGATGGATGGGTGCGGTGTATTTTTGCGGGCAGCGCCGGCATCTCGGAATTGTCTCCACCTGGAAACAAGATTTCCTGCGGTACTGTATTTCACTCTCATTTTATTTTTGAGTTGTTTCCTCCAATTTTTTGACCAGGATGTATGATAAGTTAACTGTATGTGTTGTGTGTATGTATTGAAGAAGTATCATACCTATCGAAGAAGTGCCAGTGCTGTACTGTACTTTACTCGTATAGTAAGGCAAGGGTTGGGGAACATAAGCTATTATTACCACTGGTACGACACGGACACTAGTTAAAGTTATTATGGCGGTCTAATACGTCAGGCTGCCTTTTGGTTAATCAACTACCGGTATCCAGCTTAAGTTACCCCCATACAGCTTACAGGTATGCTAAACTCCAGGCACAGCGCAGCACCATCCGGTAATATCTCATCCACCCATCCAAAGCAGTCTACGGGGCTCTTCTCTTCCCTTCCCTCCTGTACCCCAGCGTCTCTTGGCGCCTGGGAAAATACCGTAGGCATGCGGTAAACACACTCAACCAGTTCCTCCGGTAATGTATCTAGAGGTATCCTTTCGGGAAAGAGACCGCATGGGGATACATATGTGGAACTTTACCACAACCACCAACCAACCAACCATCGCCGCAATGCATCCTGTACTGTGTACCCGTCCAGTACTGTACTCGCACTGTACGTGCGCCCTACCTAGCTGCCTGCCCTACCAATCACGACACGCCGTATATAATACGGCAAGTACTGTACCGTACCCCACTGCGCAACCACGGTGCCAGGGGAAAACGACAGTAAACAGCATGCATATGCCTTCTCTAGCCGTTCGAGTAATAGCGCCAAACGTAGACTAGATTGGAATTTACTGCTTTGCTTGTTGTCCGAACAGAGGAATTTCGAGAAAGCCGAATTGAACACTGACGCTGACGGCAAAAGCAAGCAAGCAAGCAAAGCAAGGGCCCGTGCTTGCTCGTTAGCACTTTCTGGCTGTCGGCAACGAGTACGTTTTGGCGGATGGCTGGATGAGTTTGGCGGGTGTGTGTGAATGTGTGATTGTCGTATGGATGTATGGATGTGTGTATGGATAGATGGGAGCGCCTTGCCGACCGGACAAGGAGAGGAGGGCAAGGTAAGTTAGTTGTTCATCACAAGAGAGCGAGTGAGCGAGTGAGTGAGTGAGCGAGTGCTGTGCTGTATCATGGTCTAGTTAGTGATGAGACAGCAGAAGGCTAGGCCATCGTGTGTTCACCCATTTCCCGAATCCTTCAAGACTTTTTTTCACTTCTGCTCTGTGCCCGTAGTTTTCCATCCAATTAAATTGGAAACTAGATTACAGGAAGCTAACTGCGGCTATCCCTCTTCCTCCTTCGTGTACTCGAGTATCATAGGAGTGAGCAACCCCGTTTGTATAGAAATTATAAACCCCACGATACTTTCCCTGTCAACGCCTCCCTCTATCCATATCCCATATCTGGCATCAAGTTATGATATACCACTAAGTACCTGTAACTGCTCCCCATACACAGATTACATAGGAATCACATACACATACATACGGTAAATTTCACCTCACCGTCTGACGACATTGTCCATTACCACTACTGCTACCCGTTCTAGTTTCGTTTCCCATCGTTTCGGCGGATGGTGGGGAATTTACGACCTGTCGATTCCGAAAAGAATGAAATATTGGGCAGGGCCCTTTTTAAAAAAGAGAAGGTAAGTTAGGTATGGTAGAGCGAAAGAAAGAAAGAGAGAGAGAAAAGGGGGGAGAGAGGAGCGAAACAGGGCTCTTTTGTCAATCAATCGGCGTAGATCGAAGAGGAATCGCAAAATCGACCAACCAGAAGCAATTCGGAGCAGGGCAAATGAGAATCCCAAGCTACGAAAGGAAAGGGCAAGTGAAGGAAAGGGAAGAAAAAATGGAAAAAAAAAAGCCAGGAAGGAAGGCTGGCAGCGCAAAACGGTTGATAAGTTTCGTATGGGTGGAGCTTGGTAGGTAGCTAGCTAGCTAGGTATGGGGTGGAAGAAGACCGTTCGTTCACTCATTCACCTCTCATTCACACACCGCCATGTTTTATTTTTATTTTTATTGTTTTGGGGAGGAGGATTCCCAGAAGAACGGCGCCTCCGATTCACAGCTGACACAAATTCCCTCTGCAATAAAATTGCCGTTGATCGGGATGGTGACGAACTTGAAGGGGGGAAGGGTTTGTTTTCTTTTATTTCTTTTTTCTCGGGGGGGGGGGGGCTTTTTTTTATTTTAAATATTAAGACAA
>Ga0307507_10009802_pt1 | contig 12633 bp, 12 predicted proteins | sample 7_EM_MG_FD_207223 | JGI IMG/M metagenome (GOLD analysis project Ga0307507, IMG submission 207223) | Populus trichocarpa ectomycorrhiza microbial communities from riparian zone in the Pacific Northwest, United States - 7_EM | ecosystem: Host-associated > Plants > Roots > Unclassified | place... | reverse complement strand
GTATACAAACTTTGGCATTGAGAACTGACTGACGAAAATTCATTTCGATTAAGCTAAAAGATTTCGAAAGTGGCCAATTAGAGCTATATATAGGCTAACTTGATTGGTTTGGCAGGAATTGGAGATCATATTCTTATCGTCTGATCAAGCTCCCGTGCCACGATTCCAGCTACGGCGAACCAGCTCAGCTTCATTCTAGCCAGTGTTAATAATTGTCCATGCAATTCTTTTAATCAAGAGCAACTCAGTTCATCCATCCATTGATGGAAGTACCGCTTTGACGTTTTTTATTGCTAGGTTCTTCTAGGAGCCAGCCAATTTATCTTCTTTGAGATTGAACAGTTGGATTTATATATGTTAGTGGAGACTACTGTTACAGCACTGTCACACTGATATACCAGGATTTGTTATATGTGAAGAACCCTAAAAAAAACCCAACACGACAGAGCTATCATGTCATTAAGAAAAATTAAAAAAAAATAAAAAAAATATTTTTTTCTGAATCAAATATTTGCTACGAGAGTTATCATCTAAACACAAGAGAATATAAATTAGGGCTAATAGATTTGATTGATAAGAAATAATATTTTATTTTTATCGATCATGACTCGAATATTGGATTATGTGATGGAAAATAAATTCTTTCATGATTCAAAGCTCTCACATGTTTTGATTTAATATGAATTGAAGCCTAAATATTGTTGTGGATTCCAACATTTATCACTCCACAGGCTCGTACAACCAGGAGTCATGATTCGAGCCTGGAGGCACCTTAATAGCCCAATCTCTAAGATCTGCACTTCTTGTTAGGCTCGGGAGAGACTTGATGGTCTAATACTTTCAAGGATATACCTCGATTTGGGCTTTCGATGCTTTGGTGGCCCAACACACCTCAAGACAGTGAGACACCATGTCATTCAAATGAGCATGTGTCTTTCATACTCGATTCACCTGCCACCAACCCTTGACCCAATATATTATAGAGAATGCATTGTTCACTCTCTCACTCTTTTCAATAAAAAAAATTCAATTTTTTTAATTTTATTTCTTGAACTTTTTTTTCCCGAAATAGGCCAGGTTCAACGGCGTTTGGCCTCTTTTTTTTCTTTTTTTTTAAATCATGGTTTTTTATGTGTTTTTTTTAAAAAAAGATATTGGATGCAACAGAACAGTTTCATCCACTATGCGTTCATTTTCTCAACTGAACTAGGGAACGTAATCTTGCTATCCTTTCAACTGGATGTTTGAAAATCTATGCATCCATGAGAAAGTACACAAGGCTTGTCTTTTTATCTGCATCGAACAGTTCAATACAGAAACGAAGGCAAGGTCACTACTTGTTACTTGCAAGCAGTTCATATACAGAACTTGAAATTGTGCCACTCACACGAGAAAGAGAATACGAGGCTGGTCGCCTGTGGTTTCCGTTTTCACTGTTCATTTCACATAAAAGGTTGCATTTTATATTTTTCATCTTTACGATTAAAATCAAGAACCAGGCATATGGACTCCAAAACGAGAGGATGAAGTAGATGAATATCCCAACATATATATACCAGTATATGTACACAACATCTATCCTTTTGTATTTACAATAAAAAGAAACACGAAGGCCAACCATGTTAAACTTTACAACTCGATAAAGCCTGTCTCTCGATGACCCGTCTCCTTCTCACACCTATCAATTTGAAAAATGAAAACAAAAATTAACTTCTGAATAAGATGGCCAGGGAAGCATGATAATTACAATATTCCGACTTCCTACAACTGAAATATACATGCACATACATACAGTCATGCTTTCAAGTCAAGTATTGAAACCACAATTTCGATTTAGCTGCCCCAATACAATATATTTGCTTTATAATTGAAAAGGATATACAAGAAAGGTCTGTTGAAATAAGTTATAGAAACCAGCGTTGAGAGCAAATAGCGAAAATCACTGTAACTGACATTAAAGTTCCAGCAAAAGACAGCCAAAAAGAAAACTATCACTTGAAAAATTGTCACTTTAAACCCGCCATCAGGCAACATGAACCTAACAACAGTGATATACAAGTTACAAAAAAATTACAATAAGCAGTTTCAGCACTCCAGTTGCTATACCCGTACACAGCGATTGCACTTCAACATAGAAGAATTACAACTGCTAATCTAGAGATGAAGAATTTGACTTTATCAAGTGCATGTGACTTCAAAGACCTGCCCAAGTGTGCAGATTTGCATTGTGCATATATGAATACTAGCATAGGGAGTAAGATAATCAATTACAAGATCACTGAAAAAGTCTATTCTTAGCAAAAAAAGAAAAAAAGCACCATATAGAAGTTCCTCTCCATGTCACAAAATTAAACCAATGCTACCTATTTACATGTTTCCAATTTAGTGCTTGGCATGGCTGTCCCATTTACAAGTACCAACAATTATTAAAAGTGCAAGGCATCTGCCTATTGATAACTTACTAAAAGTTTGAAGGTTGTTGCACCACCAGATAGATCATTTCTTTGTGGCATCTATAAACATGGCTCGAGTCCAATGCTCAATATCCTCAACTTGTGATGGCGGGGGAGGAAAGGTGGGGTGTTCGACCAGATCCCATCCATCGATAAAGCTCTCATTCTTCCCATCAGATATCCCAGTGGCAAAAAGAAAACTTGCCGCCGAATTTGGAAGGTTATTATCACTAGTGTTTTTCTGCCAGTCAAACAAAAATATGAAACCCACTGAAAACTTGCAAGCACAGAGATGGCAGTGAAAACAATGAACTTAATTTCATTACGGCCACAAAATTGCTCTTTTAAAACCAGCACCAAGCAGTTAAAATCCTAAATAAATCCAAAACCTACCTAATAAGTGACCAACTGCTGTCACTATCTGTTCCATCTCTCTAGACAGATCCCAAAATAAAACTAAATAAAAGCATGACTAAATACTTCTAAGCAAGCAAGAAGGCCGCTCCAATGAAGGTCCAGTTATATAGGACCTGTACATGTAAGATGCCAATGACGATATTGACTGGTTTTATTTTGGCCTGCCCTTGTTAACACCAACTTCTGTGGTGTCATTAAAAAAGTCTAAATCTTAAAGCATTACAAAATAACGACTAAATTCTATTTTGAACACTATCGAGAAAAGAAAGGTGGGAAAAAGGAGGAGAAAATTATGGAAAAGGAAATCCAGAACATAAAGATTACAATTATCAGCTAAAACTTTCAAACATTTTAAAAAACAAAGTTAAAGGATATACCATCAGTTGCAATGCATGTGCACTCTCCAATAGTGCACTTGATGAGATGGCAGAATTTACATTCCACACAGATTTGTTCAACTTTTGCACTTGCTTGCATGACCTGAAACTCAAAAGTAAAATGTCAAGCATGATAAACAAAACTGAATGAGGATCGAAAAGAAGACAGATGAAAACAAACATGCATTGTCATCGTGATAAAAATTCTGACACTGAAGGTGTTCTACAATTTCACATATAATAAAGTAGAATTAATGAAATGCTGAGGATATATACCTTGAACAAGCCATTTTCAAGTTAAATACAGACCGAACTTCCTTGGATGAAGATAGTGTGGACAATAATTTTGCAAATGCTTCGAAGGTAGACGTATCAGAAGGAACATCTAAACATAACAAGTTATAACAATATGCTGTTACACATGCCACACTTTTTTTGAGAAGTGAAACCCCCTTTTGCAAGTCCTTGTGTGTTTCAACAGAATGTGGAGACACGGATGAATAATTGAAGCTATTACTTCTTGTGGAATCTAGATGGGGCCTTCTCTCTGATTCCATTGAAGCAACACCAAAATTACTCGAGCTTTTATCAGTCCATGAATTTTCAGAACTAGTAGAGCAATAATTCTGGCGAGGTATAAAGAGGGGATATTCATTACTGCAAGCACACAAAATGTTTAGTTCTGAAAGGAGTAATAACTCGAACTTAGCCACTGAAATTCAAAAACACAAACTCTTCCAGTCAAAATACCTTCTAGAAGAAGGACATGCATTCCAATAAGAATCTCGCTGCCAAATTCGAGAGCAAGAGCCCTGAGGAAGAATTAGAATGAATTCAACAGCCATACAAATGAAGTCCACAACAACAATATCAAATTACCAATAGCATTCACCAAATTGTATCTCAACTTTAAGCAACCTTCTTGAAAATGATTTGACTTTTAAATAGAGAACATAAAAAAAATCCAGTAATAAAATGTTTTCCACAATTCCATCAACAAAGCAAATAAGTATTAACATACAGGAAGAGCCCTCGAAATTCAAAATAACAAATAATCATTTGCGGCTGTAAGAGGAAGCATGAATATTTTGTTAGCATACATATATAGCAAGTTGCAAAATTCATCAACCAAAGCTAGAAAAATAATAAGAAGAAAAACAGGATTCTAAATAATATGCTATACAGTTTGCCAGTATATCAGAAAGCTGCAATTATCCAAACTTCAAAACTAATATAAGGCTCACTTCAAAAAGTATCGTTTGAAAAATGGTGAATTTAACAAACCACCATCAAAGGAGTAGGGTTTGTGAAATTTACTCTTGAAAAATATGTGATCTAGATAAATATATACATATGCATTCCAAAAACTATCCATTTACCATTTGAATTATGGCCCACCAGGTCTGTTATAGCTACATTCAAGAAACTTGGGAATAATCCTAAGAAGACCTAATGCTATATCGTTCATCGTGTGTCCAAATAACAAGAGCTCTTGACAGCTATACTTTTTGCTAAAATCCCCTTAAAGATGCTGAGCATAGGTACCGGTATAACTAAGAAAACAGATGTAGATTCAGAAAAGGGGAGGGGGGGTCCTTGGAGAAAATTCTACCATCTCATAGACACACAGCATGCTTACCGCAAAACCTGCATTATGAAGTGTAGGGGCAGCCAAGTTATGAGCCACTAGATTTAGAAGCTGCACCATGTATCTGTTTTCCAACCATGGAGATTAATGATTAGTAACGGCATGTGAAATTCCAAGGGAGTTCTAAGCAATGACAGATAACAGAACCTGAGAGAGTTCATAAAGTATTACACCAAAAGAGTACATCAAAGAAATTTTCACATGATCCAAAATGACATGATAACATAACCACAAAGAAAGGGGGGAAATTACCCCAAGGAGGCAGCAAGCTCTTCAGATGAAACAGAGTGGGGATCGAGTCCTCTTGGTAAGCGTGCATTACAGATTTGATCATATTGACCACTAAAGTTCCTCTCCCCATCTACATTCACCTAAACAATATAGGATGGGTCATGATGATTGCCATACAAAAGTAAAGTTAAGAATATCAAAAAACACTTTAATGGCATGCATGTGAATGCAGACACACACCCACTTAGCAATTATAACAAAGACTAGTTTGAGAAACTCTATGTACCAGCACAACAAACAACTGACCTTGTCCTGAAATTCTACAAGTAGTCAGAATAGAAGTCCTCCAATTCCTACCATTAAATTCTAAATTATCACAAGCAGATACCATCTCTCTCTCTCTCTCTCACACACACACTAGTTGCACGCAAGCACTATTCTTAGATAATTGAAAATATGTAGGCTTTGATTTTTAGGCTCACACCTAGTTCATAACAGTGCAAGATAGTTTACTAAGATTATGGGCAGCTCAAATCCCAAAATCTGAAGTTGTGTGTTTGAAATAACATGAAAAATCATACCAAAAGTCTATATCTAAATGACATGTCATGAAAGAGACCCCAATCACGAAATTTACCAAAAGAGCCAGATGGCAACTGAGTAAACATGATAGTCACACTTTTCAGTCACTTGCAGGTATCGAAATGTGTTTGTTTTTTAAGTGCTTACCCGGCGTTGAGGGAACAATTTACATATCTGCTTTATGACCACAGACTGCTTATGAAGTAGTTCAGAAGTAATAGCCATCTGCAGCAAAGACAACATCTTAAAGCATCAAATATCTTGCTGCTTAACATATGAAGCAAACAAAAACACAACAAATAAAACAGGTTTATAAAACTCCAGAAATAAAAAAATCAAGCCAAAAATTTAAAACATGCACGTCTGAAAATACACATAGTTTGATTTTATGTTCAAAAGGAACTGGGTAGTAGTTCTCACATGCCCTAAACTCTGAGTGCAAATAAGATTGGGATAGAACTTCTCCAGTTGTTCCATACGATTTTTTTCCAACTGCAAAACAACAAACTAGCATAAGACATCTTATCACTTCTAACAGGAAAACATGCATGTTTTGTAATGAATAACTTGTAACATGAAGAATAAGAATTAAATGGGGAAAGAAAGGAAACAGGAGAAAACTAATACCACATTGCGAGCTGATTCAAGCATTCCATTTTTTTTCTTTAAATCTTGAGACAGCTTCTCGACCTTAGCCTTCCCTGTGAAAGTGTCATATAACCTAATGAGTTGTTACAATGAGTTAATCTTAAATCTAAGGTACACAAACAGCAATGAGATATTCCCTGTGCCAACCTTGAGCAAGTTGTTCCTTATTACGATGTAGCTTCTCTCTCGAACTTGCAAGCTTCTCATTTTGTTGTACTCTCCAATTGAATTGATCATCTGCCTTCCCCTGGTATGTATCAGGTGGATTATAAAATTATTCAAAACAAGTTCAATAAAAACATAAAGATTCATCCTAAAAGGGATAAAACCAAAACCTTTGCGATAAGCACAACACTTAATTTGGAGTACAAGGAATCGCGGCGACTATTCAAGGATTTCAACAAAGTGCCATATTCATTCAATCTGCATAAGCAAACAACAAATTTAGCATAGAAGAGACCTAATACTTTACAAAACAATAAGCTAACCGTGGAAATCACTTAATCTAACAGAAAGTACCTGTAATTGACACAAATTGGACAAATGGAGGCGCGATTCGAATTCTCACAGATGGCACAGCAACTTGATTTTTTGTTCATCGTTTTGCTTTCTCATCAATAAATTGCAATTCGCCAAACCCTGACCAACAACCTAAATAAAAAAATAAAATAAAATAAAAAATAAAAAACAAGCCCTAGAATTGGGAGGCAAAACAGTTAAATTCCACAACATACTATCAACCGAAACAAAATCGCGCGCTTCTCCCTTCAATCGCTATTTCAGTTTAGACTAAAAAACAAGTTCAATTCAAACCTAGTAACGTATACTCCATATTTATTAAAAACTTTTTTTCGAGTGAGAAATCGTACCGGAAGTGGAGGTGGCGGAGTCCAATCGTTAACGGCAAGTTATCATCGTCAAATTCAGAGCCAGGGCTTATATACGGTTGGTTCCGTGAATTTGTGGGATTATTAGTCCTTAAAAGAGTTTTGGTTAATCTTGCTGTGGGTGTCCGTCCTTCACACGCTGGACCCTGCAATTTTCAGTTTCTTCTTACAAGATTGCTTCAAATTTTGGGTTTGGGCCCCTTTTGGACTCGTGATATTGCTTTATTAGCGGCAGCGTAGTTATGTTTTGAAAAGAAGTTTTAGCTGAATTACATAGACACCCCTGAGGTTTTCCAAGCTGGAGACATGGAATTATTTTGCCGAGATTCCGTCGGATTCTACGGTCGAGAATGTACCACGTGCCTCTCATCTGCTGACCTGCTTTGGACAGTTTAGTTCTGCCTTGGGCATGCTTAGTGGTCTCTAACTGGGCTGGCTGTATGTACCCTTAACGGGCTTCAAGGCCCTGTGTATATTTAGGCTAAGGTATCTAAGCCTACTGGATTAATTTTCCCTGTTAAAAAATTATACTCATATGTGTAAATAAATTAAATTGAAAAGGGAAAGAGAGAAAAAGAGGAAGATAAATCCCTACTTGCAAGTAAAACAAACCAAGAAGGGAACTTCGAGTTCTCAAGCATCCCAGAAACAAGGCAGATAATACATAGCAAATGAATCCCGCTTAGAAAATTCGTAACCCCTGTAACATGTTCAACATACAGAACTCCCGTCTCCCACGTATCTTATCTTCAAAGCAATAGACTTCGTGAATGCTATTTGTTCTAAAGAAAAAAGAGCATATTCGATTATAAAGCCTTGTTTTTTTTAATAGAAAGTGGTTTTCATAGAGTATATTTCTAAAAAGTGAAATTTTTTGTTGTGTGCGATAATATTATAAAAAATAAGTTGAAATATATTTTATTGTGTTGTGCTATACCATGAAAAATAAATAGAAAAATCACTTATTAGTGTTTTTAGTTTTTTCAAGTTTATTAAAAAAATAATAATCAAAACTGATATATAAGAAAGTTAAAAGATAAAATTGAAAAATAAAATTCAATTTCATAACAATATCCAACAGATAAAAAAATTAAAAAATAATGAAATTAAAAAAAAACTAATTTATAAATTATTTCAAATAAAAATATATAATAATTAAAAAAATAAAACCAAATCTTAAATAAAAAAAATCAATTAAAAAAATTAAAAGACAAATAAATAATAAAGAAAAAAATAAAGATGAAAATTGATATAAAAATTAAATTAAATTAAATTTTAAAAGATAAAATTAAAAATTTCTTTCAAAACCAAGTGGCTAATTTCTAATAATAAATTAACATGAAAAATATTTAGAAAGTGGTTTACAACTGTCCTAAGAGCTATTGTGTTTCAACAACCATGCTATATGGGGTGCTTGACAACGCTAATCAAGGTTCACTTCCTTGTACAAAAGGTCGGTTCACTTTCATGTCCACAATCACGTAGAAAGACTTTCAAGAATCCGGACCGGGGAATATATATAATTGCTACCGGAATGTACCCCTCAACTCTTCATCACATGAAATGGTCTTCAACTAACTTCTTCAATTCCTCCATCTTTTTTATGATCTTTGGGTTCATCAGATCTCTGGCCTCCCTCATGAGTGTGCCATCTTGACTTAAATGGTAAGCATCCACCATAGCTTTGATCCAGGTGTGTAGTTTTTCAGGGGTCCTACAGTAGCAGCAGTTCAAAAGTACTGAAGTTATATATATAAAAAGAAAAAGAGTTAAGTACATGTACATTAAGAGTCCATTTGGCATGACTTATGAAAAATGACTTTTAACTTCGAACTCAAATCAATTTGCAAAAATCATACCAAACGGATCCTAGGAAGCTAGGGCAAAATATTTCTGCTTCCATCACAAAATCATGTAGGAAGCACCTAATCATCCAACAGGGCAATCTACCTATTGATAGATCCATCATTTTATCCTTATGAGTTGTAAAAATAATCTTCAATCAGGCGTAAAAAAAACAGCCAAGGAAATGCTTGAAACCTTGACTAAGGATGTTTAGGCCAAAGGATCTCACAATGAGTTAATACATTCATGCACATTCAGCATAGAGCAACCACAATTCATATACATACGTGTATAGGGAGTCCACATCCTTCCCTTCAAGTTCTTCTCCTGGGGTAAATGCATCGTTTAAGGCACACAACCGTTCTTCAGGATCCTCAACTGTAAGAAGATATTTTAGAATTCTAATGTCCTTAGGCACATTCCTCTGAAGATTACCTATAGCTGTCTTGTACAGATGATACAGTATATCCTTGACCTGCAATTCAGAGCAACAGATGATCTACACTAGAGCGGCAATCTAACACAACGAAACAAAATGAGAAACTGATAATTCTTTTTTAAGGGCTGATAGGTGGATTCAGAATGAAAGTAGCATAGGACAAGTAAACGATCACAGCTTCCACTCCCCTTTTAAGGGGGAAACAACATGAAAGTAACAAACATTGTTGCTTCTTGTAATGATTCCTGCTGGACTATCTCATGTGATCCATGGGATTAAGTGTGGTAACATGACTGCACTCCTGACCATGCTTTTGTCCCACTATCTCTCATAGGGAAGAGAGGAATTGTTTGAGGCCAAAAGTCACTTTACCTCATCTTTCGTCATGTTGGACTCTTTAGCGGCTGACCATGCTTTTGTGATCATCAGGACCAATGCTGAATCAAATTGATTTTTTTCAGCCAAATCATCTATCTTCTTGCAAGCTGCATCCAAGGAAGGAGAATTGATGATGTCTTGGAGCTTCAGCTCTGCAGCATTCAATGCTTCCATGTTTTCTGTTGCACAATCATAAGCTTGTACAGTAGCCACACAGTCATTTCCAAGCTTTGCCAAGGCTTCATATGTAAACAAGAAAATATAATGAGTATCACACAATATCAAAGACGAAATAGGAAGAAAAATGTAGTTTCAGTTCAATCCTAATGGCAGGTTTTCCATTCATGCTAAGGTTTCAACAAGAAATCTATGGAAAACAAAGGATTAGCCCAATCATTGGTGCAGAACCCAGATATACTTGAATAAAATGACAGACAAAAGCAAAGAAAATAATCTGTAAAAATTCTGCACTGATTGTTAAAATCAGTAACAAGGTTAGCCATTGGCCTAGGCATGTTTACTCGTGTAACTGAAAGAGGCCTGATCCCATTATGGACTTAGCAAAACTATGACAGAGTATGCTTGTCTGAGAATCTCAGTGAACAAGTTAAGCGGATAAGGTGATTGGGAAATCTGAAAGCTATCAGCACAAGCTCATATACCACTGTTGTGGAGGTGAATCAATCTTTTAACAAAATAAAGGTAAGTGTATATGGATAACAGTATCATCTTTTATTTTTTTTTCTACGACAGGAAATTCATAGCACTATTGTACAAATTCGAATCCTGCTATTAGTTAGACTTGATATCTGGTCACCCCAGCACAACCCAATAGGAACAAAAGTGTTCGCACAAAAAAAAAGAACAAGAAATACATCATTAAAAAAGTGAGAGCACATACTCACCATTTTGCTCACTTGGATTGTCATGGTAGGATTGTGCTACGGTGTAAAGATGCACAAAAAATTCTTTAGTGAAGTCTTTACGACGCTTGGCAACAATTTCAGTCAACTCGGATGGTGCCGCCTTGATCACCCCAAGAAGTTCATTATGCCTTTGCACATCTTCATCGATCTGTCGAGATAAGATTCACAAACTAAACCATACTAACAAGTAACACAATATATGAACAAATCGCATCGCCAGCCAAGAAAAATAGGGAATTCACGTGACTAAAAGCTTGGTTAAATACCAAAAACCAACCTCTTTCAATTTCCTTGCAAACCTAAGTAAATTATGCTTCTTCCCAGGATCATCCTCACAATCCGCTCGTTCCTGACACCGCTTGTAGAAATGAGGCCGTAAATTGTCCCATTCCTTACTAAAAGCCAGTAACTTTCTCCAGTCATTTGGAGTTGGCTTGTCGACCATGAAAACCTCAATTAATTTATTACATACACTCGCCATTTTACCATCATCAACACCATCTTTTCCGTCATCATTGATAGCTGTTGGTTCAGACGAATAAGAAAACGACAATTTCTCACCATTACAATCACTGGGTACTGTAGTTGCGCCATCAACAGCAGCAACAAGAGAGGGATTTCGGCGCCTGAATGAATTAGCTGATAATTTATTACCTGGAATTTCACTAAATATAAGCAATTTCGCACGTTTACAAATCCAATTGTGACAATAACTGACATCAAAGGAATTGATAGCGGTAACAAGAAAAGGATCATTAAATAGCTGTTTTTGGTGATTGAAGAAAAGAAAAGAGTGGCTTACTATTAAGTTTAGAAGAGATGATAGGGTTTGGAAATGAATATCTGTAGAAGGAGAGAGAAGGCGACCGACGTCGAGAGGTGGTTGAAGAAGCCGGTATTGTTAGAGAGCATGAAGCCTGCACAGAAGCACAAGCCAGCTCCATTTAAGTTCCCTTCTTTTCGATAGCAAATTATCAGTTTCCTTTTTTTTTTTTAAAAGGGCTTTGGGGCTTCAAAATATCAACTGAAACCGGGGAGAGAGAGAGAGAGAGAGGGTTTTAGGCTTAGAAAATTTCTAGAGTCGCAGGTGCCGGAGCCTCACCCCTTTCCTGCGATATTTCTCGAGGTTTTAGTTTACCCTGCTAGAGGGAAAACGGTGTCGTCGTCGAGAGCCATCTTCCCAAACAAAAGCTATCTTTTCAAACGACTCCGTTTGATTTAAGGCCAAATTGGTCTTCTTAAATAAATGTGTATTTGACATTCTGAAAGTTTGAGCAGGTTTAAAAAAAATTATAAATTATATTTTTTTCTTAACTAAAGTTAAAAAAAAAAAGAGTTTTTAGAGGGACTATATAAAAACTATGATGTGTATTCACTAATTAAATACTTTTAAAACTATAATTAAGATAAAATATAATTTAAACTATATCATCTCACACTCTAGTATAAATTCTAAAAGCATTCATATTATAAAAAAAAATACTAAAAAACATAGTGTTTTAATTGCATACCATGTCATTATAACCTTTATCACATTTCACCATGGATTTACAATGAGTTTTTTTTTTTTTTTTGCAATTAATCTTTTTAGGTGATGTGACCTTCCATGGCAAAATTGAAAGTCAATCACTTCTAATTCATTAACCAAAAAAAAATTGAAAGATAATGGACTAAAGTAAAAAACAAAAAGAAACTATATGGTTGTTTTGAAATTGATTCAAAAAGTTGACTTTGATCCTTTTACTTTACTACTCATCCATTTTTTAGTCTCTTAAGTTTTTTTAGAATTTATTTTTTATCCA
>Ga0307507_10009801_pt1 | contig 12633 bp, 8 predicted proteins | sample 7_EM_MG_FD_207223 | JGI IMG/M metagenome (GOLD analysis project Ga0307507, IMG submission 207223) | Populus trichocarpa ectomycorrhiza microbial communities from riparian zone in the Pacific Northwest, United States - 7_EM | ecosystem: Host-associated > Plants > Roots > Unclassified | place... | reverse complement strand
GTTGGGGACGTTGGGTGGTGCTGTTGGTTTTTTCACGGCGCAGGCGTTGTCCAGGTGCGAACTCGCAACTGTCCACACACGGGAGGTTGCCGCGGTGAAGGACGCCTTCAGTGCGCTGGATCCACTGAAGGGGGCCCTCATCAGATCACCGATTCGGGCAAGTCGCGTGAAATCGGGCCAGATCGAGGGTTCTGCGATGTGACGAAGGGGCCCTTCAGCCCGCCAGACGGAATGAAAGTCCCCATCATCACACCAAGTCCTTAAAGGACGCTCACTGCTCGAGGCGCCGCCACCAGGGGGTCACCACCTGCGCAAACACCAGCTACGCAGATTTACCAACAGCATCGCTGGGTGTCCCGAACGCGTCATTCGGGACATCGAGCAGCGCCGACCAACCACGCCAACTTTGCCTTACCCGTCAATAACCGGCCGCAACACTCACGAGTCCTTGAACCACTTCGCCAGCGCCGCCTCGATTCCCGTGTCGGTGCCGTACCCGTCCGGCCGCACGAGCAGCAGCCGCCCGCGGTATTCGCCACCGCCGGCTGCCCGCACGAACCGGACCGGGCCGCCCGGCTCCGGGTGGTCGCCGAGGTCGAGCAGCAGGCCGCGGCCGTCGCGCAGCAGCGTGGACAGCCGGGTCGGCCCCGCCTCGGTGACGAGGTCCAGGTCGGGGATCCGCGCCGCGCCCGGGTACCCGATGTCGAGCCCCGAGATCAGGCCGCTGAAGTAGCGGTTGCCGTCAGGGAGCCGCATGAGGTCCATGACGATCTCTCGCAGCGCCTCGACGTTCTCGGTCCGGTTCGGCGCGGCGAAGACGCGTTGCGCCGCCGTGTGCTGCAGGACGCGTTCGGCGATCGGGTGGCGTTCGTCGTGGTAGCTGTCGAGAAGGCCGTCCGGCGCCGTGCCGCGGACTGTCGCGGCGAGCTTCCAGCCGAGGTTCATCGCGTCCTGGACGCCGAGGTTGAGCCCTTGGCCGCCAAGCGGTGGGTGGATATGTGCGGCGTCGCCCGCGAAGAGGATGCGGCCGTGTCGGTACTTCTCGAGTTGCCGCGTCGCGTCGTTGAAGCGCGAAGCGGCGTACACCTCGGCTAGGCGCGTTTCTTCGCCGTACAGCGCCGTCAGCGCTTCGGTCACTTCGCCGTCTGACGCCGGCGCGTCCCGCTCAGGCTGCGTAGTGGCGGAGCCGAAGACGAACCGGTGACTGCCGTCGCCGAGCGGCACGAGCATCGCCCAGTAGCCGTTCGCCTGCCGCGTGACCTGGCTGAAGTGCGTCATCCGCGGCGGTACCAGCTCGGACGCCGAGGCGAGCCGGAGGTGCGCCTGGGTGGCGACGTAGGTCTCGGTCCGGCCGGGAAACGGCAGGCCGAGCCGCGTGCGGACGGTGCTGTGCCCGCCGTCGCAGGCCGCCAGGTAGCGGACTCTGAAGGTCTCGCCGCTCGCCACCACCGTCACGCCGCCGTCGTCCTGCTCGACGTCGGTGACCTCGTAGCCGCGGCGGATCTTCGCGCCGAGTTCGGCCGCACGCGCTTCCAGAAAGCCCTCCACCTCGGTCTGCATGCGGTTGATGACCCGGGGGTGGCGGGTGTTCCAGGGCGCGTGGTCCAGCGGCACCGGCAACCCGGCGAAATGCCCGCTCGGACCCGAGATCTCGCCGCTGTCAGGCAGGAGGCCACGGAGGTCCAGCAGCTCGGCGGTCCGCGGCTGCAGCCCGACCGGCCGCGGCAGCGCCGGCGCGCCTGCCCGTTCCAGCACTTCGACGTCGACCCCCGCGAGGGCGAGTTCGGCGGCCGTCAGCAGCCCGGTCGGTCCGGCACCGGCGATCAGTACATCGGTCACGACCACTCCCATCTACACCGAGAGCAAAAGTATACCAAGTGCAGAAATCACGTGAGCGCAAATGCCCCCCTGTGGCATTGGGTGCGCTCAACGCACCGAACGCCACATTGGGGCGCTTGGGGGGAGTCAGGAGGCGTTCTGGTCGGGGAGGAGGGCCTGGACGTCCAGGCGGGCCGCCAGCTGGCCCGAGTTGTGCATCAGGTCCGCGACCCGCTGCAGCCGGATGCCGTTGAGCGAGGCCGGGTACGAGCCCAGCGAGATCAGCGCCGCCGTGGTCGCGTCGATGTCGGAGAACTTCGGCAGCGCGTCCCGCACGATCGCCGGGTCGGCCGCGCTCTGCTGGGCCGAGCCCAGCGCGGTCCGGAACGCCGTCAGCGTCCGCGGGTTGGCCTGCGCGAACGGCTTCGCCGAGACATAGCCCGACATCGGGAAGTCCAGCGTCGCGCCACGCGCGCCGTCGGCCAGGATGTGCGCGCCGAGGTCCTTCTCGGCCCGCGTGATGAACGGCTCGATCATCAGCGCCGCGTCGGCCGTGCCGCCCTGCAGCGCCTGCGGCATCTGGTCGAACGCGACCTGCCGGAACTGGATCTTGGCCACGTCGACGCCTGCGGTGCCCAGTACCGACCGCGCCACCAGCGACCCGACGTCGTCGAGCATGTTCACCGCGATCTTCGGCGCCTTCTTGCCGCCCGGCATCGTGTACTCCGAGCCGGGCAGAGTGACCAACGCCACCGTGTTCGCGCCCGAGGTGTAGGCCTCGCCCTGCAACTGCAGCGGCGCCCCGCCCGCGGCGGCGCGGAAGATCGAGACGTCGCTGCCGAAGGTGACGTCCAGGTCGCCCGCGGTCAGCTTGGCCAGGCCGTCGCCCGTCCCGAGCTCCACGAGTTCGACGTTCAGCCCTGCCTCGCCGAACTTTCCGGCCGCGACAGCGACCCGCAGCGGAGCGGTGTCAATGGCGTTGCCCACACCGACGCGCAGGGTGGTTCGCTCCAGTGGCGGTGGGGCATCCTTGTCACCGGAGGAGAAGATTCCACACCCGGAAACCGCCAGGAGGACGGCTACCAGCGGAATCATCGTTCTGCGCTTGATCATGAACACTCACCTACCGCGAGAATCTGGTTCTCGTGCTTGGAGCTTAAGGTCCGTGCCCCATACGATCGCGGGCGGGCCGTACCACCTCCCAGCGGCTTCCGGATCTTCGTGATCACGGCTACCGTTCAGTAGTTCGGGGTGTTCGTACGTCCGCGGGTGAGGTAGCCGCGGTGGAAAAGGAAATCAGGTGACCCGTCGCGATAAGCGTCCCCGCAAGGGCGGCGACGCGGCGGAACTACGCCCTGAACAGCCCGCAGGCGGCCGCTGGCGGCTTCGCAACTGGCGGCTGGGCACCAAGCTCTTCGCCGTCCTGCTCATCCCTGCGCTTGCCGTGGTCGCTCTCGTAGGCCTGCGCGTCGGTTCGGATCTGCGCGAGGCCCAGCAGCTCGCCGAGTTCGCCGCCCGTGGCCGCGTCGACAGCGCGGTCGCCGAGGTCGTGCACGAGCTGCAACGCGAACGAGATCTGACGGTCCGGTTCGTCGCCCAGAACCGCCAGGGCAACCTGCCCGACCTGACCACTCAGCGCCAGCGCGTCGACCAGGCCATCGGCGGCTTCGAGCGGACGCTGGCCGACAGCCGTCCGCGCCTCGACGCAACCGCCGCCGAAAGCCTTCAGCAGACCGATGACCGGCTGAAAGTGCTGAACGGCCTTCGCTTCTCGACCGAGCACTCCGCCTTCCCCGCCGACGCGCTGCTTCGCTCCTACAGCGAGCTCGTCTCCGGCCTGCTCGACATCAGCGACTCCGCCGCGGCGGACGTCGCAGACCCCGACCTGGCCCGGATGCGCCTGGCGGGCAACGCCCTGGCCCGGATCAAGGACCAGATGTCGGTCAAGCGCGCGGTGATGGCCGAGGCGCTGGCCGAGGGCACGCTGACCCGCGACCGCACCCGCGCGCTGCTCGGCGCCGAGGCCGAGCTCGCGTCCGCGCGCAACGACTACCAGACCTTCGCCACCCCCGACCAGCAGCGGATGTTCGACGACACGGTGATCGGGCTGGTCGTCGACATGGGCAACGACATCGTCGAGTCCGCGCTCATCCGCGCCGAGAACAACCAGGGGCTGGCCGGTCTCGACCCGGACCAGTGGGACACCTCGGCCACGCACACGGTGAACCTGACCCACCAGGTGCAGCAGGCGCTGCTCGTCCAGTTGCAGCAACGCACGGACGCGCTCGCGTCGGCCGCGCGGACGGCGGCGATCTGGGACGGCGGGATCGTGCTCGGCGTGCTGCTGATCGCCGGCGTGCTTTCGGTGGTCATCGCGCGTTCGCTGTTGCGGCCGCTGCGAATCCTGCGCCGGACCGCCCTGGAAGTCGCCGAGCACCGCCTGCCCGCCGCAGTGCAGGGCCTGCTCACCGATCCCGAGCCCGCGCCGGAGAACCTGCGCCGCCGCCTCGCCGTCGCGCCGGTCCCGGTGTTCACCCGCGAAGAGGTCGGCCAGGTCGCGCGCGCGTTCGACGCGGTGCACGGTGAAGCCGTCCGGCTGGCGGGCGAACAGGCGATGCTCCGCGAAAACATCAACGCGATGTTCGTCAACCTCTCGCAGCGCAGCCAAGATCTCGTCGAACGCCAGCTCTCGGTGCTCGACCGGATGGAGGCGGGCGAGCAGGACCCGGACACCCTCGCCGGGCTCTTCGAGCTCGACCACCTGGCCACGCGGATGCGGCGCAACAGCGAGAACCTGCTGGTCCTGTCCGGCCACGACGCGATCCGCGAGGACGCCGGGCCGGTGGCCGCGGACGAGATCGTCGGCGCCGCGCTGTCGGAGGTCGAGTACTACCAACGGATCGAGCTCGGCCCCGCGCCGCAGGTCGCGGTGCGCGGCGAGGTGGTCAACGACCTCGTGCACGTCGTCTCGGAGCTGCTGGAGAACGCGACGCGCTACTCCGGCGAGCAGACCGTGGTCACCGTCGCCAGCGCCGAAACCCACGACGGGGACTGGCAGATCGAGATCATCGACCGCGGCGCCGGGATGCCGCAGGCCGAGATCGACCGCACCAACGCGCGGCTGGCGAACCCGCCCGACGTCGACGTCGAGGTGTCGCGCCGGATGGGTCTCTATGTGGTCGCGACGCTGGCCACGCGCCATCAGATCGACGTCAGCCTGCGGCCCGCCGAAGGCAGTGGGCTGATCGCGACCGTGCTGGTTCCGGCCACGCTGATCGTCGAGGCCCCGCCGATGCCGGCGCCGCCCCCGCCCGCAGCCGAAGCCGCGCCGGAGCCGGAACTGCTGGCGCCGCTCGCCCCGCTGACCCCGCCGGAGCCCGAGCCGGAACCGGAACCCGAGGTCGCGACCCCGCCGGCGCTCGACCCCGGCCCGTTGCGGCGCGCGCCGGTGATGGCCCGCGAGACCACGCCGGAATGGCCGGTCGCGGAAGACGATTCGCACCTCGACTTCGACGCCCCGACCGAGCGGATGCCCGCCTACCGCGACGTCCTCTCGCGCTGGTTCGACGCCGCGGCCGAAGCGCCCGCCCCGCCCGTCGCGCCGCCCGCCCCGCCGCGTCCGGTCGCCGAAACCCCGGCGCCACCACCGGAACCCGAGCCCGCGCCGCACGCCAGGCACGCGCTGGCCACGCCGCCGCCCCCGCCCGAGCCGGCGCCGGAACCGGAGCCCTCGCCCGACGACGAGGACACCGATCCGCAGTTCGCCCCGGTGAAACTCGCTGCGGCGCACGAGGTTCCCGAGCGCGAGTACCAGTGGCCGACCCCGGCCGAGCTGGAGCAGGAGGACGGCGCCGAGGACACCTGGCCGTTCATGCATCCGGCCGATTCCAGTGCCAGCCCCGCAGAGGTGCCGCAGCAGCGGCCGATACTCTCTCTTTCCCCGGAAGCGGTGCGCGAACGGATGACGAGCCTGCAAGGCGGCTTCCGGCGAGGGCGGCATGCGAGGGGAGAAGACACCGGCGAACCAGTGAACGGATGAGGCATGAGCTCGAAGACGCCCCTGCTGGAAGTGATCGCGTTGGACGCGGCGGACGCGGAACGCGCGCAGGAGGGTGGGGCCGACCGCCTCGAACTGGTCGCGGAGATGGCGCAGGACGGGCTCACGCCGTCCTTGGAGACGCTGCGGGACGTGCTCAAGGCGACCGATCTGCCGGTTCGGGTCATGCTGCGCGACAACGGGTCCTTCGCCGCCGGAGACCTCGAGGGGCTGCGCGCGGACACTGCGCGGCTGATCGACGAGGGTGCGCGCGAGTTCGTCTTCGGGTTCCTGAACGTCGACAGCGAGATCGACCTCGACGCCTGCGAGGTGCTGATCAAGGAGCTCGACGGCCTGCCCTGGACGTTCCACCGCGCGATCGACCGTACGCGTGACCCGTTGCGGGCCTACGACCGGCTTTCCGCCCTTGGCTGCGACACGGTGCTCGCCGCGGGACACCCGAACGGCGTCGCGAGTGGGCTGTCCGTGTTGCAGCGCATCGCCCAGCGTGAGTCGGGGCCGTCGCTGCTCGTCGGCGGCGGGCTGCGCGCGCAGCAGGTGCACCTCCTGCGGGCCGGGGGCGTGCGCGGGTTCCACGTCGGCAGCGCCGTGCGTCCCGGTGGCTGGGTGTCCTCTGTGGACGTCGAGGCCGTGCGCGCGTGGGCGGACCTCGTCAAGAACTGAGTCCAGCCGGTGAAATCGTGACGGCTGCGGAAGTCGTACGCATTACGGTGACGGGCCATAAAATCCGCGGCCGCTCGGCGGCCGGTTCCGATATTCGTTCGGCACCGCTATTCGGTTAATGTGCCGAGCAATTCCGCACATGTCCTTTGCAAATGAGTCCGGCGAATGGCGCCGAGTGCGGGCGCGTGCATCTGCTCGTGCAGGTCCGCCGTTGGTCTGCTTGGGGGCTGAACCTTTGGCACCTGCTGACTATCGTTGGCTGAGTCGGCTGGTCGTGCGTGGATACCGGACCCTTGCCACCTGCGACGGGTTCCGCGTGACCTGGCTGATGGTTGTCATGAATCGTTCGGCAAGCGCGGGAGGCGAAGTTGTGGGCGCGCGTATTCAGTTCGCGATCAATTCTCTGAGAACCAACCCCGACACCAGATTGGTCACCGTCCGATGGATTTTCGCGGCACGAGACAAGTTGATTCCGCGGGGATATCGGTCCGGTGTCAATGGGGTCACACGGAAGGTGGAATCGTGACCGAGGCGATGCCGCGGCAACGCCGTGCCGAGACCTCGGAGGACGAGTTCGCCCGGCTGGGACTCGGCGGCTCGCTCGCCCTCACCGGCCTGCTCGCGGCGGTCAAGATCGCCGAAACCGCCACGGGAGTGGTGCTGACGGCAACAGGAGTGGTCCTCCCCGGGGCGGGCAACTCGCATGTGCAGGCCCCCGCCTGGCCCGGCGGGGAGTGACCGGGAGCTGCCACGGTCGGCGGCTCCCGAAGGACGGAGGGCTGCCATGTACGGCAGTAGCGGTCGGGACGAGACCCCGCGCGGAACCCGCGTGGGGCTCGCCGACGTGCGCCGGCTCGAGGAGACCATCGCCGAGCTGCGTGCGCAGGACTACCAGTACGGCGGCGGATCCTGCCGTACGGTGATCGAGGCGCGGTTGCCGGCCGCCGTGGAGCTGCTGCGCGGCACGGTACGCACAGCGGTCCTGCCGCGGCTGGCCACCGCGGTCGCGGACCTCTACAACCTCGCGGGCTGGACCAGCTTCGACGAGAACCGTCCGGAAGCCGCGCTCGCCGCGTTCCGGCGGGCGCTGGAGCTTGCCGTCGAGGCGGGCAACGAGGACCTCAAGGCGAACATCCGCTACCGGACCGGCCGCCTGCACCTGCACTACGGCGCCGTCGACGCGGCGCTGGCGGAGTTCGATCAGGGTCAGGAGGCCGCGCGGCAGGTGCATTCGACGCTCGCGCAGGCGATCCTGTCCGCCAACCAGGCCTGGGCACACGCCAAGAAGGCCGACGTCGCCGCCGCGCTGATCTCGCTGCGCCGGGCGCGGACGGAGTTCGAGGCCGCCGAAGGGACGACGCCGACACCCTGGGCGGCCTTCTTCGGCCCGAACGACATGGCCGCGATGATCGGCACCGTGCACGGCGAACTGGCCCAGGTGGTCGACGTGCGGTACGGCCGGGACGGCATCGAAGCGCTCACCGACGCGATCACGGGGTACGGGCCCGGGATGGCGCGCAGCCGCTCGCTGACGGTCATCTGGCTCGCCACCGTGCACGCGCTGGACGGCGATCTCGACGTCGCCGCCGAGCTCGGGCGCGAGGTCGTGGAGATCGCCGCCGCGCTCCGCTCGCCACGCACCCGGCAGCGGTTGCGGACGCTTTCCGCAGCGGCACAGCGTTTTCCCGGTGACACGCAGGCCGGGGAAATCGTCGATCGTATCGACGACCTCGCCCGCTGATCTTCCCAAAACGGGACATTGGGATTTTCGCGGAACATTCGGAATGGAAGCGATCCCGTGCGCGTAGCACACGAAACGTGCCGGAAACAAAAATGGGATAGCTGAAAGCTCAGACAAAAGTAGGTTCTCGCCCTCGACGCAGTTTCTTATGCTTCTCGCCAGCTCGCGGATGTCGATTCCCGTGGGCCCGGTCCCCACCGCCGAGAGGAAATCCCCCATGCGCTTGCGCAAGCTCGTCGCGGCCGCTGTGCCGCTGCCTGCGTTGCTCGGCCTAGCTCTGGTCGCGCCGGCCCAGGCCGCCGAACCGCTGGTCACCCTGGCCGACAACGCGGCGCCGCTGGTCAACAGCAGCCGTACCGGCGACGTCGGTGTCGACCAGCCGATCACCGCGGCGCTGTCGCTGAAACTGCACAACCAGCGTGCGCTCGAACAGTTCCTCGCCGATGTGCAGAACCCCGCTTCGCCGCAATACCACCACTTCCTGACCCCGGCTCAGTTCAATGCCTCCTTCGGCCCGACGCAGGCCGACGTCGACAAGGCCGTCTCATTCCTCGGGAAGGCGGGCGCGACCGGGATCGAGGTTTCCGGAAACCGCCAGTCGATCACGTTCAGTGGTTCCGCGGCGAAGCTCGAATCCGCGTTCCACACCCGGATCGGGAACTACCACGACACCGTCTCCGGCCGGTCCTTCTTCGCCAACGACGCCGCGCCCACGGTGCCCGCGAGCGTGTCCGAGGTCGTCGGCAACGTGGTCGGACTGGACAACCACGCCGTCCGCACGCACGCCGCGGCGCCGAAGGCGGCCACCCCGAAGGTGGTCAAGTCCGTGACGCCGCCGGTGCTCAAGACGGCTTATGGCACGAGCGGTCTATCGGCGACGGGCTCCGGCGTCAGCGTCGGCTTCGTCGAGTTCGACGGCTACCAGAAGTCCAACATCACCACCTACGACAGCACCTACGGGCTGTCCGCGGGCTCGGTCACCACGGTCCCGGTGAGCGGCGCGAACTACGACTCGTCGCCGGGTGACGGCCAGATCGAGGTCGAGCTGGACATCGAGGTCGTGCACGCGCTGGCCGCCGCGGCGAACAACTACGTCTACGAGGCGCCCAACTCGAGCGCGGGCGAATTGGCGATGTACCAGAAGATCGCGTCCGACAACAAGGTCAAGGTCGTCTCGATCTCCTGGGGCGCCTGCGAATCCGCCGAGGGCTCGAGCGCCGCGAAGAGCGTCAGCAGTGCGATCGCGACCGGCACCGCCGAGGGCATCTCGTACTTCGCCGCCGCGGGCGACGACGGCACGACCGACTGCTACCGCCAGACCGGCAGCGCCGCGAAGGCCGTCGACTTCCCGGCGTCCAGCCCGAACGTCACCGGCGTCGGCGGCACGAAGCTGACGGTGACCTCGGCGAACGCGTACAGCAGCGAGGCCACCTGGAACGACGGCAGCTCCGGTGGTTCCACCGGTGGCGGCATCTCGACGATCTTCACCGCGCCGTCGTACCAATCCTCGCAGAGCACCACCTACCGCAAGGTCCCGGACGTCTCCGCGGACGCGTCGCCGACCTCCGGCTACTACATCTACAGCGCCGGTAGCTGGGAGACCGTCGGTGGCACCTCGGGCGCGGCGCCGCTGTGGGCCGGGTTCGCCGCGCTGCAGAACCAGGTGCACGGCGGTTCGCTGGGCAACCTGAACACGAAGTTCTACTCGATCGGCAACGGCTCGTCGTACGCCACCGGCTTCCACGACGTGACGACCGGCAACAACACCTTCCACGGCACGACCGGCTTCACCGCCGGCACCGGCTACGACCAGGTCACCGGCTGGGGCTCCTTCAAGGGCACCGGTCTCTCGGGCCTGATCGGCTGACCTATCGTCCGTGAATGCCACATTGACGGCTCTTACGACCGTCAATGTGGCATTCACGGCTTTCGGCTAGCGTGGGGGACATGGGTGAGCGCACGGTACGGGACGCGACCAGGGAACTCCTCCGTGAACTGGGGCTGACCACGGTGTTCGGCAATCCCGGCACCACCGAGGTCCCGTTCCTCACCGGCTGGCCGGACGACTTCGCCTACGTCCTGGGCCTGCAGGAGTCGGTGGTGGTCGCGATGGCCGACGGCTACGCGCAGGCGTCGCGCCAGGCGGTGCTGGTGAACCTGCACTCCGCGGGCGGGGTCGGGCACGGGCTCGGCAGCGTGTTCAACGCCTTCCGCAACCGGACGCCGATGGTCGTGGTGGCCGGACAGCAGGTCCGCGAACTCCTGCCGCACGACCCCTTCCTCGGCGCGACGGACGCGGCGAACTTCCCCAAGCCCTACGTGAAGTGGTCGATCGAACCCGCGTCGCCCGAGGACGTCCCGGCGGCCCTGGCGCGGGCCTACCTGGTGGCCACGCAGGCGCCGCAGGGTCCGGTCTTCGTGTCCGTCCCGGCCGACGACTGGGACGCCCTGACCTTCAGGCCGATCGTGACGCGCCCGCGGCTACGCGGCTACGCGCCCGACCCCGAGTCCCTCACCGAGCTGGCCGCCGCACTGGAAGGCGCCGAACGTCCCGCGCTGGTCGTCGGCGGGGCGGTCGACCACGACGGCGCGGTCGACGAGGTGGTCGCGCTGGCCGAGCGGCTCAACGCCGGGGTGTGGGTCGCGCCGATGTCCTACCGCTGCTCGTTCCCCGAGGACCACCCGCTGTTCCTCGGCTTCCTGCAACCCGAGCGTGGCGCCATCGCGGACGCCCTGGCGGCTCATGACCTCGTGCTCGTGCTGGGCGCCCCCGCGTTCACCTACCACGTCGACCGCGGCCGCAACGACGCCGTGCTCCCGCCGTTGTTCCTGATCAGCGACGACGAGCAGATCCTGGCCCGCGCGTTCGAGGGCACCGGCATCCGCGCCACGCTGAAACTGGCGCTGCGGGCGCTCCTCGAGAGCGTCGCCCCGGCCACCCGCCGTGCCCCGGATCCCTTGGTACGACCGCCGAAGCCGGAGGCAGCCACGCCGCTCGGCGCCGACTTCGTCTACTCGACACTCGCGGACCTGTTGCCGGACAACGCAATCGTCGTCGAGGAGACGCCGAGCCACCGCAACATCCTGCACGACCACCTGCCGATCACCGCGACCGACATCGGCTTCCTGACCATGGCGAGCGGCTGCCTCGGCTACGGCCTGCCCGCGGCCGTCGGTGCCGCTATCGCGCGCCCGGACCGCAAAGTGGTGGCGGTGGTGGGCGACGGCTCCAGCATGTACGGCATCCAGGCACTCTGGACGGCCGCGCGCGAGAACCTGCCGGTGACGTTCGTGATCCTGGACAACACGCAGTACGCGGCGGTGAAGATCCTCGGCGACGCGATCGGCGGCGCGAAGCTGCCGGGCACCGAGCTGGGCGGCATCGATTTCGCCGCGCTGGCGAGGGGGATGGGCTGCCAGGCGCACACCGTCAGCGAGGCGGGGGAGCTGGAGAAGGTGCTGGCCGAGGCATTCGCGGACCCGCGGCCGACGCTGGTGCACGTGCGGGTCGATGGGGCGAGCAAGGCGCTGTACTGAAAGGACTCGTGAGTGGCGCGGCCGGTTAGTGCGAACGTGCATTTGAATGCCCACGTGCCCTTGCTCGTCCGGTGTGATGAAGGGGACTTTCCTCCCGTGAGATGAGAGGAAGGTCCCCTTCACAGCGTGTGCCGCCGGGTTCTGGGGCTGGTGTGACTGTTGGGGTGGGCGGGGTGGCTCGGGACGGACTCGTGAGTGTTGTGGCCGGTTAGAACCGGCGTTGCCACTCACGAGGTTGCTGGTGGGGTAGTGGGGTTGTCGAGGTGCTGCGTGGTCCGGCGGCTGCGGGGGTGGGCAGGTCTGCGTGGCCGGCCTGTGGTTCGGGAGGTGGCCCGGCCGTCGCGACTGGTGCTGCCGGTTATTGCCAGGAAAGGCAAAGGTGGCGTGGTCGGCCTGGCCCAGTGTCCCGAACGACGCGTTCGGGACACTGGGCGTCTCAAACGCGTCGTTCGGGGCATCGGCGGGGGAGCGAAGGGCAAATTCCCCCTCACTCCACCGAAACCCCGAGGGCGTCATTCACAACCTTCGAGGACAACGCCACCTTTGCCTTGCCCCTCAATAGAACCGGCCGCGCCACTCACGAGTCTTTACTGGGTCGGCGCCGGAACTTCCTTGAAGCCGGCCGGGATGGGCGGCTCCAGCAGTGCCAGGTTCGCCGGAGTCGGCGGGAGCCACGTGAAGTTGTCGGTCTGGTCTTCCACCACGTTCTTGTTCCGCACCCGCAGCGGCAGGTAGTCCGTCGTACTCACCCACAGCTCGGTGAACTCCGCGGAGTAGGAGTCCTCGTCGATCGGGCCGCCCTTGCTGGGCTTGGGCG
>Ga0307507_10009800_pt1 | contig 12633 bp, 9 predicted proteins | sample 7_EM_MG_FD_207223 | JGI IMG/M metagenome (GOLD analysis project Ga0307507, IMG submission 207223) | Populus trichocarpa ectomycorrhiza microbial communities from riparian zone in the Pacific Northwest, United States - 7_EM | ecosystem: Host-associated > Plants > Roots > Unclassified | place... | reverse complement strand
TATTTTGGCCTTGGAAGTTGGGACATGGAGCAAGATGAGGCTGGCCACTTCCGTTGCTGCTCTTTCGATCCCGGGCTGAGATGGAAATTTCTGGGCAAGTTCACTGTTAACGAAAACTTGCATCTTGAATGGTCTAGTGGTAAAGAATATATTGATGTTACCGCATTTAATCTCGTAAACCAAACGTTCGCCAGCAACACAAATGGGAAACGAAAGCAAAAAGCCCAAGGGTTCCACCATTTCTCCCCCTTGTCCATTCCCTTCTGGTCAATTCGTTCAATTTCTCTAAACTTTTCATGACCTATCTCAATGCTTCAGATGGATGGTTCGAGAAGCATGGTGTCTCTGCCCCTGTTTCGTGAGTGCGTATGCTGAAACAGCGAGTGTTCTGTAGGTGATTGATTATAAGGATGAGTATATGCCGTGTGGGGGGATCGGTGCAGTCGTGTGATGTAAAGTGCACGAGGAAGACGAGGAGGAGGAATAGTAGGGCGAGGAAGTACCTGAGGAAGGGAGCATATCGAGGAGGTGAGTGCACCGCTCAGACTGGTTTCCGCACGAGAGTACTGGGGTCTCGGTGGGTGTGCGGTCCCAGTCGTCGGCAATATGGACTCCTCTGAGATTTGACCGTCGAACGCGATACATTTACAGTGAAGACAGAGGACACTGGTGGCTCGAGGCAGCTTCACCGCAGACGAACGGCGACCAGGAGGAGGGGGGAGAATAATGGGGAAAAAATATTTGAAGTCTGACGATGTGGGGTTGGTGTCTTCGGGTGAAAAGCAAAGAATGTTGGTTATCGGGGAACCTCGTTACGAAGGCGTGAAATCCTTCTTCCAGGAAAAGAGCGCCCACAAAAATCTTTTATCCGCAATCAGAGAGAAACTTGAAAGGCCCTCGGTGTGTAGGTCCAATCGGCATAGGCATCAAGATATCAAAAGGTCGCCCCGTTTTAACCGATGCTACCTTTGCCGACGATGGCACATCCTGTACCTCTGGGTTCTTAAATCTGCTCGATAAGTCGACTGTAGTTCGTCCAAATTGAGGACTCGCATGCACAGGCAGTATTGGATTCTTTTCTCTCGACATAGGGCCGAAGGAATCGCCCAACGTGGACATTTCGCTGCCTGGAGTCCCCCGCACTGAAAGAAGTAAGTTCGATTGAATAACGACGAAAAACTTAGCGATACCTTGTCACGGTTATAAAGTGTCTTTATGACGCATGTGGATGTCTGTTGTGCCATGAAAATGTCCAGAATTAAGCCTTCCTGTATAAGCCTCACAACCAAGAACTGGATTTTTGTTGGCCAGATATTTTCCTGTACGACGAATGAGAGTAATGTAAAATTAAATTATGCTATTCTGTAAATGCTTTGAGTCAACTTCAAGCGGTATTTGTTGTCTGCAGGAAAGAATCGGATACCTTCCGAAAGTGGCGGATACACGGACACCATTATGTTTTAGGTGGATGAGATTATTCAGGTCGTCGAAGTTGCTGGCAGGAGGACATGAACGAACTTACGAAGGGAATGAACCATGCATCATGGTGTGACCTGTGACACGCACTACTCATGTCGCTACCACGAGCCAACTACGATCCTCGACGGGTCTGCCTGAACCCTTTTCCGGAATTCTCTCTTGGACGACACCGTCGTACAGTTGGTGTATATGTCGCAGGCGGGCTTGTACGTTCCAAATCCGTAATCCATTGGATCGTTAACCCTTACGTTTTGACTCAGTTTGCGCTCGCGAATTGGACATTCCTAGACGCCGTCATCCTCTCCAAGCACGCCAAGGCGCCTTACAACGCCCCACCTGGAACTGACCCGCCCGTTCATGTTACGTTCGTCGACTGGATTCCAGGCATCTGTACCCTCCTTGGGTTCCTTGTTGTCAACCTCATTGACAAAGATAGAATTCGAGGAGAAGAGGGTTTTGGGGACTCGAGAGCTGTCTGGAGAGCTAGATTGTTCCTATTTATCGGATTTGCGCTAATGGCAGGTGGACTCGCTGGAAGTGTGGTAAGTAATCGCATATCCTTTATTTTCGTTCTCCATTGACTTTGGATATTTACAGACGGTACTCGTGTTGAAATATGTCTTACAAGGCTACCCAGAACAATTCACTTACTACGGATATGCCAACGTTTCGCAGAGTGTTGCGCTCATGCTTTCTGCCGTTGTACTATGGATGGCACAGAGCACGAGCAGCGAGTATGAGTACAATCTGACACTGTAACTTTCCCCTATGAATATCTGTGACTCGTTGAATGCCCGTGCACTATCCTGCATCTTAATGCGTTGAGCCTTTCTTTGACTCACCAAAAACATCAAAGTGGATTCATCCCTTTTAAAACCACCACCAACCACTAGTATGACTATGAGATCTTGCTGAGATTAGTACGATGTTCCGAACATCGCACACTACGAGTCAACATTGTGTGAATGAATTCGATTCCATAGAAAATGATTCCGTGATGGCGGCCAGGAAGGCGTCTCCGTTTCAAGAGTTAATTTATAGAGAAGAATGTAGAATCCAACCTTCTGAGAACTCCAGAACAATGCAAAGTACTATCAGTAACAGTGGAGTCCGATCCAAGAGAAACCATTTCCATTTTTCTACTGTTCAATGGTATCCGTATCGTATAAGCCGTTGGCAAATTCCATGAACTTCTGGTTTAAGTTGCATAAATCCGACGGCTGAATGCAAGATTGACCGGCCTCCTTGAGAAACCAGTTTACTGTAAAAAGGTATGTATTGAAGATGGCCGAATGTCCAGTGGAATAGACGCCGTCACGCAGAATTCGATTCAAGTCGGAAAACGCCCAACTAATCTCCTAATAATATTTCGTGTTTTGAGGTTTTGCTTGTGGATTTTCTTATTCTGACCTCGGATTGATCGTTTTACAATTATAATTATAAATTTGTTCGAAGGTCCTCTCCGCGATCCGTAAGTATTAGCTTCTTATGGCTCAAATTCAAGCATCAAATGAAAAAGAAACAATGCTGTGATACTGCGGTATAGTTAAACCAAATTTGGTAGATAACCAAAACAGGAACACCATTGTCCTCTTGAACACGAAAAACGTATGAGTGCTCCAGCAGCAAATGAACCCATCGACCACCGAGTCTCTTTTGCCCTGTGAAACGTTCTTATTAGCTGTAGATAAGTTTGCCTTCGATACCTTCCAACCCCAACCCTAGAATTGGGGTCGGACTTTACTACATCTTATCATGTATTGCTCCGGGTTGGTCAAGACACATTGCGGTATGGAACGTAGTTGGGATGTGGAATCTCAGGACTGAGTAGTTGAAAGTGGCACGAAATATGTATTCGGTACCTATAAGCGTGTTGGCCGAATAATTTCATTGATGGAATGACCCCAGCTTAATTAATTCCTTCTTTAAACTTAGAGCAGAGAGGATATATTGGAGTTTTTGGAAACCCTGAATGACCAGTGAACAGGGAATCTCAAAAATAATGTGCACACGATATAACTCACAAACACCTTTCAGCAAGAACTATTTCCTGATGTGGGGAAGTCACCGCCACCATACAGATGACGTTTTGCTGATCATGATCAATGATCACTTGATCACCTGAACTTCTGCCTGGTCCGAGCATCCAGTGCCAATGGTCGACTCTCGGACCATAAATAACGTAAGAATTTAAAGATTGGATTAAAATATTTGCGAAAAATGACTGGCCTTATGGACGGACAGTGAACGAGATGACTTGGTGCGGGATGTCAATTTTGGAACGCTTTGACCCGGGCTAAGAAGGAAAACGTGTTGAGAATCTTCCCAAGCAGTCGGGACAAGAATGCTGAATTAAGAGCTCCGGCGACTTGCCATTTGTGGGCACACGTGGTCCTGCGTGGGCAGGGCAAATGAAGGGTAGGAATTAAAGGAGGAAGATAAGGGGGTGGTACGATAATTGGCAACACTGTTTTCTGGAGAGACATGGATTGAAAAACTCGAAGGTGAGGGATATGTCGACAGTGAGTGGATTTGGGTCCGCGGATGGAATTAAATAGGGATTAATGGGGTACTGGCTCGGACCAAGAGGCCGGAGCAGCTGAGAAAAAGACAATAAGAAAGGGCAGAAGATATTCTCCATTGCCGGACAAATAGGACGCAACGAATGGATTTATCGGGCTGGTCCCTCGACGAGGGCTGGTTTAGGGGAATCACTCGCACCGTTACGAAATGGGGTTGAAACTCGTGTTGAGTATAAATCGAGGCGGTCTAATTGTTATCACCTTTTGTGCCCCGCCCGTCCTAATTGTTCTCCACCGAGACAAAGAAAACGGTTGGCATCCCAGACAAGTCACTCACACTCACCTCTCTCTCTCCTTCTACTATAATCTTCCCATTGTCTCTCCTTACGACCAAGTCCACTTGCGCCGACGATCTGAACAATCATGCCCGCTTTACGCACTCGCGATACCCAATCCCGAAGTAATCCTCTCTTGTCTCTCCCAGAAACAATAACTGACCCGCATCCTAGCACTAGATGTGACGACGGATGCACCTCAACCCCCTTCCCTTGCTATCGTATCCCCAACACCCCGCACCTTTACTTTCCCGCCGGCCCATAATCTTGCAGACAGTCCTTACACTTCCCCATCTTCGTCCCCTTTTGAACCCGACCTTCGTTCTTTTCCCCCTCAATCATGTACATTAGCCACTTTACACCCTTCTATTGCGACGCCACCGCCGCCATTTGCCCATCTGCGACCAGAATCTCCATGCCCGCTATCGCCAGTGGCACCCCCAACTCATAAACGAAGAAAATCGTCGTGCAGTAGTGACATCGTCGAACGCAGGCCGAAGAAGGGCGACGATGATTATATCAAGCGTCCAGAGAACGCATTCATACTCTTCAGACGAAAGTGCTGCGAGGATCGTCAGGCCGAGGAGGAGGCGGCAAAAGCTGAGGGAGCGAAGAAGCCTCGTCAGGCTGATCTTTCCAAGACGATCAGCCAGATGTGGAAAAGTCTGCCACCAGAGGAACGTCAGAAGTGGGAACAGATGGCAAAGGATAAGAAGCGGGAACATGAGCAACTGTACCCCAATTATGTCTACCGACCCCAACGATCGAAGGATAAAGATGGCAAGACCAAGGGAAACAAGAAATCCTCGCTATTGAAGAAACTGGATGAATCTGAATCCCTGTCATTTGTCGTTCCTGTTGGTCGTTCTCACGGTCGATCAGCATCTGCACCCACTCCCCCGCCGTATCAGTCCATCCAGATACCCAATGTATATCACACACCTTCTTGCCCGACTTCTCCTTCGCTTCTCCCTATGATCAGCCGACGGTCCGCACATCCAGGTCACCACGAAGACATTATGGCCAACTTCGACTACCACCCGTCGAGCAATACCTTTGCGCCTACGTTTCCAATGCCTGGGCAATTCGAAGCCAGCCTTCAGGTAAGTAGCCGTGCTCATTCCCTGGCTCTTTTGTAACCATTTTGATTCTTGCAGAACTCGGAGTTCCTCAGGAACATCTTCAGCACAAATGTCAATACTTCTGGGCACACCAACAGCGAGCATACACTGCACCTTACCATTGCCTCACCGGACGCTCTCCTTCTTCCCCCTAACCAGATCATTTCCCCAGTCTCTTCGATCGATTCTGGTTCATCCGGTCCTCCATCACCTTCTTCGGCTCCATATACCCCTACTAGTGCTGCATTGCCGCCGACGGACTTTACCCAATTCACAACTACCAGCGGAGATGCCGCCCTCGAAGCCCAAGCTCAGGCTGAAATCGACCTTCAGTTACAGATGCAGATGCAGCAAGAGTTTGCCAACTTCGCCTGGGATAGCACTTCGGTGTGGAGTTCCGAGCCGTCCATCCTGCTTGAAGACGACTTCGACATCAACGCAATCCCCCCTATCGAGCTTGGAGTGCCGAAATACGTCGAGAACATTCATATTCCCATCGCTCCTGATATGACCAATTCTGGGCTGGAGTTCAGACACGATTTCACCCATTACAGCGATGAGAACCAAAATGTCGATGCTGGACTCATTGGATTCGAGGAAATAATGGCCGGCCACAATTACTGAGCTTAACCATTCTCCTTCATTCGGATGCTGTGCGTCACTGGCAACTTCTCAACTATTTCTTTAATCTTTGGACGCTATGTATGGATATCTGTATACGCACCTTGCTGTTTTGGTTCGCCTACGTTGCAGACGCGGTTGCTGATAAGTGGTCTTTTGTTCTTCCTCCACTCCGTTGTTTGTTCCCTTTCCTCCCTTCGTGGGTTTGTAATCATAGTCGCATTACCTTATTCACCACGGATGAGTTGTCGAGACGTACTGGGTACAATCCCGACAGGTCATTCCTACACTTTTGATGCGTCTCGATGGCCATCCTTGTACGACTTGCGTTATCTTTAACACCAGCTTTTCATGCGCGACACGATTTTGATTACTCACGAACTTTGATGACGTACCATCCTTTCCATCCACTGATACCCTTTACTTACTTTATTACTATCTTTCAGGGCTCTTGACGCCGTATTTCCGTTCATCCACATATCTCATTTCTGCTACCGCACGATATCAAATAGGTCGTCTGCAAAAGAAGTGATTTGATAATACACTTCATTTCCTTCCGAAAATCAGAAAATTCTGAACAATAAGGAAGATCGTCAACGGTGATCTCTCACAAGGCCGCCGAGGCCAGACTGATAACAGAACTCCTCTTGGAAGTCTCCGGCAACCACGAAAGTTAATTTGACCCCGAAACGTCGGATCCAGGGGCGTCAGAAAAAATGAGATGCTAGGCGCAAGATATTCCCGACACTCGAGTCGTTGGGATTAACAGGTGCGGTTCCTTAGGCAGTCCAATTGGTCAATGGTCATCAAAATTTGAAAAGACAAGCAACATTCATGATCAAGAAAGATTACCCAGTCTGGCAAGTGTCGCCCAAGACCAAAGACAGACACCGCTTATGTCGGGATGTCATTTCAATTGATGACGGCAGTGGTCAACTCTTTGCGCGTACCCTAAAACGTGGAAAGTAGATTTCACAGTATAGTCAAAAGAATTAAGAGAATAAACATACTAGTCTTCATTTCCCAGTTGACCGCAACAGTCGTAGCGCAACGGCGGACCCGAATTCGTGACGTGGCTACGGTGTCGATGATTAACCAATTGACGGTGGCCTGCTGACTACTGAACCAAAAACCTGGCTCTCCAAGGGTTTTCAAAACGCAGATACCATGTGGATGGAAAACTTGTTAGCATGACAGCACCCGAATTTGCTTCCGCGTTTCGGACATCGTTGCATCAAGCTTCGTGTTGTCCAAACAGAGTTGTGACACCAGCGGGGAATGCGCTAAGATATCGATAGAAACGCTAGAAAAGACCGTATTGCAGTACTTTGCGGAGGAACCCAAGTAGAAAGTCGGTGAGTGTAAAAATTTGTAAAATGATATTGGCAAATTTGCATCAGGCTTTGTCAGCCGATGGTTACAACTTGAAGCATCAAGCGATATCAAGCATTCAATATTCAATATTTGTTCAATATAGCTACTGCTATCTACTTCTACTCTTTTTCCTAGTCTTCAAGTTTGCTCGTCGATGGGATTCTTTACAATAGGTTGAAGGACACTCGGTATTCCTGGTCTGGAAGAGTATTCAATATTCGTGATTAGCGCTGGTGGCCACGGTGCGGGCGCTAGCATCGTGTGGTATATTTGATGGTTTCCTTCCACTATTCAACCATTCACTATGCCATTCTGCGACAAAGACTCATTCAGGTCCGGGCGGTTGATGGCACAGTTCTCAGCTTCGGTATTCTGTTGGCGCAAAGGCGATGATTCGGATGAATACCTCCCCGTGTCTTCCTAAAACGATATTCTCTCAGCAGGCGACAATATTATCACTGCTCACAAATTTTTTTAAGGAATATGAGCACTTATACCTCCCAAGCACGTTTTGCACCCTTTATACCTGGTACGCAATCTTTCCTTTAGTCTTTGCTGTGGAAAGTCATCTAGTGTGTCCAGAAGGACCGCCAAATCAGCAAAATGGGTACGGTGGCCCATACGCTGCTCCACGCAGCCATTTCGGGCAGGAAGACATCCATACAGCTCGCCCGGAAGGTTATGCACCCCATCTACGCTATCCACCGCTAATGGTGCCCATATATCCGTGCCCTCCTCCGAATCCTTTCGGGTATCCAATGTTCACTTCCAATTATCCGATGTACTCTGCGCCAAATGACCTTCCATCCTCGAGTCCCACCAGTACACAGACGTCCTCTTATCAATCGAATCCTCCCTTTCTGCCTCCCCGATCGACGCGAACGCGAACGAGCCGTTGGCATACAGGTTCGACGAATGGTGGATCCGCATCTTCTCGTACAACGGCTGATCGAACGCACAGTCATAAATGGGCACCACCTCCCCCACCCTCTAATCTGCCAGGTATGCCTGTCCAGCATCCACATTCAACTCGCATTACGGGGCGATACGGGATACATGAGCTCTTGAACTGTCAGCTAGACTCTCACCCTTTTATCGATTGGGTGATTCACAATGACCTCTCGCTTGCTAGACAATGGGTAATCGGAAATTCAGGCACGGAGCGTTGCCAGTCTGTGGGATTTGATACCCTTGCTGTCGTCCCCCCAGTTAACAATCTTTGTATACGGACCACGGAAAGGGGGAGGTATACACCTCTTGGGCAAGCAATTCAGAGATGGGGAGACATCAGAGTCTGCCGTTTTGACCGCTTCCTTGGTGTCGGAGACGTCCTCCACGAGATCTGGGCATATTTCCATTCACCGCTCACAGAGGACGAAAAAGCGAGCATGCAACCACGCTTCTCGCGTCGCGTGGAGGTGTGTTTTCAGAAGAGATGGAACGCACAAGGCGGATTACCGGAACAAGCTGTCCAGAGGAGATGTGATACGCTTCTCGGATGTGTGAGGTTTGCAGGGTTGGAGATAGGTATTGACTTTGAGACGTGTAGAGAATTATATTTGTCACTCGAAGATGCAAATTTGGGATAAGAAGTCAACCACAATGTCAACAGCAAGAAAACACATGTATTGCTACAACCCTGGACAATACCATGGTCAATAATTACAGGATAGATAAGTAATCTAGTTATAGAGAGCGGGAGACAAGGCTACATCGGTGTGATAACATGAAAAAGTCGTGATTAGTTATACTAAGGCTACAGTGGCTGACCAAGGCAAAAGCAAAGCGAGTCCATGGTGTTGGCGAAACAAATTTTTAGTGTAGATTCAAAAGACGGGTCAAGCAATGAAAGGTATTGAGCACGTGAAAGACCTAGAGAATAGAGAATTGTTCCGATCCAAGCTGATCTCCGAACACCACCTGCGTAGGAGTACACTCGTTTGCAAGCAGGGGTTTCGGGGCATGGAGAACATGATCCATTGTTTGCGTACTCTCCATTAAGCCCTGCATACCCGCCGCATCAAAGGAGTAGGTCGAATCATGCGAGAAACCGGCATTCTGAATTGAAAGATGGTCGAGTGGAGGAATGTCAAAGGAAGTGAGGCCTAAATCGTAATTTGCATCAATGGCGTACATGGGTCTGGCAAATAAACCAGTTTCTGAAGTGGTTGCAGTCGGGGCATACATGTCCCTCGTAGTGTCTGAAGGTGCCGGGGAAGACTCATGGGAAGATACCGTAGTCGAGGAAGACGACACAAGGGACGACGCCGATTCCAAAGCAGAATCAATGTCGCCATTCCATGCAATTTGGTCCATTGAAAGACTCAAAGTTGAAGATAGATCGTGTGGTCCGACATTACTAACGTTTGATCCGTCCTGAGGCGGGGCGATTGGGGACATGTTCGTAACCTGAGAATTGTTGAAAGAAAAGCCACTGAAGAGAGCGTAATCGGGTTCGCCTGCGGTTTGAGCTTCCTCTTGTTGCTGAGCAGGGTGCAGATGGCGCAACTGGTGGTCAATACCAAGGTCTTGAAGGAAGGGCATAACAGAATACCCTTCGTATGAAGGGGTCGTCCAGGAACGTCTGCCAACCACACCCATTGGTTGAGCTGAGGATGGGCGGCGCAACATGAGGCCGTGATATTGCTGCTGCTGAGAAGCAAAAGATATCCCAGTAATTGGAGACGGAGAAACGGGTCGCGAAGATGACATGAAAGGAACATGTGGCAAAGTCATGGATGGCACAGGATACTGCGATTGGGTGGAAAACATCGTGGAGCTGAACCCACCGAGCCATGCATCAGGTAAAGGGACAGAGGAAGGTCGACGTAATCCTAGCCCTGACGCATGTTGTTGGGCAATCTGCCCTGGGAAACCGAAATACGAAAGAGGGGGCGTCATACTTCCCAAACTTCCACGGGCGCTGACCGTTCCTTCTCTAGACAGGGATGAAAACCTGGCGTTGTGCGCCATATCAAGGTTCCTGACAGCCTGAGCGAGCTCATCGCCCTTCTTTCCTTCCAAAAGCAAAGCCGCAACTGCGTCACAACGCATCTCTTCCTCTGGTGTTTGCTGTGTTTTTTCCTTCCTTGGTCCTGGAGCATTGCTGGGTCCCCTCAAGCCGTCCTTATTCTTGTTTCTGTTGTGCACTGGGCGAAATCGGTAATCAGGGTGTCGAATTTTGTGTTGTTGTTTCTCTTCTTTTGCACGTTGCTCCCAGTACCGCTTCTCTTCGAGAGGTAACTGACGCCAGCAGTTGCCTTTGGATCATGTGGGTTGGTAAATCGGTCATGTAGCGGAGTAAGAACTCACCAATAATCTTAGAAAGAGAACCATGGTTAGTTTCGATTGATCCTGGAACGTGCCTCTGCTTTACAAAATCGGCACGGAAGAGCATGAAGGCATTGGGAGGACGAGGAATGTAACCTTGCGAAGGGCGTTTCCCAGGTGGGTGCCTCTTACGAATAGGTTCCTGGGCAGCCTTTTCGGACGGAGGGAAGAGCACAGCGGCAGTTGATGGTACAGCAGATGTGAGGGAGTCTGGTTCAACGAAAGTACCAGGGGTAACATTGGGGGCGAATGCTATGGGACGACTTTGGAGGCCATAAATGCCTGGTTTTATCGTGGGTGTCGCTGGTTGGGCGGTCAGAAGATGCAGGGGAGAAGACAAGGATAACTTACGCTGCAAGAGATGAGAAGAGCGTCTCCTTCGGGGCTCAGAAACGGAGGCAGTCGACGTCGACAGCCTTGTTGAGGGCATTTGTGGTATGTTGGGACAGAGACGTGTGGGAAGGTGTTTTTCGGCACCTCAGTCGTCTTATATTCCTCCGTGGCACAAGGTTCATGACACATTGATGGGGACACCTGTCACTTATCTCTATGTTTCTCCGCTGCTGCAACCGTTCCACTAATGTTTCTCCTCTGCTCTCCGGTGTGTCCGTTTCAGGCCTCTATGCTGTAATACACCTCCCTCAACCACATATCCTGCTGTCTTGCACGTCTTCAACTTTCGGGGTCCTTGCCTCCTCATCTCCGCTCCCCAAATCAAGCCAGTGCCTTATCCGCCCAATTAGGGTCACCCTTTATGTACCCCGGATTGTCATGTTCTCCAAAAAGACATTCCTCCTCTTGCTTATTCGGTCTCGGTTGGAAAGCTACGACGTCTCGGTTTCATTCTTCAGTAACTTGAAGCACCCCAAGCTCACAGCGGACGATGGCGAAGCTAGAACCTAACTTCCTAATGGCAATATAAAATGGCGCCACAATTCCCATGCTCGGCCCAGAACCTCCAACCCCTGGCTCCTCTGAGAATCAGTTTGCTTTCAGAATCCAGGCACGATTTTTCGCTCAAGTTATCATCAATCTGCGGCGCCTGCAGCTCTGTCTCGATTGTGCATCACTGCTCAGATATAAAATAATTCTTCTTTGTTCCCTGCATGGTCGCCGTCTTGACCGAATCTGTCAGCAGAAGTTATGCCATGGTCCTTGGTTTCCTGGTTACTTGGTCTCTTGTATTGAGCTATCAGATACTATTCCTTTTATATACTTTAAATTGGGCCATGAATCCCATGAACTTCGGTACCGTTTTCCCATTTTGACCCATTTGGCTCTCCTTCACGCTTGGTACCACGGGTGTCGACTCTACTACTAAGGCGGATTTACTAACGCACATTTGCCAATAATAATTTTTTAATGTCCCCTTGTGAGGTTTGCAGATTGGTCGCCAGCGCCCCAGCGGTCAATGGCCATTATTTTCACACTACACAGCCACTCGTTTGGGTTACACGTGAGAAAGAAAGGGTCATGTGATCCTTGAATAAAACGCGTTCGCGGCGTGTTCGTTTGCCTCACTTAGTTCGACAACGGTCAGACAGTGACCAGAAACTCTTTGGCGTTAGGCCTACTCAGCAAGATGTACCAGGCCCATAAAGCTCGTATTCCGCAGGTGCAGCAGCAACAGGCAGCTGCGCGCAGACATCCCCTCGCGAGTGCTGGAAACAACCCGGTCAACCACCAGCACACACCTCCCAAGTCGCTTCCGAAACCTCCACCCTCCCCTCCTCTTCCTAGGCAGAACAGCAGAACGACACCGCCATCACCTCCTAAGATCATAACAGACAAGACTGGCAGATTTCATTTCAACAGAGTTGGTTTTCTCGGCGAGGTCAGTTTGTTGAAATG